>PPYE01432661.1_pt1 | contig 37410 bp, 30 predicted proteins | sample 1559881 | NCBI WGS metagenome assembly PPYE01 (sample SAMN08240022, study PRJNA423297) | Human gut metagenome, whole genome shotgun sequencing project. | reverse complement strand
TGTGGTATCCTAGCATTGGGAGGCGATGATATGGAAACACCAAACGCAGAAAAATACTTCACCGTGGGGGAAGCCGCCAAGAAAATGGGAGTCTCGGTGCGCACCCTGCAGTACTACCACAAAATCGGCCTGCTGCCCCCGTCCGGCATCAGCGAAGGGGGACGGCGGCTGTACACCTACCGGGATCTGGTGCAGCTCCACCAAATCCTCTCCTTGAAACACCTGGGGTTTTCCCTCCAAGACATCAAGGAACGGCTCCCTTCTTTAGACACCCCGGAGCAGGTGGCCCAGGCCCTGGAACAGCAGGCCCAGGATACCCGCAGCAAAATCCAGGAGCTTACCGCCACCTTACAGGAGCTGGAAGCGCTGCGAACCGAAGTGCTGCAAATGCAGTCGGTGGATTTTAAGAAGTACGCCGACATCATCGTGAATTTGCAGATGCACAACGACTACTACTGGCTCATCAAGCACTTTGACAGCCAAACCATGGACTACATCCGCCGGCGGTTTGATTCTGACAGCGGCACCGCCATGATTCAAACCTTTACCCGCTTACAGGAGCAGACCCTCCAACTGCAGCGGCAGGGTTTTCCGCCGGACAGCCCCCAAGGGCAGGAACTGGCCGCATCCTTTTGGAACATGATTCAGGACTTTACCGGCGGAAACATGGAGTTACTGCCCAAGTTGGTCGAATTGGGAAGTTTTTCCAGCGCCGACCCAGACTGGCAGCAAAAACAGCAGCAGGTCAATGCTTATCTGGAGCCTGCGCTGGAGCATTATCTTAGCAGCCTGGGCATTGACCCGTTTCAAAAGGGGGAAGGACAATGAAAGCAGCCATTGAGGTGCAGCATCTACAAAAAAGCTACGGCGAACACACCGTGCTCCACGGGCTGACCTTTCAGGTCCGCCAAGGGGAAATCTTTGCCCTGCTGGGGGTCAACGGCGCCGGGAAAACCACCGCTTTGGAGTGCATGGAAGGGCTACGGCAGTGGGACGGCGGCAGCATTGCCATTGCCGGAACCACCGGCATCCAGCTGCAATCCGCCTCCCTGCCCGGACACATCAAAGTACAGGAAGCAGTCAAGCTCTTTTCCCTCTGGAAGCGCGCCAAGCCCAATGCCGCCCTTCTGGAATCCCTGGGGATTCCCGGCCTTTACAAAAAGCAGTACCAGACTTTGTCCACCGGCCAAAAGCGCCGGGTTCACCTGGCGCTGGCCCTGCTGGGCGACCCGGACATCCTCTTTTTGGACGAACCCAGCGCCGGGCTGGACGTGGAGGGGCGGCATTCCCTCCATCAGCAGATCCGCAAACTCAACCAACAGGGCAAAACCATTCTCCTTGCCAGCCACGACATGGCGGAGGTGGAAAGCCTCTGCCACCGCATTGCCATTCTTCAACAGGGACGCATTGCGTTTCTGGGCACGGTCCAGGAACTCACCCAGCGATTGGGCAAGCGGTATACCGTAACCTTTCAAACCCAGCGGGGGCAGGTGGAGTGCAGTGCCCTTTCTCTGGGGGATTGCCTGCTTGAAAAATTGGAGCAATTCCGGCAGCAGGGGATTTCCGTGGAGGATATTCAGATTCGCCGGGGCAGTTTGGAAGAACATTTTTTGCAGTTTACCCAGGAGGAAACGCCATGAAAGGATTTTGTTACGCCGCCGCCTTGCAGTTTCGGCTGGACATCCGCAGCAAGGCGCTTCTCATCACCTGCTACCTGGTACCCCTTTTATTTTTCGGCCTGATGGGCGGCATCTTTACCTCCCTGGACCCAAACGCCAAAACCACCCTGCTCCCCTCCATGACGGTGATGGGGGTGTCCATGGGGGCGTTAATCGGCCTGCCGCCTACCCTGACGGAGCTGTATGGCACCCAGGTGAAAAAGATGTATCAAGCAGGGGGCGTCCCCCTGTGTATGGGTACTGTCACCACCGCCCTCTCCGCCTTTGTCCACCTGATGATCCTGGGAGGAATCCTCTATCTGGCAGCGCCTTTGGCTTTTGACGCCGCCCTGCCAAAGCACCCTATCCCCTATTTTGCATCCCTGGCCCTGCTCATTGCCGTGACCCTGAGCCTGGGCTGCGTGCTGGGGCTGGCGGTGAAAAACCAATCCAAGCTCACTATGATTTGCCAGCTCTTTTTCCTGCCCTCCATCCTTCTTTCCGGAATCTTAGTGCCGGTAGAATTACTGCCTTTGCCCCTTTCTCAGCTGGGAATGCTTTTCCCCGCCTATTGGGGCTACCGGCTGATGCAGGAAGATGGGTTCGGCTGGGGAAACCTTTGGCCTTTATTGATAATATTGCTGGCGGCCGTATCGGTGTGCGGCGTCCTTCTTCGGCGGATACGGAGAAGGTAATGTTTCCAACAAACCAAATGCCCCGGATGGTGAAAAAGCCATCCGGGGCGCTGCTTTATTTTTGTTGCAAGGTGTAAAAAGAAACCGGTCCAGCCAGATTGCCCTTCCATTCCCTGCCAAGGCCGTACACTGCATTGCTGATGGTATATTCCCCGTCATTGACAAAGACTTCCACCAGATGCTCCTCCGCCAGCACCTCCACTTCCCATCGGTCCAGCGCCGGGGTTTGGCAGCGGTAGGGGCCGGGGGTGTCTTTGGGGTACACCGCAGTGCGGTCGGTGCAGATGCGGCCCTCCCGGCAGGCAATTTCAAAACCACCCAGATTCACCCACTCCCCTTCCTCCAAGGAAAACCGAGCCCGGTATCCTGCCGGGTGGGCTTGATTGGGATGGGAAATGGGGCAGGAACAGGCCTGCCGCACATTGGGGTGAAGGGGGAAACAGATCCGCCCCTTTCTCACCTCCACCAGCCGAGGCGCAGAAAACATCCCAATCCAGCCTTCTTCCACCGGCTTGGGCATCCGTACCCAGGCAATCAGCACCGGGCGGCCCTGTTCATCCAGGGTGGTTTGGGGGGCATAGAGGTCCCGGCCGTAATCCAAAAGCTGGTACCGTTTGGAAATCTCCATGGTGCAGCTTTCTTCCCGAAAGTGCACCGGAAAACAGGCCACCACCGAATCCGGCGTTTCCCCGTTGGGGCAAAACCCCATGGCGGACACCAGCAGCACTTCCCCGCCGGAAGTGCTCACATAGTTGGGGCACTCCCACATCCAGCCGTAGCTTGCATCCAGCCCTGCCTGGCTGCGGTACTCCCAATGTTTCAAATCCTGGCTTTGGAACAGCAGCACCCTGCCTTCCCGGCGGACCGTACTGCCCAGCACAAGGTACCAGCCATGCTTCCCTCGCCAGACTTTGGGGTCTCTGGTGTCGGAAAAATCCCCCACTTCCGGGTGAGTGATAGCAGGAACCGCCACCTGCTTTCCCTGCCAGTTGTCAAAGGAAAACCCGTCGGCAGAACGGATGGTAAGCTGATTGGACTCCATTTTCCCGTCCAAACTGAGGTGGATGTTCCGGGGATTGGGGGTAACGTACCGCACCCCGGTATAAAACAGCACCATCTCCCCATCTTGCTCCACGGCACTGCCGGAAAAGCAGCCGTTTTGATCTTCCCGGATGGTGGGGAACAACGCCAGGCCCTGGTGTTGCCAATGCACCAAATCCCGGCTCACCGCATGGCCCCAGTGCATGGTGCCCCAAGCGGCGGCATAGGGGAAATATTGATAAAACAGGTGGTACTGGCCTCGGTAGTACAAAAAGCCGTTGGGGTCATTGACCCAGTGATCCGGCGCATGAAGATGCAGCAAAGAGGTTTTCATCAGTTGCCCTTCCTTTCCATCCGTCAAAGTTAGTCCGCTGCTTGCTCCACCTGTTTCAGCAGACAGATAATGGGCAGATGCTGGGGACAGATGCTCTCGCACTGGCCGCATTCAATGCAGTCAATGGGATTGCCGCCGGGCAGTCCTTCCAGAGAAAGGCCCTGGGAGGGGTGCTGCTTATATTCATTGTACCGGGCAAAACACTGGGGGATGGGAATCTCCTGGGGACATCCGTCGGTGCAGTACTCGCAGCCGGTGCAGGGAATAGCAATGGAGTCCTGAATAATGCCCTTTACCTGCTCCACCAGGTTTTCTTCCTCCGGAGTCAGGGGCTGGAAGTCCTTCATATAACCGGTGTTGTCTTCCAGCTGTTCCACCGTGCTCATGCCGCTGAGCACCATCATCACCTGGTCCAGGCTGGCTGCATAGCGGATAGCCCAGGAAGAAACGCTGGCGTTGGGATTGGCATGGCGCAGCAGCAGCTCCGCTTCCTGGGGTACCTTGGCCAAGCTGCCCCCCTTCACCGGCTCCATCACAATCACCGGCTTATGGTGGCGCACCGCCGTTTCATAGCAAAGCCGGGATTGAATTTTTTCGCTGTCCCAGTCCAGGTAGTTGATTTGCAGCTGCACAAAATCCACCTCCGGGTGCTGGGTCAAAATGGTATCCAGCACATCGGCGGTATCGTGGAAGGAAAAACCCATTTGCTTAACCTTGCCCTGGCGTTTCATCTCGGACACAAATTCAAAGGCACCCAGTTTTTCCGCAATGTGGTAGTGTTCGGTATTCAGGCTGTGAAGCAGATAATAGTCAAAGTAATCCACCCCGCACTTTTGCTGCTGCTCCTGAAAGATCCGAGGCAGATCTTCCTTCTTTTTCAAAAACATGGTGGGCATTTTATCCGCTACGGTGAAGCTGTCCCGTGGGTGCCGCTCCACCACGGCCCGGCGCAGAATCTCTTCGCTTTGATATTCCATGTACATATAGGCGGTATCAAAATAGGTAAAGCCCTGTTCCAAAAACCGGTCTACCATGGCGCACACCGTTTCAAAGTCAATTTTAGCAGACGCCCCTTCTCCGATTTGAGGCAGACGCATCAAGCCAAATCCTAATTTTTTCATTGTAATCACTCCTTTTGCTTTCTGACATACACCCGCCAAGGGCTGTTCTTTCTTTTATCTTACCATTCACGACAGGAAGTTACGAAAAACAGCGTCCCGCACACACGAGACGCTGTTTTTTCTCAAAGGGGGAATGGGGGAATAAAACAGGGAGATTATACTTCCTCGTTTACGATCATCTGAGCCAGAGTCATCACGTCCAGAACGTCCACAGTGGTGTCTTCGTTCACATCGTAGGTGAAGCTGGCGTCTTCAAAGGTGTCTTCGTTGACGATCATCTGGGCCAAAGCCATCAGATCGTTCACGTCCACATTGCCGTCGGTGTTGTAATCGTAGGGACTGTAGGTCACTGTCCCGGCAATAGCCACGGTGCAGCCGTTGAGGGTGGGTACCAGATCATAAGCCTGCACAGCGCCGCTGGCGTCGTAGTAAGCAAAAACGGTATCAGCCAGAGTCAGTTCGGTGCTTCCTGCTTCCGGAGCCGCAATTACTTCAAAATCCAGAGAAAACAGGGTGATTGCTTCTTCGCCCAAAACCATGGTGTTTTCACCGTTCAGATCTACCTTCAACGCCACAATGCCGTTTTCGCCGTCATTGCTCACTGTCACGTCAGGATCGCTGCTGTCGTCGGGCAGAACCGGCTCCAGCACGGTGTTGTCATACTTCAGGGTGAACTGATAGCCGCCCAGATCCACATTGCCGGCTGCGGTCACATCCACAGTAAAGGTGTCGCCTACGTCATAGCTTTCCGCAGCGGTGGTATCCACCACAGAAGCGGTGATGGCATCGGGCTCTACCACAGGGGGTTCATAAGCGCCCAGAGAAGCCACATCTTCGGCAGAAAGAGTGGAGCTGTAGAAAGAAACGGCGGAAACGGTCATGGCAGGTTGACCCCACAGAGCGGGAGCAGCGCCTAAAGAAAAGTTACTCATGCCGTTTACCAAATCAGCTACCGTACCAGGGGTGCCGGTATGAGAAACACTGCTGGAATTGAAAGTATTTACCACTTCGCCATTGCTGTACAAAGTGATGTTATCTTCAGCATCCACAGTCAGCACGAAAATGCTGCCCTGACTCAAATCCACGGCTGCGCCGCTGGTAATATCCCAATAATTTGCAGCCCAGTCATTGTAATGAGCTCCACCGCCGTTGCCGCTGATATTAAAAACGGCATTCGTTTGAGCGGCAGTTCCATTGAAGTTGAACATACTCTCATATGCATTTACATAAGCGCCGGCAGGTACGGTCACAGTCAAAGCAACCGAAAATCCTTCCGCAGCCTTTCCATTCAAAGGATTGGCAATGGAATAACTTTGATTCTGCTCAACATAACCGTCGTTGAAAGTAACGCCGTTTTCATCGGTGGTAATGTTTCCTGCCGCTACTCCTCCGGCAACCCAGCCTTCCCGGCCGGTGTCCGTCGTCAGATCATAGCTTGCCACTAAGCTGTCTTCCGGCGCCGCGCTGACGCTAAACGCCATACTTGCAGGAATCATAGTAGCGACCATCGCTGCCGACATTACACCTGCAAGCAATTTTTTCATTTTCATGAAAAAACCTCCTTAAATTGATTTTTTCTTCTTTTGAACGCATGGCCTTGCAGCGCACCGTCTTTATAAAACAGTATACAATTTTTTGCAGGTATAGTCAACGACTAGTTCGATTTTTGGTATTTTAGGCAAGAAACCTTTTTCATATTTGTGTAATTTGCCAAAATCTTTTGACAATCCCTTAATGAGATCCATGTTCCATCCAGCGAATGCAGGCAGCGCCGATCAATCCGGCGTTATTGCCTAGTTTCGCCAATTCTACTCTAGTCGGGTGCAGGGCGTTTTGGGCAAACACATGGGGGTACACCTGTTCCCGCAGCGGCAGAAGCAGCTCGTCCCCTGAGCCGGAAATACCGCCCCCGATACAAACTACCTCCGGATCCAACAGGTTAATCAAGCTGATAATCCCCCAGGCCAAATGGCGGATGTAACCGTCTAGCACTTCCTTGCCGGCGGGATCCCCTTCTCGTGCGGCGTCAAAGGCCAAAATGCCGTTGACCTTCTCCAAACTGGGGCAGAGCTTCCACATGGCGCTTTCCGGATGAGCTTCCATGGCCCGGCGGGTCTGGCGAATCAGAGCCGTAGCGGAAGCGTAGGCTTCCAAGCAGCCTTTCTGACCGCAGGTGCAGGGTTCTCCATCTTGAATCAACACCATGTGTCCAATTTCCCCAGCGGCATAATTCCGGCCGGTAAGCAGTCTGCCGTCCAGGATAATGCCCCCGCCTACACCGGTACCCAGAGTGACCGCCACCAAAGAGCGGCACCCTGCCCCGGCGCCGGCCAGGTATTCCCCGCAGGCAGCGGCATTGGCGTCATTGACCAATCCCACCGGCACACCGAAGGCTTCTTCCAACGCTTTGGTCAGAGGCAGGGAATCCACCCCCAGATTATGGGCGTTGTCAATGGAGCCTGTTTCGGAATTGGCCACCCCCGGGGACCCAATGCCCATGCTGTCCAATTCTTCTGGCTTGACACCGGCCTGCTCCAAGCAGGTTTTTCCCAGCTGCGCAATCTGCTGCACCAAATCCTCCGGATTTCCCGTTACCACTGTGGGGCGGGTGATGCGATGAGAAAGGGTAAATCCATGTTCCGGATCTACCAAAGCGGCGGCCATGTGGGTGCCGCCCAGGTCAATGCCCAGACAATATGCCATGGTTCGTTCCTCCTATTCTGCGAGACAATTCTACGCTGCAATTTCAAAGTTCCTTATTTAGCCGGAAAGCGGCAGTCAGCCTGCCGCCTTCCCAATACAATTCTAACGGATTCTCAAAGAGAAATCAAAGGTTTTCTTTGAAGAAAGTTTCCATTTCTGCAATGGCAGTGTCTTCATCTGCGCCTTCGGCAGTTACCTTCACGATGTCGCCGCACTTGACGCCCAACCCCATCACCGCCATCAAGCGGGTGACATTGGCGGATTTTTCCCCTTTATACAGGGTGACGGTGCTTTGGTAGGCCTTGGCCGCTTTGGCCAGCAGGCCGGCAGGACGGGCGTGGATGCCCACCGGATCGGTGATGGTGTAGCTGAATTCTTTCATGACTATCGTTCCTTTCTAAAATACGGTTTTATTATTTGGCTTGACGAATCAAAATCATGGATTCGTAAGGCCGCAGTTCCATTTCCTGGCCAGGTTTGGGGTCGGGATAGTTGGAAAGTAACACCCGGCAGCCTTCCAAAGATTCCGGGCAGCGCCAACGGCAGGGCTTCCGGTAGAAATTGTTGATGCAGTAAAGCTGAGTGCCCTCCAAGCTGCGCCGGTAGGCCAGCACCTGAGGATGGGCTGAATCCACCGGGGCAAAATCCCCCTGGGCAATCACCGGATACTCCTTGCGCAGCCGGATGAGCGCCTTGTAGTAGGAGAAGATGGAATCTGGGTCGCTTACCTGAGACTGAGCGTTGATGCGGGTGTAGTTGGGATTCACCGAAATCCAGGGCGTGCCGGAAGAGAAGCCGGCATTTTCACTGGTATCCCACTGCATGGGGGTGCGGGCATTGTCCCGGGAATGGGTCTTGAGGATGCAGTAGGCCGCCTCCTCACTCATGCCCTTGTCCCGGAGGATCTGGAAGTGGTTGATGCTTTCCACATCCCGATACTGGCTCAGGCTGGTAAACCCAGCGTTGGTCATGCCCAGCTCTTCCCCCTGGTACACATAGGGGGTACCCCGCAGGCCGTGAATCACCCCGGCCAGCATTTTGGCGGACTGTTTCCAGTACTCTCCCTCATCGCCAAACCGGCTCACTACCCGGGGCTGGTCGTGATTGCACCAGAACACTGCGTTCCAGGCGTTGTGGTCGCTCATCCCCTGCTGCCAGGAGAAAAGGATGTCCTTGAGCTTTTTGAAATCCGCAGGCACCAGCACCCACTTTTCGTTGCCCATAAAGTCCACCTTCAGGTGGTGGAAGGAAAACACCATGCTCAGCTCGCCGCTGTCTGCCCCGGCGTACTGGAAGCAGTGTTCCATGGAAGTGGAAGACATCTCCCCCACGGTAATGAATCCCGGGTCCTTGCCGAAGGTATTGCTGCACATTTCCTCCAAATACTGGTGGATTTTGGGGCCGTCGGTGTAGAACCGCCGTCCGTCCCCCTGATCATCGTCCTCATAACTCCCCTTGCTGATGAGGTTGACCACATCAAACCGGAATCCCTTCACCCCTTTGTCCATCCAGAACTTCAGAATATCCTGGACTTCCTGCCGCACCTTGGGGTTTTCCCAGTTCAGGTCTGCCTGGCTGACGTCAAACAGATGAAGATAGTATTCATCAAATTTAGGAACATACTCCCAGGCGTTTCCCCCGAATTTGCTTTCCCAGTTGGTGGGGGGAGCGCCGTCGGGCTTGCCTTTGCGGAAGATATAGTAGTCCTTGTACACCGGGTCTCCCGCCATCGCCCGCTGGAACCATTCGTGGTCGGTGGAAGTGTGGTTGAACACCATATCCAGCATCAGGCCGATACCCCGACGGTCTGCCTGGCAAATCAGTTCCTCCAAATCCTCCATGGTGCCGTACCGGGGGTCCACCGCCCGGTAATCCGCCACGTCGTAGCCGTTATCATTTTGGGGGGAAGGATAGAAGGGGGTGAGCCAGAGGTAATCCACCCCCAGGTCTTTCAGGTAGTCCAGCTTTTGGATCACCCCCCGCAGTTCCCCCAAACCGTCCCCGTTGGTGTCCAAAAAGGATTTGGGATAGATTTGATAAACTACCTTGTTTCGGAAATCGCTCATGAAACTCCCTCCTTACCTTATTGGTAACGAATGACCACCGTGTCTGCTTCCCTGGCGTCGATGCCGGTTTCAAATTCCAAAGTCTTGCCGGCAGGTTCGCTGACCAAAAAAGCGGTGATGGCGGGATGACCTGCCTTGCGAATCTTCTCTGCGTCAAAGGTAATCAGCGGGTCACCCAGCTTTACCTTATCCCCTTCGTTGACATGGAGGGTAAAGCCGTCGCCGTGCATGGAGACCGTGTCGATGCCCACATGGATCAGCAGTTCCATGCCGTTGTCCAGCTGCAGGCCCACAGCGTGACAGCTGTCGGGAATGACGGAAGAAACGGTAGCGTCGGCAGGAGCCACCACCTGATTGCCGGTGGGATCAATGCCCACCCCTTCTCCCAAAATCCCTTCGGAGAACACCTGATCGGGAATGTCCGTATAGGGGATCACTTTGCCGGACAAAGGCGCTTTCAGTTCGCCGGGCTGATCGTCAGCAACCGCAACAGAGGCAGACGCATTCGCAGTTTCCCCAGTGCCTTCAGTGAGAGCGGCATCTGCCATGGCTTCGCCTTCCGCTTCCACCAGGCCCCGGTCTTCTTTTTTCAGTTTCCGGCTGCCTACCAACAGGGTCAGCAGGAAGGGGATGACAATGGCCGCCACCATGGCCAGAATGAAGAAGAGATAGAATTGGGGTTTAATGGAGAGGATGCCTGGCAGACCGCCTACGCCGATGGAATAAGCCTCCACCCCACAGCCAACGGAAATGATGGCCGCCACGCAGGAACCGATCATACCGCAAACCAGGGGGAACCCGTATTTCAGGTTGACACCGAACAATGCCGGTTCAGTGACGCCCAGGTAACAGGACACGCAGGCAGGAATATTCACCTGCTGAGCACGCTTATTTTTCCGCTGAAGGATGCTCATGGCCAGAACCGCAGAACCCTGGGCAATGTTGGACAGGGCAATCATGGGCCAGAGGATAGTGCCGCCGGTGGTGTTAGCCAAAGTGGTGTCGATGGCGTTGGTCATGTGGTGCAGGCCGGTCATCACCAGCGGAGCATACAGCAAGCCGAAGATGGCGGCGAACAGCCAGCGCACATTGGAGGTTAAGCCCATCTGAACCAGGTTGGCAATGCCGTCGCCGATCCACCAGCCGATGGGGCCTACGATGGTATGGGCGATAATAACCGCCAGCACCAAAGAGAAGAAGGGCACCACAATCATACTGATAATCTGGGGGCAGATCTTCCGGAAGAATTTTTCCAAGCCCACCAGCACAAAACCGGCCATCATTGCGGCAATGACCTGGCCCTGGTAGCCGATCATTTCCACCTGGATAAAGCCGAAGTCCCAAACCGGGATTTCCGTGACGCTTGCCACATCAAAGCCGTTGAGCAGCTGGGAGGACACCAGGGTCAAGCCTAAAACAATGCCCAAAATCTGGGTGGTACCCATCTTTTTGGTGATGGACCAGATGATGCCTACCGGCAGCAGATGAAACACCGCTTCGCCGATCAGCCACAGGAATTGGTACATACCGCCCCAGAACTGGGAGATATCCGCCAGGCTCTGAGTCCCATCGTTGAAGAAGTGGATTTCACCGATGATGTTCCGAAATGCCAGCACCAAGCCGCCGGCAATCAGGGCAGGAATCAGGGGCGCAAAAATTTCGCCCAGCGCTCCCATAATCCGTTGAACCACATTTTGGTTGCTCTTGGCCGCGCTCTTGGCTGCTTCCTTGCTGACCCCTTCCACCCCGGCGTAAGAGGTAAATTCTTTATAGAAGTTTGCCACATCGTTGCCGATGATTACCTGGAACTGGCCAGCCTGGGTAAAAGTTCCCTTTACCGACGGGATGCCTTCGATCTGCTTGGTGTCCGCCTTCTTGGTATCCACCAGCACAAAGCGCATCCGGGTCATGCAGTGAGACACTGCCTGGATGTTCTCTTTGCCGCCGATGGCATCCAATAATTGGCGTACATCTTGTTGGTACTTTGCCATGGTACAAGTCCTCCTATTTTGATTTGCAGGGCTTCTCTCTTCCCCACTTGTTTATACAAGCATATTACCACTCTTGTTTGAACAAGTCAATGCGCCGAATCACTAAATAATCCAGCCTTATTTTGTGCAATGTATTCATCAAAAAACGGTTGACACTTGATTAAACAGGTGATAAAGTTAAAGTGTATTACTTGTTTACCTTTATGGGAGGAAACGGCATGCCCCAAGAAAAATACACCCGCATCCACCAGGTACTGAAACGCCGGATCGAAAAAGGGGAATATCCGGCGGGACAGCTTCTTCCTTCAGAAAACACCCTCATCGGCCAGTTCCACTGTTCCAGAAATACCTTGCGCCGGGCCATGGCGGAACTGGTGCGGGAAGGGTATGTCCAAAGCCGGCAGGGCTTAGGGGTGTACAACATTTACCACCCCATGGAGCCGGTTTCTTATTCTATGGGGGTCATCGAATCGTTCCGGGAATCCGCCAAACGTACCGGCCGCAAAAGCGACACCAAGGTGATCCTGTTTGAGGAAGTACAGGCCGACCAGGAAACCGCCCGCCTCACCGGGTTTGAAGCGGGGACGGAATTGTTCCACCTTCAGCGCATCCACACCATAAACGATAGGCCCATGATCTTCAATGTCAGCTATTTCCGCAAGGATTGTATGCCCCAATTAACCGCCAAAATCGTCCAAGGCTCCATTTACCAGTATTTGGAGAACAAACTGGGGATGTCCATTGTCACCAGCAAGCGCACCATTACTGTGGAAAAGATGACCGAACTGGACCAAAAATGGCTGGATATGGGGGATTACAACTGCCTGGCGGTGGTGAGCAACCAAACCTACAACAGCAACGGCATCCAATTTGAGTTTACCCAATCCCGGCACCATCCAACCATTTTCCGGTTCCAGGACAACGCCGTGCGGCGGTAACACCGCTGAAATGAGAAAAACCATCCCGCAGACTCCAAAACGGAGGGTGGGATGGCTTTCTTTATATATCAAGCAATTTTGGACAATACTGGCAGCAAAATTCATCCGCCACCCGGCGCAGTCCGCTGTCCACACGAGGGTGGCAGAAATCCCGCAGTTCTTTGGGAATGCGGCGGTAATAGGCTTGGGCAATGCCTCCCGCAATGCAGGCCATGGTGTCGGCGTCCCCGCCCAAAGAAACCGCCAAGCGGAGGGCGCTTTCGTAATCCCTGCTCTCCAAAAAGGCGGAAATGGCGGGCGGGACGCTACAGCGGGTGCGGCTGTCAAACCGATAGCTTGGGCGAAGCTGCGCCAAAGGGATGGAAAGGTCAAAGCGACATCTCTTTTCCACAAACCAGCGGATTTCTTCCTTACTGTGCCCATGCCAGGCCAAAAACACCGAACCCGCTACCGCCTGCGCGCCACGGATGGCCTCTTTATGACAATGGGTAAAATAACAGCTTGCTGTTACTTCTTGTAATGCCTCTTTCAAACTCTGGCAGGCATACCCCAGAGGAACCACCCGCATGGCGGCGCCGTTGCCGTAGCTGTGCTGGCGGCGCTGGGATTCAGATTCTCCGGCCCAAGCGGCAAACAGCTGTCCGAACCTGGCGTTAGGAAAGCGGTGGTAATACTGCCGGTACCGGGCAGCGTATTCCTCCCCACGGCGGCGAACCCCCAAGGGGCCGACGGGCTGAGGATTGGCCAGCAGGGTGTCGCACACCGCCACCGTCAGCACCGTGTCATCGGTGAAGGTGCTTTGCGGCTGCAAGGGGAAATGATAATCTTTGGTGGGGTGCAGCTCGTAATAAGAGCCAATCACATCTCCGTAGACTGCGCCGTACATCAAACCCCGCCTTTCCACTGCCATCCGATGAGCGATACCAGTTTTCTTTGCTTATCTTTGTTTTTTCTTCTTCCAAAGGAGAAGCGTCAGTCCGCTGCCGCTAAGCAGCAGCACCGCCATCCAAACCGGCAGGTTGGTTTCCTCCCCGGTGGTGGGAGAGGGCTGAGCCTTGTCCGGCAGTTCCGCTTGGGCACCATCCGTTTCCGGGACTTCAGAAGAAGGCGATTCCGGAGTGTTTTCCGGTTCCTGTTCCGGGTCATCGGGAGTCTGTTCCGGGTCATCGGGCGTCACCGGCATTTCCGAAGATGCGGTGGTTTGCACCGTCAGCACCGCGATCTCTGAAGCAAACGAGGTAGGAGTAGCAGGCAGATACGCTCCAATGCGGTAGTTCTCACCCGGCGTCAAGCCGGTGAACACCGGAGACTCCTGCCAATTTTGTCCACCATTTGCAGAATACCAAACTCCCGGCTCGCCTTCCATCGTAATGGTGGTCTGGGTGGTTTCCGCCACTTTTACTTCCGGCGTAGGAGGACGGTCCGGCACCGAAAGATGATAGACGGCACTGGAAAATTGGGTGTCATCTGCCCTGCGCTGGATGTAAATATCCACACCCGGCGTCAGGAAAATACTGCCTCCATTGCACAAAACAGCATCGGACATATCCGGAGACAAACTGTACCAACAAGCTTCCGAAAAGGCGTCCATGGTGCTTTCACTATAATAGTTGATACCGTTTAGCTTCATCACCATCCGACCAGGAATATAGTCCTCGATTCTCTTCCCCTCTGTGGTAGTCACTGTCACCAACGTGGTTTCCTCTTCTGCAATCAGATGGGTAATGGAGTCTCCGGAATGAATGGGATTGCCCTGCATGTCCTCCACCTGATATTTGGCTTCGTCAAACCAAACGGTTTCTCCTTCATAGTCAAAGTTCAGTACACTGCGGTATAGCAAAAAGGTGTAGGTGGCCGAGGTTTTTCCATCGCCTTCCACTGTGACGGCAAGGGCCGTGGTTTCTCCGGGAGCCAGGGCAATCTCCTCGCTCCAATCGGAAGAAGACAGTTCCCTGCCATTGACATAAATGGTGTCGCTGCTCTGGGCCATCACCTGAACGCTCTCTGTTTCTTCTGGCAGTACCACCTTTTGGGCAGTAAAGCCGTTCGTCTCAAAATGGGTGATCTGTCCGTTTGCCTGCAAAGCCAAATCAGTCAGCTGGGCGGCAGCTTTGGTATAGGTCTTTTCCACAAGGTTGCCTGTGTTTCCATTGCTCACAGCATAGGCGGAGACAGTGCGGCTTGCTCCATCTTCTGCCAAATCCAAACTCAACGGCTGGGTGTAAAGCTGATAGTCCGAACCGTCCACAGAATAATAAATCTCATCCACTCCGTTGGCAGACAAAGCCAGCTGGGTTCCATCCGCCAACGGCCCTTCCATCTCAGAGAACCGGACCGTAGACACCGCTTCCCCGGATTGAGGCAGGGGATTGGTAAAGCCCTTGATGCAGACGTTGGTGATGTATAGGGAATCGCTCACATAACCTGTCACGTCTTCCCATCCGTCTTCCATCCATACATAGCTTTCCCCACCGTTGCCCATATATTGGGGAACGTCCTCCGGAGAAGACTTGCCATAGGCTTCGATGGCCAAAGGATACTCATAAATGGGGTTTTCCAAGGACACCACGATACTGAACCGTTCCCCCTGGTTGAGCTTCACCGGTTGCTCCAACTCAATGGTATGGTAACCTCCATAAGGCTCTGTTCCGGACTGCTCCGTCTGCAAAACGCCGGATTGTGGCTGTCCCTCCTCCACTCCGGTGTAGATGGAGACGGTGTACTTGGTTTTGGCATCGGTAGTGTAAAAGGAAACCGCTTCCAGCTGCTCCTCTCCTTGGGCAGTAAAAATATTAGCCGCAGTGATGTTCCTGGCCTGTTCTAAATCCTCCTCCCCTTCTTCCAGAGTATTGAAGGACAAACACCAGCCAATGGTGTCATACTGATAATTGGCAGCGTAATTGTCCGCTTCCTCCAAGCGATAGGTAGGGCCGCTTTCAAGGCTGGCATCCTCATAGGAAATCCAAAAATACCCGTCGTCTCCCCAACCGGTTCCCCAGCTGTTTTGTACCAGCCAGGCTCCGTCTTGTTCCGGCTGCTTGCCTTCCGCAAAGTTCTCCTTGGGATAATCGTCATCCCAGCCCACCAGCACCACGGTATGGTCCGCATAGTGGTATTCGTCATTGTACCAGGCATAGGTGTCCGCCCGATACGCATTCATATCACCGGTATAGTAACTGGTGGTTAAGGGGCCTTCCTCCATTAAAAGCTGCTTGGTAAGCTCCTGGGGAATCTGCAAAACATTGCTGTAAGTAAGCCCGAACGGCAGATAATAGGCATCCTGCAAATGGTAGTCTGCCTGCCAGCGGTCGCTTTCCTCGTAAACCTCAGGATCGTCGGACAGCACTTCATTGGGAGCCAGATCGGTAGCCACAGGGCCTTTCCAAGCCGCCCAGCTGCCCACCACGGTCCCATCGGTTCCGCCGTAGTCATAGGGGGAGTCCTGTTGGAAATATTCGTATTCCTCCGCCCCCAGCTTGGAAAACCAAGCAGTGTGCGTGGCAGAAAAAGCCATCTGGGGGAACTGCTCCAGCAAGGTGCCGGCTGTAGCGTCGCTGGCGGCTACCGCCCAACACAGGTTTAAAGTTCCCTGGTTAATCACCGGGGTCACCCGGCCGTAATCCCGCAGATCGTATTCTGCCGGCAATACGGCGGCATTCCGGGCAGTATGCAGGCGGGCGTAGCTTTCTGCCAGATAGGAAAAATCCTGCATAGAGGGTGCGGCGCCTTCTTTGCCGTTTTCCAACCACTCCAGGTATTCCGGATTCAGTTGACTTTCATCAAAACCCGCCGCCAAGGGGCTGATTTTCATTTGGGTTCCGGCAGTATCCGTCCCAATTTCCACAGCAGATACCGGCAAAGCTGAAATTGCCAGCACAGCGGACAAAATACCACCCAGGGCGCGTTTCATCCAACGATATTTCAAAACACTTCCTCCTTTTTGACTTCACTCCGTATTTTGTTGCAGCAAAATACGCGAAAAGATGACATAGGATTTGCTTTCCGGTGAAAACTGTTTCCATTATACCAGAGAAGGTCATATTATGCCATAGGAGTGGAAAAATATCCAAATATTTATTTTGCAGGAGCGCCATGCCCAATTTAAAAGTAGATAACTCCTCTTTTGGATTTTACAGCAAAAGTGATATGGCACTTGCAGTTTCGTTTCATATGCGCCAACCTGCCGGTATTGTTTCCTTTCAACGGTCTCCTGCCTGTATTTACGATTGGAAAACCCATTTCAATTCTGCAAGAAGAAACCGTCTTATTTGCCGGGTTCCAATCAATTTTTTGAACCACAGGTCATGCCCACAGCTTAAATTGCAAAAAAGAAAGGCTTCTAGATTTCTCTAAAAGCCTTTCTACTGGTTGCGAGGGCCGGATTTGAACCAGCGACCTTCGGGTTATGAGCCCGACGAGCTACCAGCTGCTCCACCTCGCGATATCTTGTTCCTTTTTTGGAACGCTCAATTAGTATACCACCGTCTGCACAAAAAAGCAACACCCCAAATGCCGGAGTGCTGCTTTTTGTTTGTTTGCACAAAATTTGCAGATTTCAATCAGACAGTTTCGTCATCCTGATTCATGTCCGCAATCCGATCTTCCGGTGCCTTGGTGATTTCTTCTTCCGCTTCGTCCAAATCATCATCCGGCACGCCGATTTCACCTTCCATATCATCATCGTAGTAGGTGGAATCATCGAAATCCAACTCGTCGTTGATCTTCTTGCCTTTGCGCTTCATAAAAGCCACGATGGCCACGATGGCGCCGGCCACCGCAGTGGCCAGAGCAGCGATGGTCAGCCAATTTTTCTTTTGCATTTTGTGAGTCCTCCTTTCTGTGAAACTTTCTATACCTGTATTATAGCGAAAAATTCTCCCAGGTACAAGGGTTTTGGGGATAAATTTTACAATGTTCAAATTCCGTTCTTAGTTTTTGTGCAAACTGCGGGATTATTCCAAATTCCCGGTAAGCAGCATAATCGCCGCCAGTGCGGCAATGGGTGCAGTTTCACAGCGAAGGATCCGTTTGCCCAAACCCGCCCGAGGCACGCCCAGCCGGGCCAGCGTCTCGGCCTCGGCGGGGTCAAACCCGCCTTCCGCCCCAATGAGCAGTCCCACATCCTTGGTCTTGGGATTCACCAGGGAAGTCAAGGAATCGCCGCCCTGCTCGTAGCAGAAGATGGGGGTCTCATGCCGGGCCAGCTCTTGGGCAGCCTGGTCAAAGCTCATTAGCGGGCTGACCCGGGGCAGAATCCCCCGGCCGCATTGTTTGGCGGCGGACAAGACGATTTTTTCATACCGCTGTAATTTTTTTGCCATGGACTTACCGTCCGGTCGGGAAATGCAACGGCTGGTCAGCACCGGCACAATCCGGCTTACCCCCAGTTCCACGGATTTTTGCAGGATGCTCTCCAGCTTGTCCCCTTTTGGCAGGGCTTGGTACAAGGTCACCTTTACGGTGGGCTCGCTTTCATTGGGCATGCTTTCCAGTATGGTCAGCTCCACCCCATCCGGGGTAATCCGGGTAATAGTACAGCGGTGGTCGGTGCCGCCGTAATCGCTGACGGTAAGCTCTTCCCCCGGCTTCATCCGCAAAGAGCGCCCGATGTGCACCGCATCCGCTCCGGTGATCCGAACCTGATCCCCTTCAATTTGATTGGTAAAAAATCTCGGCAAATTCCGCCGCCTCCTCTTTCTGCCATGGCGCCCTATTCATTTCCCTTTTGTTTGACCAGTGGAAGGGACATGAAACATACCGGCAGTGTGAATAATTCTATTATAGCATGGTCTTCCGAAAACTGACAATACTTTCTCCCTTTTTTCGGGCATACTAGGAAAGCGAGGGAGGAATTTGAATGCAAAAACTCAAAGAACAGCTCACCGTCTTTGCCACCGGAGCCGCCGGATACCCGGTGATCGAACTGATCTGGCGGCAATCCACCCACTGGAGCATGGCCTTAGCGGGAGGCACCTGCCTGCTGCTGCTGTACAACCTGTATGGGAAGTTCACCAAACTGTCCCTGGGGATGAAATGTGTGCTGGGCAGCGGGGTAATCACCGCCGTGGAATTTGTGGCGGGGCTTTTGGTCAACTGCTGGCAGGATTGGAACGTGTGGGACTACTCCTGCTTTAAGTTTCACTTTATGGGGCAGATCTGCCTGGTGTATTCGGTGCTGTGGGGACTGCTCTGCCTGCCCATGAGCGGGCTCTGCAAAATCATGCGCAAACGTCTCCACGGAGAGCCCACCAAACTGCTCAAAAGCAAAAAGGCGTTGGGGTAAGGACGGATATACAAAACCTTCCATCTGTGCTATACTAAAGAAAAGGCTTACTTTTTATGTTACACAGAAAGAAGGATGTTTATGCAGTCCGTTTCTTTAGTCCCTGCCGACACCCCTGCCCTGCTGGCCGGCACCGCTCAACTGGCCGGGGATATTTGGCGGGAATACTTTCCCGGCATCATCTCTCCGGAGCAGGTGGAGTATATGGTGGACAAGTTCCAGTCTCTGCCCGCCATGGAGCAGCAGATCCAAAACCAGGGCTACACCTACTATCAAATCCGCTTGGACGGCACTGTGATCGGCTACACCGGGGTCTGCCCGGAAGAGGACGGCTTGTTTTTAAGCAAGCTCTACCTGAAAAAGGAGTATCGGGGAGAGGGCTATGCCACAAAGGCCTTCCGGGAACTGACCGCCCTCTGCCGGGAAAAGGGATACAAATTTATCCGCCTGACCTGCAACAAGGGTAACACACATTCCCTGGAGGTGTACCGTCACTGGGGCTTCGTCCAAACCGACGCCGTAAAAACCGACATCGGCGGCGGCTTTGTCATGGACGACTACGTCATGACCTACACCCTGGACTAACTGAGATACAAAAACAGCGGGATTCCCTTTTGAGAATTTCCCGCTGTTTTTCATTTTTTGATTTTTTACTTGGAGAAAAAACAGATTCAGCCCCAACGGTGATACAGTTCCACCATCTCCCGAATGTCCTCGCTTAAAATTTCGTCGGCAGCCCCTTCTTCCATCCGCCACTCCCAATTATTGCCCACGGTGCTGGGGGTGTTCATCCGGCAGTCGGTGTCCAGCAGCAGATAGTCCTGCATGGGAATGATGCACAGATCCGCCACGCTTTGGAAAGCCGCCCGGATAAAGCCCCAGGAATAGCTTTCTTCATGGCTTAAGTTCAGGTATCGCCGGGCATACTCCACCTCTTTTTTCGGGGCGCTGTTCAGCCAGCCGATTAAGGTGTCGTTGTCGTGGGTGCCGGTGTACACCACGCAGTTTTGGATGTGGTTGTGAGGCAGAAAGGCGTTGTCGGAGCCGTCAAAGGCAAACTCCAGCACCTTCATGCCGGGGTAGCCGGAATCCGCCAGCAGCTTTTCCACTCCAGGGGTCATCACCCCTAAATCCTCGGCAATGATTTCCAAATCCCCCAGTTTTTTGTGGAGCTGGCGGAAGAACTGGATACCGGGGCCCTTCTTCCACTCCCCGTTGATGGCGGTTTCTTCTTCTGCCGGTACCGCCCAGTATTCGTCAAAGCCCCGGAAGTGGTCGATGCGCATCACGTCGTAGGTCAAAAAGGCGCGGCGGATCCGCTCATTCCACCAGACATAGCCGGTTTTCTTGTGCTCCTCCCAGCGGTAGCAGGGGTTGCCCCACAGCTGGCCGGTTTCGGAGAAATAGTCCGGGGGTACTCCCGCCACCAGGCTGGGACGGCCGTCCTCGTCAAAGCAGAACAGCTCCGGGTGGCTCCAAGTGTCGGCGCTGTCCCCCGCCACATAGATGGGGATGTCCCCAAACAGTTTGACGCCGTGAGCGTTGGCGTACTTTTTCAGCTTGGCAAACTGAGCAAAGAAAATATACTGCATCCAAAGCTGGAAGTCGATTTCCTCCTTCAGCTCTGTTTTGGCCTTTTCCAGTGCTTTGGGTTCCCGAAGGCGGAGGTCATCCTCCCAGTCATACCACTGCACCATCTCCTGGTCCTGTTTAATGGCCATAAATAAGGCGTAATCCTCTGCCCAGTCCTTGTTTTCCGACAGGAATTTCTCGTAGGCCTTGCCCGGCTTGTCCCGGAGGAAAGCTTTTTTCAGCAAAGGCAGTTTTTCGGTGTACATGGCGTCGAAATCCACCTTGCAGGGGTCCTCTCCCCAGAGATGGGCTTCACACTCCGCCTGGGTCAACAGACCATCCTCCACCAGAAGGTCCAAATCAATAAGATAGGGATTTCCCGCAAAGGTGGAATAGGAGGAATAGGGGCTGTTGCCGTAGCTGGTGGGGCCGATGGGAAGAATCTGCCAGTACCGCTGGCCGGACTTTTCCAGAAAATCCACAAAATCATAGGCGGACTGTCCCATGGTACCGATCCCGTACTTTCCCGGCAGGCTGGTAATGTGCATCAGGATACCGCTTGCACGCTTCATGAAATCATACCGTTCCTTTCTTGAATCACAGAAACCGTTTCTGTGTTTTTCTCTAAATTACAGACATAAGTATATCATTTTTTTGGAGAAAATGCAAACCCCTTATCCCATAACAACCTTCCAATTTACCCCCACAATCAAACAAAGCAAGCGTTTCCAAAAGAGTTCACTCCCAGAAACGCTTGCTATGTTAAGCAACTATTCGCTTACTGCATTGCGTGGTGAAAAAATTCTACCATCTTATCAAAAGGAATGATGTCGGTCCGGTCATAGAGGTCGGTGTGCACCGCTCCCGGAATGAGCATCAGTTCCTTATTCTCTTTATAGGGGTTATCCTTTACCATGTTGGCAAAGGCATCTTTACTGAAATAACAGGAATGGGCTTTGTCTCCGTGGATTACTAAAACCGCACTGCGAATCTCATTGCTGTACTGAAGGATAGGCTGATTTATAAAAGACATACATCCGATTGTGTTCCAACCACCGTTGGAATTCAAGGAACGAGGGTGGTAACCACGTTGAGTCTTATAGTAATCGTAATAATCTTTCACAAAAAAGGGGGCGTCCTCCGGAAGAGGATCCACCACGCCGCCGCCTAACGCATAGCTGCCGTTTTTGTAATCTTCAATTCGCTGAGCGTTCCACGCCACTTTCTTATCGTAGCGGGCCTGTTCACTATCCTCGGCATCAAAATAGCCTTTAGCGCCGACACGAGCCATATCGTACATAGTGGATGCTACGGTGGCTTTGATCCGAGTGTCGATTGCCGCCGTATTCAGAGCCATGCCGCCCCAGCCACAGATGCCGATGATACCAATTTTCTCCGGATCCACATTGTCCTGCACCGACAGAAAATCCACCGCTGCCTGAAAGTCTTCGGTGTTGATGTCAGGAGAGGCCATATATCGGGGTTGTCCGCCGCTTTCTCCGGTGAAGGATGGGTCAAAGGCGATGGTCAAAAAGCCCCGTTCCGCCATAATCTGAGCGTAAAGGCCGGATGCCTGTTCCTTCACAGCGCCAAAAGGACCGCAGACAGCAATGGCAGCCAGTTTACCCTGAGCGTCTTTAGGCTCATAGAGATCAGCGGCCAGGGTGATTCCGTAACGGTTGTAGAAGGTTACCTTCCGATGGTTAACTTTTTCGCTTTTGGGAAAGGTTTTATCCCATTCCTGCGTTAAAACCAATTTTTCTTCCATTGCAAATTCCTCCATTCATTGGGATTGGCCTTCTTCATAATGAAAAGCAAATGCTTAAACGACTCTATTTACCATGAATGCTGGTTCAGTTGGTCAACAAAAAACATCGGTATCCAGTCAACCATTGGAATTGAATTGGTTCCGCCCAGAAACCTTATCCTTTTGTTAGCTTCATTATAGTCCAACGCCCATCGAATAGCAAATACTTTGTTATTATCCCCTTCTATGCTCAGCAGGCATTAGCCCACAACAATATGGTTAAGTGAAGGCGATAAAATTGTATATGCACCTTACAAATCCCACAAAATTATCATCGCACGATGTCCCATGTAAACATGACAATTTAAATTCGTTTTTCTTTTGCTTTATAACATCACAAGGGACTGGCTCCCCTGCCGGCTGCTTTCCGTGCAATCTGCCTTTCCCGCCTGTAATTTACACGGCAAAGCCAATGGGCAGTTTCCGGATTTTCTTCTTTTGGGGCGGTTCAAAATCCTCCGGCAACAGAGTGGTTACCGCATCTTTGGTCAAGCAGTCCAAATCGCAGCGCATCAGCCGGTCAGCCTGTTTCATCTGGGCCTGTTCCACCAGGTTCCGGGCAAACCGTCCGTTGCCAAACCCCTCTGTTTGCAGCGCATCCTGAAAAATCGGGATTAGCTTTTCCTCCACTTGCGGGGCAAAGGACATCCCCTTTTCTTCCGCCAACAGCCGGGCGATCTGATACAGTTCCCGGGCACTGTAATCTTCAAAGGGCAGGTGGAAAGCAATGCGGGAACGCAGCCCCGGATTGCGGGCCAGAAACGCTTCCATCTCCTTGGGATACCCGGCAAAAATCACCACCATGTCTTCCCGGTGATTTTCCATCTCCTGCACAATGGTGTTGATGGCTTCGTCCCCGTACAGGCCGGAACGGTCCTCCAGCAAAGCATAGGCCTCGTCGATAAACAGCACGCTCCCCTTGGCCTGCTTAAATTTGTTTTTCACAATCTGGGCAGTCCATCCCACATACTTCCCCACCAGGTCTGCCCGGCCCACTTCGTAAAGCCGGCCTTCCGACAACACGCCGTTTTCCTTCAAAATCTGGGCAAAGAGGCGGGCTACCGTGGTTTTCGCCGTGCCGGGATTTCCGGTAAACACCATGTGCATGGCGGGTTGATTTCCCTGCAACCCTTTGGCTTTCCACAACTTCTGCGCCTTATAAAAATTCAGCGCCCGGTCGATGACCTCTTTTGCGGCATCCAGCCCGATCATGTTGTGCAGCTTTTCGTAAGCGCTCCCCTGGGGCTTTTGCTCCGCCAACTGCCGGCCCACGCTTTGCAGCCCGGCGTATTGGGGATAGATCTTGGTGCGCAGCCGCACATTCAGCCAATCCTCAAATATCCGGTTGAGTTCAGCGGGAAGAAAGCCCTTCTCACATTGGTTGACTTTGCGGTACAGCAAGCGGTCCGGGATCTGGCACTTTTCCTGGGCTAAACTGCGCAGATAGCGTTTAGCCCGCTGGCCGGAAACCATGTCCTCCCGGATTTCCACAAACACGCAGTTGTCCACAAACTTCAGCAAGGTGTCCTTCTGTTTGCGGCAGGTTCTGGGCAGGCAGAGCACCGTCAGCACCTGACTTTGGTACTCCCGCATCAATTCCATGGCCTTTTGGATGTCGTCCACGGAACTGCGGACGAAATCATCTTCCTCTTCTTCCGAAGGCCAAGATAATACCATGGCGCCGCCGACGCAGCTTCGAATCAGATCTTGTTGTTCGTCATCAATCTGGATGGCTGTCACCCTTCGGCTGCACAGCCTTCCCCGGCTGTACAGGGCCCTGAGCAAAATTTTAAGCATGTTCCGCCTGACCTTTGGATCGTCCGTTTCCAGGATATAGTGAACCGGATGACCGGCAAACTCTTTTTCCGGCGGATCTTTTAAAATTCGTTCCAGTTCTTCCTCCAAAGCAGTGGACAAAAGCCGCTTTGCTCCTTCCCGCAAAGCTGAGTCCGTCTCGGCCCGTGGGATCAAAAACTCTTGAATCAAAAAATCTCTGCGGCTGATAGAACGCAGTTGGAACTGCTCCAGAATTTCATTGTCATCTTCAACATAGTCATTGCGCTGAGCGGAAAAAAGCAGGGTTTTCCACCCTTGAAAGGTAACTTCTTCGGTGATGACGCCGGTATACTCCAATTCCAAAGCCTGCAGATATTCCTCCACCCAGTCTTGTTCCAATCTGCCTTGGCTGACTGCGCCGAGAACCCATTTTTTCCGGCTGGTTGTGGAGGTAAACAAATAACGGCCTGACTGCAAATGATTGATGGCGTTGGTTTCGGTGGCGATCTGTTCGGCCAATGCAATGGCCTCTTCCCGGGAACGAGCCCTGGACGGAGTGCTTTTCGATTTGTCCTGTTGGATCAAAAGAACCGTAATTTTGTAGTAAAGCATCGTTTTTCCCTCCTTGCAGCCGTAAGTATATCAAGGTGGATGGGGCGATTTTGGGACATAGCGGCAAAAGGAACAGGGAAGGCCTGCACCTTCCCTGTCTGCTGCAAAACAAATGAAGCAAATCATGCCGGCCAGGGTTTTCCCCGGCGAAATCATTGCTTTTCCGTTTTTTCTTTTGTTGTCTTGATGGGGTTTTGCTTACCCTTCCCCGTCTTTCGCGAAAGAAGCGTTGCCGATCATAAACCGGATGATCTCTCCGTCGGTAGCCCGCATGCCCTCTCTGGCGATGGTGCTCACCGTGCGGATGGTGTTTTCCACCCCTTTGGCCACAATGCCGTCTCCGCCGTAAAACTGGCTGTTATGGAGATACATCTGCATGCCCAGCAGCCCAGCCTCCACCGCAGAAGCGATTTTTGCGGCACAGCTGGCCTTGGCCCCATCGCAGAGCATCCCGGAATTGATGGCCAGTGCATTGACAATGGTGTGGGAAATCTCCTTGTACTTTCCTCCGTAAAGGTAGCAGACCCCCGCCCCGGCTCCGCAGCCGGCGCTGGTGGCTCCGCAGTAAGCAGACAAGCTTCCGATACCGGTTTTCAGATGAATGGCGGTGAGATTGGACACCACCAGCGCCCGGTACAACTGCTCCTGGGAAACATCGCACTCCTTGGCATAAACAATCACCGGAACTGAAGCGGTAATTCCCTGGTTGCCGCTGCCGGAATTGATGATTACCGGCAGTTCGCACCCGTTCATCCGGGCATCCGAACCTGCCGCCGCCCAGGCTTTGGCTCGGTTATGGACGCTGTTGCCATAGGAACGAAGAAGAATTTTGCCGATATTTGCCCCGTAATTTTTGGTCAGCCCCGCCTGAGCAATAGCCATGTTATAGTCAATCTGGCGCTGCAAAACCGGCCGGACATCATCCAGCTTGACGGTATCGGCAAAGGTCACAATGTCTTTCACATTCAGCAGCTTATGGTTTTCATCCGCTGAAACTCCTTTGGTGGAAAAGGGCTTATCCACCAAAAGCACACCGTTTTTCTGCACCTGCACCACATTGGAGTGGCTACCGATAATCCGCACAAAAGTGGTGTCCTCCCCGGCGGATAGTTTTACCTGGATGTCAAAGGGGCACTCCGCCTCCGATTGGCGAAGGGTAACCCGCTGTTGGGCCAGAAACCGGTCCAACTGTTCCAAATCCTCCCCAGTGGTTTGAGAAAGCACATCCAGTTCCAGTTCCGGCCTGCCGCAGAAAATCCCCGCCGCCACCGCCGCTTCCAGCCCTTTCCGGCCGTTGGAATGAGGAATCACCACGCTTTTTACATTTTTAATGATGTTGCCGCTTACCGTCAACTCCACCTGTTCCGGCATCCTGCCCAGGATCTTTCGGGCAATGGCACCGGCGTAGGCAATGGCAATGGGTTCGGTGCATCCAGTGGCAGGAACCAGTTCCTGCTTCAGCACCTCCAGATAGGACTGATATACCTTTTGATCTAAAATGGTTTGGGCTGTCATAGCAAATTCTCCCGACTGTCTAAATCATCCCGGCAGCCTTCCAGCACCGCCGCCCCTCCGATGACGCAGATTCCGGCCTGCACCGCTCCTTCTTCCAGTTGACGGCTCAGCTCTTCCAGCTGCTGGGGGGTGGTGGTGAGGATCTCGGTATGAAGCTGCTGGCGGTCTCGGTGGGTAATGCCGGAAAGGGTATCGGCAGCTTCCGACATTCCCTGGGCATGGGGAGTCAGCACCGGCTGGCTCTTTCCAATGGTGCTGATAATGAAATTGGTCAGGTCTTCCTTGGCTGCCTGACGCAGGGCTTCCCCGGCTTCCCGGAATCGGGAGAGGGTGGCTTTGGCATTGGGATCCCGATAGGAAGAAAACCGGGCTTCTCCGGAAGAATCTATGCTCAGCCCCACGCCGTAGGCTCCGCCCTGAACCCGGACGGTGTTCCAAAGATACTCATAGGTCAAAAGCTGGGATGCCACCTGGGCGCTGCCCCAGCTGGGGAGTTCCGCCTTTTCCACCTGGGCGGCAAAGCCGATTCCGGCGGGAATCACAAATCCTTCCTTGGCCAAAGGCTCCACGGAATATTGGACAGGGCTTCCTACCGGCGTATCCGGCAGCTGCTCCAACATTCCGGCCAGCCAATGTTCATTCAACTTTCCGGTGAGCCCCACAGTGACCCGCCAGCGAGAGAACACCTTTTCAAACAGCTGGGTCAGCTTTTCAGAAGGCGATGCTGTCTCCGGCTGGTCCTGCTGCTGCAAATACCTCAGGTACCGGATGCCCCCTACCGCTTCCTTCACTGCTCCCTTGGGACTAAAGGCCGCAGCGGCTCGCTGAGAGGCGTAGGCATTGCCGGACATCTGAATCTGCTGTTCCAGCATCATCCGATTCTGGGTCAACAGGAAATTCAACTGCTGGGTTTCATCAAACCTGGTTTCGGTGAGAATCTCCTCCACCAGGGCCGCCGCCTCCGACTGATACTTTTCTAGCATGGCGGTGCTGACCACCAAATACGGGGTAGTCTCCCCGGTGCCTCGATGGGTAAATACGGTGACTGCGGCAGAGAAAAAGCCCAGATAACGGTCCATCTGATTTCGCAGCTCCAAGGCGGAATGGCGGTGGGTAGACAAATCTCCCAGCAGAGATGCCAGCAGGCTTGCCTGACTGAGCTGATCCAAGGTGAAATCCTTTAAGGCAAAGTACAGATCCAAATACACAATGCCCCCGGTCTCCAGGCACTGGTGCAGCACCCGCTGTTCCGCCACCCTTTCTTCCCTCTGCTTGGATGGGGGAATTTCCACCGGAATGTCTGAAAGGGTCAGTACCGGCAGAGTGGCCAAACCTTCCGGGGTATCCGGCTGAGCCTGACGGGTACGGAAGGCGTGGAAGTCATCCATCACCTGCCAGATCTCTTCTTCGCTCCAACCGGCCTTGATGCCAGCCAATCCGGCGGCTTCTTTCTGCCGCTTTTCCTCTCCCAAGGTTTTGCTGGGCAGCAGGCAAAGCTGAGCCTGGTGGGGATTTCCCAAAAAGGCGAAGCGCAAAAATTCTTCAAACCAACCTTGGTCCAGCTTTTCCCGCAGTGCGGCAAATTGTTCCCCGCACTGAAGGTTTTGCGCCGGATCTCCACCATAAAGCCAGCTTTCCAGGCTCTTAATAGACAGCACAATGCCCTGAGGCATCCGGCTGTACTCCAATGCACGGGCGGAAAATTCCAATTTATTCAACACTGCGGCAATCCGGCTGTGATCCAGCCCTCCCTGAGCCTGCTGTTCAAGCACCTGGCGGATGATGGAAAGGATCTGTTCTTTCTTCCCGACATCGGTGTTCCGAACGATCAGCTGAGCAAAGCACTGCTGAATGCCGTCCTGAACCTGGAGCTGCACGTCCTCCGCCAGCCCCTGTTCCAAAAGGGCCTTTTTCAGCGGAGCCTCGTTGGAGCCGCAAAGCACTTGGGCCAGAGCAGAAGCAGCCAAAACTTTTTCCGGCTCATCGAACCGGCCAAACACCCAGCCCAAAGCCAAAATGTCCTTATTTTCATCGCTTTCCTGGGCGCCGATCTCATACACCGCCGTGGTTTCCTTGGGATGCACCGGAGCTTGCAGCGGAATGGACGTGTCTATTTCCAGGGCGTCGTAGGCGGAAAGGAAGCTGTCCAATTTGGCCAGCACCGCATCCAGATCTACCTTGCCGTCCAGGAAGATCCGGGCATTGGAGGGGTGGTAAAACCGCTTGTGGCTGGCCTGATACTGGGAATAGGTCAAGCTGGGGATGGCTTCCGGATAGCCCCCGGATTCAAAGCCGTAGCAGTTGTCCGGGAACAGCAAGGCGTTCATCTGCCGCTGGAGCACTGCGTCCCAGCCGGCGTAAACCCCCTTCATCTCGTTATACACCACGCCGTTGTAGGTCAGTTCTCCCTGGGGGGAATCCAGCTCATAGTGCCAGCCTTCCTGACGGAAGGCGTGGGGATCGGTAACGCTCAGGGGATGGAATACGGCATCCAGGTACACGTCCATCAGGTTGAGAAAGTCCTGATCGTTTCGAGAGCAAAGGGGGTACATGGTTTTGTCCGAAAAGGTAAAGGCGTTGAGGAAGGTTTCCAGGGAACTTTTAATCAGGTTCACAAAAGGCTCCTTCACCGGATATTTTTCCGAACCGCAGAGAACGGAATGCTCCAGGATATGAAACACCCCGGTGTCATCCTGGGGGATGGTGCAAAAGGCAACGGCAAAGGTCTTGTTTTCCTCTTCCCGCTCCAGCCAGACCAGGTCCGCCCCGTTTTTCTCATAGGTCATCCGATGCAGGGTGGCCTTGAGTTCCGGCAAAGGCTGGGCATACCTTTGCACAAAGCCGTGGAGATGTTGGTTTGCATTCATAAGCGTTCCTCCAAACTAAAATGAAATTTGAACAAAGAAAAGCAAAGATTGAAAGCAGTTTCTGCTATTTCTTGCAACAATGAGAATAAAATGGTATAATAAAGAGATAAAACTTCAGGGAGGGATATCTATGTTGGTGTTAGAACACCTGTTTCTCTGCGCCGCATCCATATTATCCTGTCTGACTGCTCTTCGCTGGATCGGCACCCCGAAAAGGCGCTGTCTTTTGTTGTCCGCCATCCAGGGTGCGCTGAATCTCTGTGTGGGCATCTGCGGCGCTTACTTTCTGGCGGATCGATACAGCGGAGCTCTTTCCCTGCTGGTACTGATCTTTTATCTGCCCATTGCCCTGAATTCCCTTGCCCATGCCACCTTCCAAAGCATCGCCGCAGTCTCCATCGCCTGCGTCGGCATGGGATGTCTGCAAGCCGCCACTGAATTTTTGCTGGAATGGACGGCTATTTCCCCTTCCTTCCGCATGGCTTTGACGGTGCTGGTGCTGGGGGGATGCAGCCTTTTATGGCACTGGATGTCCCCCTTGTTTCCGGGGACGCAGTGGCTGGAAGTGTTTGAAGACACCTCCGCCAAAGTCTTCCCGAAAAACGAAAGAGAGTTTTGCGGGCTGCTTATGGCTTACGGCCTGTCCTGCGCCCTGCCCGGGGTGGTGGGGCTGCAATCGGTATGGATGCTGATTCCGGTCTGTTTTTGGCAGATCGGCGGGCTGTATCTCATCAACCTGATCCTCTCCCACCAAAAAGAGCAGCAGCTCCTTTCTTCGGAACAGCAGTACCGCAGCGAGATGGCCGCCTATATGAGCACCATCCGCTCCCAGCGCCACGACTACAACTTCCATGTCCAAACCCTCAGCGGTCTGCTCAGCCGTGGAGACTATGAGGGGTGTAAGCGCTACCTGCAAAACCTGACCGAAGACTCCGTGGGAATGAACGAGCTGCTCCCCCTGGCGGACCCGGCAATCAGTTCCCTGATCCTCTCGTTCCGCAGCCGGGCCCAGCAGGAGGGGATCAAGTTGGAAATCTCCATTGAAAACGACCTGTCCCAAATTGCCACCAACGTTTACGAAACCAATAAAATCATCGGCAATCTGCTGCAAAACGCATTGGATGAGGCGCGGCAGTTAAAAGACAAATCCTACGGCATCCATCTTTCCATTTTGAAACGAGGGGAATTTTGCATGATCCACGTCTCCAACCAAACCGCCAGCGCCCAGCCTATGGCAGCGTACCAATACGGGAAATCCCAAAAAGCCAGCCACGAGGGCATCGGCATCGCTTCCATTCAGGCTCTTGCCAACCGCTATGGAGGCTTAGTGTATTTTCGGATGGAGGGAGACATCATCCATTTTGTGGCCAAAATCCCTCTGGTATTGGCAAAGGAGGCTGGATAAATGATTTCCGGAAAAATCCTGCTGGTGGACGATCAGTCCGCCGCAGCTCAGGCATCCATGGATGTACTGGAAAACTTTGTGCCCCGTCAGCAGATCCTATACGCTTCCACCGCCGCCCAAGCCATTCAGATCCTGGATTCTACGCCGCTGGCGGTTGCCTTTCTGGACATTGACATGCCGGACACCAAAAATTTCTCCCTGGCCCGGTATATCGATGAGCACCACAAGGGCCTCCCCTATGTGTTTTTGACCGGTTATGCCAACTTTGCTGCGGAAAGCTACGACTACGAGCCCTTGGACTTTTTAACCAAACCCATTGATGTGGTGCGGCTGGAAAAGACCTTTGCCCGGCTCAGCGGCCGGAAACAGGACGTCCCCTCCGGCAAAATCGCCATTCGCTCCAAAAACGACTACATTCTGGTGGATCCTCAGGAAATTTCCTATGTGTTCCGTAACCAGCGAAAAAGCCAGATCAACTGCAACAACGGACAGACCTTATTTGTATACGCCACCATTGAGGAATTAGAACTGATCTTGGAAGATTACGGTTTTTTCCGCTGTCACAAATCCTATCTCATTCCCTGTGCCCGAATTGCGCAGGTGCGAAGCGGCCAATACGGGCGGACTTACGAGGCGGTGCTGGCCGACGGCTCCATCATTCCCATCAGCCGGAACCGGTATCCGGCCCTTCGGGAAAAGTTAGAGCATTTAGGCGTCCGCTTTTTGTAAAAGCCCTCTTTTTTAGAATACCCGATTCCTACAAAGTTGTCCAGAAAAAATTCATTTCAGAGATTTGATCCATTGGGTCAAATCTCTTTTTGTCTTTTTACGGCAGGTCCCGCCGACCGCAGCGTAATGCAGCAAAATCGGCGGGACCGGGAGAAATAAGAAAGAGAGAGAAGTTATCATTTTTCTTTGTAGTAGAGCATGCAGTGGCAATAGCCTTCAAAATCCGGGTCAGCGATCTGCTTGCGAAATTCCTGGCAGATACATTTGTATTCCTCGGTGCGCTCTACTCGGCAGGGACAGTAGCCGCCTCTGGCAGCCAATCCTTCCCGCACTGTTTTGACCACTTCCGGGTCTTCATTCAGCCGAATTCGGCCCATGTTTTTCATCTCCTTTTTGGGATGGATAGAGCAGGTGAGAAAGCTGCTCGCGAATTCCTTTCAGATCCATTCCGCCGGTGGAACGAAAGGCTTCTTTTCCATCCCGGAAATACAGAAAGGTAGGCAGCCCCACCACGCCAAACCGCTTCCCCAGCTCCGGGTAGGCGGAGGTGTTGACTTTGATGAACTTGACAAACGCCATTTCATCCGCCGCCTGCCGGTAAAAGGGAGCGGTAAAAACGCAGGCGCCGCAGTGGTCGCCATAAAAATCCACCATGGCATATTCAGCTTGCACCAGCTGGTCAAAAGTTTCCGGGGTTGCTTCTATCACAGCCATGGATCACACCTCCAATTCCTTTTCCGCTTCCTCACTCAATGCGTAGAAAACGTGCTCCTGGTATTTCATTTCCTGATACAGGGAAAGATCCGATTTCTGTTTTGCCTCTTCCAGAGTCAAACCCTGCTGAGCGGCAGCCTGTTTTAAGGCCTCCAGATACTCCTCTTGGGTAACCTGGTAGCCGTCCTTTTCGCAAAGGTAACGGTACAGCAAAAAGGGGCGGAAGCGAGGCTCCTGTTCCTTGGCCAGATTTTCAATGGCCTGTTCATCAGTGAGGATGTCAAAGCCCTCTTTGGGGATACGGGGGTCGCTGCCCGCCGCCAGCAATGAGTCGAACACGATTTTCCCCCGAAGCAGGCACCAGTCCTTTTCTTCCTGAGGGTCGATGTAAAATTCACTGCGGGCAGTTGCTTCCTTCATCCAGAACCCCACAATGCCGAATGCGGCTTTTTGACGGCGTTCCGGATCGTGCTGCTGGTGATACCAGCGGAAAAAGTCCTCCACCGTTTCTACACCGGGAATGTTCAAAATCCACATCAGCTCCGGGCCGATTTCAGGTTCCACCCGGCGCAGGGCTTCCAGCACCTTCAGCTCCATCTCTGCACAGCCCAAAGTGCAGGAGAAACATTCCCCTGCCTTTTTGCCCAGTACGGCAGCTTCGGCTTCCTCCGCCTCCGGCAGCTTCCGGCCGGGATAAAGCAACACAGTCCTTCCCTGCCAGGCAGGATCGGAGCAGCGGACACATTGGCAGCGCACTGAATCCCCGGCCCGGATCTCATCCTCCACCGGTTGATCGGAAGCGTGGTCCCCTGCTAAAGAATGCAGTTCTTTTTCAATTTCCTCCGAGGGAATCTTCCACCGGCGCAATTCCTCCGGAATGGTCAGGGTTTGATAGTTAAAACAACAAGTGAGTTTTGAATTCATAGAAAAGCCCTCGTTTTCTCAGCCGGTCAGGACGCTTTTTCGCCTTTCCGTGCAAAAGTCTGATAATATTCGCTTCGCTCCATCAGCTCCTGAGGAGTGCCGCAGTCCTCAATCTGTCCGCCCCGCATGACAATCACCTGGTCGGCAAACTGGGTGGCAGAATAATTGTGGGCGATGAGAACCGTGGTGCGGCCCTTCATCAGGTTTTGCAGCGCCGCCGTTACCAGCTGTTCGCTCTTGACATCCAAGTTGCTGGTGGCTTCATCCAACAACAGGTAATCGGGATTGCGCATCATAGCACGGGCGATAACGATACATTGCTGCTGCCCGCCGGAGAAGTTGCTTCCTCCGGGTCCCACCTGGGCGTCAAAGCCGCCGGGGGTTTCCATAATGAAGTCGTAGGCATTGGCCATCTTGGCCACCTTCACCAACTCCTCCTCCGAAACCTTCCGCTCCACCCCGTAAAGGATGTTCTCCCGGACGGTACCGGAAAGGAGAGGCTTATCCTGGGCCACAATGGCAAAACTCTTCCGCCAGGAAGGAAGGCTGAATTCTTCGATGTCGGTGTCCCCAAACCGAATGGCGCCGCTATCCGGCTCATACATCCGCTCCAACAGCTTAAATAAGGTGGTTTTTCCTGCGCCGTTGGTGCCGATGATGGCGGTTACCTTGCCTTTGGGGATGGTCACGGTGAGATCCTTCAGCACCGGCTGAGCGCCGTAGGAAAAATTCACATGGTCCACATGAATGTCTGCGTCCTCCACATCCATTTCGTGGCCTTCTGACTTTTCGTTGGGCAGTTCCAGCACAGTGCCGATTTTCTGCATCACACCGGCGTTCTGGGCCAAGGTGGAAAAGTAGGTAAACAAGCCCACGACCCGCACCGACAACAAGCTGGACAGGGAATAGAACCCAATGAGTTTACCGATGCTCATTTCCCCGGTGGAGACCAGATAGCCGCCGTAACCAAAGGCAATGACAATGCTGATGCAGCCGATCAATTCCATTCCGGCATACTCCACCATAGAGGTTAAGCTCAATTTAATGTCAGCGTTGCACTGTTTGCGAAACAGCCGGTCCGCCTTTTTGTTTTCCTCCTCCTGGGTGGAGAAGGACTTAATCAGCCGCATCCCGGTCACCCGTTCTGCCAGATAGCTCATGGTTTTGGCCAACCGGTTTCTGGTTTCCGCCCCGGTGCGGTAGGTGAGCCAGCCGTACAGCAAGGCCACCCCCACCATCAGAGGGATAATCCCCAGGCTCACAAAAGCCATGGAAGGCTGATAGTTGTAGAGCTGTAAAAAGGCCACAATACCGGCATAAATGGTGGTGCCGATACCAATGAGCACCTGGAAAAAGTAGCAGGCACTATCGGCGTCGGTGGTGATACGGGTCACCAGGCCGTTGGCACTGTCCCCATCGTAAAACCGGGTGGGCAGCCGCATCATTTTATTCCACATCCGCAGCCGGACACCCAGGTTGATCTTCTGGTAAGCCAAACCGGAAATATAGGTGGTTGCAATGGTCAGTATCCCGGAAAGGACGATATAAACGATATACCGAACCAACAGGTCGGTGTTCACGGAATTTTGGGTACCGTCAATGATGGAAGCGGTCAGGGTCACCGATTCCACTTCCACATTGGTATTGATTACCGAAAGGGCCACAAAGATCAAAAGGAGGATCCAGGGCATTTTCACCCCTTTGAAAACCTTGGTATACCGCCAAATGGCTTTCAGCATGCTGCTTCCTCCTCTCCTTGTGTTTGGGTTGCCACCAATTCTTGGAACAGAGGACAGGTTTGGTTCAATTCTTCATAGGTCCCGCAGCCGGCTACAGCGCCTGCGCTGAGCACCACAATCTGGTCTGCTTGTTCCATCATGGACAAATCGTGGGTCACGATCACTTTCGTTTTCCCTTGGAAAAGCTGATAAATGGTGTCCTGCACCGATTTTGCCGCTACCGCATCCAGGGCGGAAGTGGGTTCATCCAGCAGCAGAATCTCCCCGTTTCGTAAAAATTCCCGGGTCAGCACCAGCCGCTGCCGCTGTCCACCGGACAAAGAACTGCCGTTGGCGGCTATCATGGTATCCAAGCCGTCATCCCAGGCCTGGATCGTATCGTAGAAGCCGGACTGTTTGGCGGCTTCCAAGATTTCCTGATCGCTGACCTGGCGGTGGATGCCGTAGGTCAAAGCTTCCCGCAGCGTTCCGCTGAAAATATCCGCTCCCTGCTGGGCATACCCAAACCGCTTGCGCAATTCCTTGGGGGTCACGTCGCTGACAGATACCCCGCCCACACGAACTTCGCCGCTATCGGGTTGGTAGAACCGCTCGATCAGGCTGATGGAGGTGGTTTTGCCGCTGCCGCAAAGGCCTACAATGGCGGTGGCGGAACCGGCGGGAATGGTGAAGGAAACATCGTCCAATGCCTTTTTATCCCCGTAGGAGAAGGACACATGATCGAACACAATGTCCTTGCCTTGAGGAAGGGCCTTGCTTTCCCCTTTTTCTTCCACCGGCGCCACGTTCAGGTGAGCGGCACGGGCCAGGGTGCCCTGGATGGTTTTTAGGTCGGTCCAGTAACTGATTAAGGTGTCGAAGTTGTTGGAAATGGTAGCGGAGTACATGAAAAAGGCCACCCATTCCTGCATGGTAATCATGCCTTGATTTAGCAGCAGCACGCCGAACACCATAACGATCATGTTTTGCAGCAAACCGATCAAGGTAGACAAGGCGGAGATGCCGCATTCCAGCTTGGTTACCCGCATATTGGCTTGGAACAGCTCTTTGGCAACCGCTTCCCCGTTTTTCAGCTCCTGTTCTTCGCTGGTATAGGTCTTGATTAAGCTGAGATTCCGCACCCGTTCTGCCAGGTAAGCGGTGAGTCCGCCGATCCGCTGGTACAATCCGTTTTGGGTCCGGAAGCGGCAGCGGCCGATGAAGATCATATAGGCCACCTTTACCGGCAGCAGCAACAGCAAGGCCAGCATCAGCCAGACATTGTAGCTGGAAACGGTGGACAACGCCCGCACCACATAGTAGATGGCAGGGATGATCCCCACAATGTACTGCACCAACCGCTTCATGGCTTCGGAAGCATCGTTGGTCACGGTACTCATCAGGTTGGAAGGATTGTTTTCAAAGTAGTAATCCATGCGGATATTCAGCATCCGCTTCCACAAGGTTCGCCTGGCATTTCGGGCCGCAAAATGCTGGGCGGGACAGCGCAAGGCGGTATCTGCGCAAAGCACAATGGTATAGGCCACATAAAACCAGATGGCGTCAATGAGTACCTGTGGATCCAAACTTCCGCTGAGCAGCCCTGCCGTGGTGGTGGGAAGAAGAAGGTTGACTTCGCTGTAAGCCATATTGCAGAGGAAAGCCACTAAAATCCAAATCCAGGGCATCCGTACCGATTTCAGCAGCTGCCAAAACTCTTTCCAGTTGGCTGCCTTTTCCTTCCCTTTCTTTTTTCGTAGTTTCACTTCAGCACCCCGCAGTTTTTAATTGTTACATCTTAGAATTGGGGGCTATCACTTACGGCTGATATTCCACCAACCCATTGTAGCTGGCGAACCAATCCAGATAATCCTGAGCAGAGGTGCCGGAGAACACTCCCATACCGGAATAGGTGGCCACCGTGGCCTGAATCATATCGGTATCGGAATAGATGTAAATCACATTGCCCTCCTGGGTCAAGGTCTGGCCTTGGGACTGGAAAAAGTCCAGCAGGCTGGTGGCGGCAGCTTCATCAGCAGCCACAATCACCTGGTATTCGCCTACAGCCTGTCCGTCCTTGGCGTAAAGGATTTCGTACATGGCCTGGGCGTTATAGCCGGACATCTGCATATTGTTGATTAAGGTAGAGCCGGTGCTTCCCTGGTAAACATACCGGGTGTCATAATCCAATCCTTCCGGATCGGAGATGGAAAAGCTGTCGGTGATCTGAATGGCGGTTCCTTCCGCTACACCGCTGTTATCAGAAGGAGTGCTTTCCTCCCCGCTTTCCTGGGCGGAAGAAGCGGAAGAAGCAGTGGAGGTGGTGGAAGCTGGACTACTGCTGCAAGCGGCAAAAGCAGTCATCATGACAGCGGCCAAAAGCAGGATCATGGTTCTTTTCAAGTGTTTCATACAATCTACTCCTTTAGGTTTGGGAAATTAGTTTTCCCCGGATTCATCTTCTTTGAAATAAGGGGTGACGGCGGCAGTGGAAATTTCTACCGTCTCCGGGACAGGAATGGTATCTTCGGTCAAGGTCATGCCGTAGGGCATGTACATGGCATTGTAGTAAGCTTCTATCGTAGCTTCCGACATCATGCCAAGCTGCACATACAGGTCCATGGTCTGCTGGACGTACTCTCCGCTGTTGAAAACTACTACCACGTTATCTTTGCTGAGAGAGGTGTCGTAAAATCCGCTCAATTTCTCTGCCAAAGCCGCCGCACTGGCGTTATCCCCCATGACGTAGCACTGGTACTCGCCCAAAGGTGCAGTCTCTTTGGCATAGAGGATCACATAGAATTCCTCTGCCCCGTTCTGCACCGCAAAGGGATTACTGGAATCCCCGTACAGCACATACCGGGCGTCGTAGTCCAGCCCTTCCGGGTCGGTAAACACATAGCTGTCGCCCAAATGAATGCCTTCCGGTTCCTGAGGAGCT
>PPYE01432660.1_pt1 | contig 37440 bp, 33 predicted proteins | sample 1559881 | NCBI WGS metagenome assembly PPYE01 (sample SAMN08240022, study PRJNA423297) | Human gut metagenome, whole genome shotgun sequencing project. | reverse complement strand
GCCCAGGAGCTGTCCGGAACAGAAACCCTGCGCACCGACTTTATCGCCAACGTGTCTCACGAATTGAAAACGCCGCTGGCAGTGATTCAAAATTACGGAACTATGCTGCAGCAGCCAGGTTTATCCGAGGAAAAGCGGTTGGAATACGCCAAGGCCATCACCGATACCTCCCGCCAGCTGGCCAATCTGATTACCAACATCCTCAAGCTGAACAAATTGGAAAACCAGCAGATTTACCCCAAGGCGAAAACTTACGATTTGGGGGAGCAGCTCTGCCAATGCCTGCTTGCCTTTGAAAAGGTTTGGGAGGAGAAGGAACTGGACATCCAAACTGATGTGGAGGAGCAGGTGTTGGTGGACACCGACCAAGAGCTGCTGAGCTTAGTCTGGAACAATCTCTTTTCCAACGCCATGAAGTTTACCCAGCCCCACGGCGCCGTTTCTCTGTCATTGAAATCGGAGGGGGATGACGCTGTGGTGCAGGTATCCGACACCGGCTGCGGCATTTCTCCCCAGGTGGGAAAGCATATTTTTGAAAAGTTTTATCAGGGGGACACCTCCCACGCCGTCCAGGGAAACGGATTGGGGCTGGCTTTGGTGAAGCGTGTCATCGACATCGTGGGGGGAGATATTTCGGTGAGCAGCGAAGTAGGGAAAGGCAGCACTTTTACCGTAAGGCTCAGGAGAAAGAGAAATGAAGAAGCTAAAAAGAATCCTGCATAGACTGTTGTTTCCGGGAACTTGGGTGGTGCTGCTCAGTGTGCCGGTGGCGGCGGGACTTTTAGTTTACACCTTCCTGGCAGCCGGGGAAGACAGCCCCATTGCCTATCCGGCCTATGTGGTTTCCGCCTATTCCTTGACGGTGGTTTGCGTCAATTTTATCCCCCTTTTGAAAAAATGGGGCTGGTGGGTGGAACAGCTGCCCTTTATGAACCGCTACCGGCGGGATTTGCCCTTCAAGCTGAAAATTTCCTTGTATCTGTCTTTGGCCATCAATCTGCTTTATGCCGGGGTCAACGCCTTTTCCGGGATTTATTACAGCTCTCCCTGGTTTGGCTCTCTGGCCGCCTACTACATCCTATTGTCGCTGATGCGCGCTACGCTGGCCTGGTATTCCCGCAAAAACGGGTTTGGGGGAAACAAAGCGGCCCAGTGGAAGCGCTACCGGCGGTGCGGCGCGCTGCTGATGGTGATGAACATTGCCCTGGCCGGCGTGGTGGTGCTGGTGGTCTATCAAAATGAGAGCTTTCAGTATGCCGGCTCTTTGATTTATATTATGGCCATGTACGCGTTCTACACTACGGTGATGGCCATTGTCAATTTGGTGCGCTACCGGCAGTTTCAAAGCCCGGTGATGAGCGCAGCCCGGACGGTGAATTTGGTGGCGGCTATGGTCTCCATGCTGTCTCTGGAAACCGCCATGCTGAGCCAGTTTGGATGCGGGGAAGATTTCCGCCGGATGATGACCGGCGCCACCGGCTGGTCGGTCTGTGCCGCTGTGGTGGGGATGGGTGCTTTTATGATGATCCATTCCTCCAGGCAGCTTAAAAAGATGAAAAGCTCCCATTTCGAAACAGACTGATTTTAAGATAGTTATTTGCTATCAGGATTCCTATTTTGTGGTTAGAAAGGAAGAAGTTACAAATGGAATCGAAAAACAATTCTTTTCATTACACCTATTCAGCAAAGCAGCAGGAAGAAATTCAGCACATCCGCAAAAAATACCTTCCCAAAACGGAGGATAAAATGGAACAGCTCCGCCGGCTGGACCGGAGCGCCACCAAAAAAGGTACGATAGTTTCCGTTACCTTGGGGGTCATTGGGTGTCTGGTGATGGGAATCGGCATGTGCTGTACCATGGTTTGGGATGAGCGGTTTTTCCTTTTTGGGGTGATCTTTGGCCTGCTTGGCATTGCCCTGGTGGTGTCTGCGTATCCGCTGTTCTCCTACATTACCAAGAAGCAGCGGGAAAAGCTGGCCCCTCAAATCCTGAAGCTGACGGAAGAACTTTCCAAGCCGGAATAACCCCGCCCATGGAGATTTTGCCGTTGGCGCACTCCGTTTCGTCGGCAGAATATCTGGGAGATTTCGTTTCACACAGGCCGCTCCTTTGGAAAAACAGGGAGGTTTTTGGAGACGGAAGAGAAGGATTCTCTGGGACTGCATTAGCAGTAAAGAAAATAAATTAAGTTTTAAAACAGCAGCAAAAACCGCACAGCGCTCTTGCCATGCGCTGTGCGGCAATATTTTGTGTTCCCGTACGGATTCGGAGGGATTAAGTTTTTTCCTGGAAAACATTGGAGGGCTCTGACAGGGAATCGGATTTCAGCTTTTTTTGCTCATGCAGTTCCCAACGATCAATCCCCCTCTGGGTCAGCTTTCCAAATCCCCACATCATGCCCCAGGCTGCCAGGGCGAAGGGAACCAGGGTCCAGAGATGAATCCAGTCGAAGATGTAAAAGCTGAATAAGTCTCCGGTAAAGGGAATGGTAATGCCTAAGACAAAGCCCAAACTCATCACGGTATACAAGGCAATCCGCAGGGCGTTAAAGGGTTTGCAGACCCAGAACAGCACCGCCAGTTCCGCGACGCCGGTGTACACCGCGGTCATGGTGGAGACGGTATTGAAGTCCAGACCAAATAAGTAGCCCAGCTGCATCAATACTACGCCTACCACTACGGTAAAAGCGCCGGGGATGGAGCGGCAGATGACGTTGTAGATGAACCGTCCTTTGATCCGTTCCCGGTTGGGTTCCAAAGCTAGGATAAAGCTTGGTGCGCCGATGGTCAGGGCATTGATCATGGTGAGCTGGATGGGAACGTAGGGATAGGTCACCGGCAGGAACAGGAACAGCACCGCTAAAATGGCGGAAAAGATGGTCTTGACCAAAAACAGGGAGGAGCTGCGCTGGATGTTGTTGATGCTCCGCCGTCCCTCCGCCACCACTTTCGGCATGGAGGCAAAGTTGGAATCCAGCAGCACCAGCTGGGACACGTTCCGGGCGGCGTCGCTGCCCTGGGCCATGGCGATGGAGCAGTCCGCTTCCCGCAGGGCTAGCACGTCGTTGACCCCGTCTCCCGTCATGGCTACGGTATGGCCCTGGCTTTTTAGCAGCTGCACCAGTTCCAGCTTCTGTCGGGGGGTCACCCGGCCAAACACCTGGCAGGTTTGGGCAGCCTGGGCCAGCTTTTCCGGGGTGTCCAGCTTGGTGGCGTCCGCCGCCAAGTCCCAGTGTTCCAGTCCGGCACGGCGGGCCACCTGGCTCACCGTCACCGGGTCGTCCCCGGAGATAATCTTGATGTCCACTCCCTGTTCCTTAAAGTAGCGCAGGGTTTCCGGGGCCTGGGGACGTATGACATCCCGAATCACCACCAGGCCGATGGGAGCCAGTCCCTGGGGAAGTTGCTGCTCCCGGAAAGGCAGGGGGCTTTTCACTATGGTAATCACCCGGTAGCCCTTTTGAGAGTATTGCTCCACCTGGGAGCGGATGGCTTCATATCCATCCCCCAGCAAAAACTGCCCTGCCCCCATACAGCAGGTACCGTAGGCGGAGTGGTACACCCCGCTCCACTTCCGAGCGGAGGAAAAGGGAACTACAGCTGCCCCCGGCAAAGGGGAGCCGCCTCCGAACCGATGAAACATGGCCAGGTAGGTGGGGTTGTTGTCCTGAAGGTTGGAGAGAAGGAACCGGCAGATTTCTTCCAGCTCCTCCATGGTGTGGCCGGGCAGGGGGACCAATTCCTTCACGTCCAGCCGGCCTTCGGTAATGGTGCCGGTTTTGTCCAAACAGAGGGTGTCCACTCGGGCTAGGGTTTCGATGCAGTATAACTCCTGCACCAGGGTTTTATGCCGGGACAGCCGGATGACGCTCACCGCCAGCACCACGCTGGTGAGCAGCACCAGCCCTTCTGGAATCATGCCGATGAGAGCTGCCACGGTGGAGACAATGGCCAGCGAAAAGTTTGCGTCGGTGAAAAACAAGGATTTGCCGAATAACAGTAGCCCCACCGGGATAATGCCGATGCCGATGACCTTTAAAATCTGGTTGATGGCCACCATGATTTCGGAATGGGGCTTTTTGATGTATTTCACATCCCCCAGAATTTTGGCGGCGTAGCTGTCCTTGCCCACCCGGTTGATCCGGGCGTAGCCTTTGCCGCTGACCACAATGCTGCCGCTGAGCAGTTCTTCCCCCGGTGCTTTGTGGATGGGGTCGCTTTCTCCGGTGAGCAGGCTTTCGTCCATTTCACAGTTGCCTTCCAGCAGCACGCAGTCTGCCCCCACCTGCTGGCCTGCTTCCAGCATCATAATGTCGTCTAACACCAATTCTTCCATAGGAAGCTGGATCAAGGCGCCGTCTCGGAGCACATGGGCTTTGGGGGCGGAGATCAGGCTGAGCCGGTCCACGGTGCGCTTGGCCCGGATCTCCTGGAAAATGCCGATGGCGGTGTTGCAGAGGATCACTCCCATAAACAGCACGTTTTTATAGGAACCAACCGCAATGACCAATGCGGCCAGGATCACATTGATGAGGTTGAACAGAGTGCAGATATTGTCCCGGATGATCCGCTTTACCGATTTAGTGGGCACCGTTTGGGTCAGATTAGTCTGTCCCTTTTGGACACGCTGGGCCACCTCTTCTTTGGTTAAACCAGAAAGGGATGTGTCTGCGTCGGACATGGCTTACTCTCTCCTTTGCTATGAGGTAATCAAAACGGGAAAACCTGCTGGAAACTTTATGCCGTGCAGGGCAACTCTATGCGGAAAGAAAATTTCCGGCATTTAGAAATTGCCAAATGGATTGTATCATAAAAAATACGTTTGGTGTCCCTCGGTTTTTGTGAGGCAAAATGGCCGACTGGACAAGAGAGGAATCGTAATAATTGCCTTCGGCAATCATTGTACCATATTTTGCAGGCGGAAAACAGAGGAATCTTTGCTATTTACAAAAAATTGACAAGAAGGAAGAATTTGTTTGGAATTGAAATGACTGTTCAAAATTTGTTTACGATTTCACCGAAAAAAGGCCTTGAAATTATTGGGAAAAGGGCTACAATAGTATACAGTTAGCACTCAGGGAAAAGGAGTGCTAAGGTTACTAATGTGAAAGGGTGTTTTGAGTATGACGATCAAACCTTTAGGCGACCGCGTGGTCATTAAAATGTGCAAAGCGGAAGAAACTACGGCAGGCGGCATTATCCTCACCGAATCTGCTCAGGAAAAGCCTCAGATGGCAGAAGTGGTGGCAGTGGGCCCTGGCGGCGTGGTAGACGGCAAGGAAGTCAAGATGGAGCTGAAAGTAGGCGACAAAGTGCTGATGAGCAAGTACGCCGGCACCCAAGTCAAGGTGGATGGCGAAGAATATACCATTTTGAAGCAGAGCGAAATTTTGGCGACGGTGGAAGACTAATTCCATCTGTTCTGTGATAAAGAAAGGATGAATCTGTATTATGGCTAAGAATATTATTTACGGTGAAGAAGCCAGAAAAGCATTGCAGGCCGGTATTGATAAGCTGGCAGACACGGTGAAAATTACTCTGGGTCCCAAAGGCCGCAACGTAGTGCTGGATAAGAAGTACGGCGCGCCCCTGATCACCAACGACGGCGTCACCATCGCCAAAGAAATCGAGCTGGAAGACGCCTTTGAAAACATGGGTGCTCAGCTGGTGAAGGAAGTTGCCATCAAGACCAACGACAACGCCGGTGACGGCACCACCACCGCAACCCTGCTGGCTCAGGCTCTGGTGCGGGAAGGCATGAAGAACGTGGCTGCCGGCGCCAACCCCATGGAAGTCCGCAAGGGCATGAAGAAGGCGGTAGACGCTGCGGTGGAGGCCATCAAGGCCAACTCCCAGCAGGTTGCCGGTTCCAAGGACATTGCCCGTGTCGCCTCCATCTCTGCCGGGGATGAAGAAGTGGGCAAGCTGATTGCCGACGCCATGGAAAAGGTCACTGCCGACGGTGTGATTACCTTGGAAGAATCCAAGACTGCCGAAACCTACAGCGAAGTGGTGGAAGGTATGCAGTTTGACCGGGGCTATATCTCCCCCTACATGGCTACCGACACCGAAAAGATGGAAGCTGTGCTGGACGACGCCCTGGTGCTGATCACCGATAAGAAGATCTCCAACATCCAGGAAATCCTGCCTCTCTTGGAAGAAATCGTCAAGACCGGCCAGAAGCTGTGCATCATCGCCGAGGACATTGAAGGCGAAGCCCTCTCCACCCTGATCCTCAACCGTCTGCGTGGTACCTTCACCGTGGTGGGCGTAAAGGCTCCCGGTTTCGGCGACCGCCGTAAGGAAATGCTCCAGGATATCGCCATCCTCACCGGCGGCACCGTGATCTCTGAAGAAGTGGGTCTGCAGCTGAAGGATGCTACCATGAATATGCTGGGTCGTGCCGGTCAGGTGAAGGTGGACAAGGAAAACACCATCATCGTCAACGGCGCCGGGGACAGCGCTGCTATTAAGGCTCGGGTGGAGCAGATCCGCACCCAGATTGAAAACACCACCAGCGACTTCGACCGTGAGAAGCTGCAGGAACGTCTGGCTAAACTGGCCGGCGGTGTAGCTGTCATCAAGGTTGGCGCTGCCACCGAAGTGGAAATGAAGGAGCAGAAGCTGCGCATTGAAGACGCTCTGGCTGCTACCAAGGCTGCTGTGGAAGAAGGCATTGTGGCCGGCGGCGGCACCGCTCTGTTGAACGCTATGCCTGCTGTTAAGGAATTGATGGACGCTTCCACCGGCGACGAAAAGACCGGTATGAGCATTGTGTACAAAGCTCTGGAAGAGCCGGTTCGTCAGATCGCCAAGAACGCCGGTGTGGAAGGCAGTGTGATTGTGGATAAGATTCTCACCTCCGGTAAGGTTGGTTACGGCTACGATGCCGCCAACGAAGTGTACGAAGACATGATTCCTGCCGGTATCGTGGATCCCGCCAAGGTGACCCGGAGCGCTTTGCAGAACGCTTCCAGCGTGGCAGGCATGGTGCTCACCACCGAAAGCCTGGTTGCCGATATTCCGGAAGAGAATCCGGCTCCCGCTGCCGGTGCAAACCAGGGCATGGGAATGTATTGATTCCTTTCAAACCATGAAAAACCAAGTTTTGGGCAGTTGTCTTTTCGGGCAGCTGCCCTTTTGGTTTCCTTTGATAGGGTATCACCTTGGCGCAAATTTTTGGTAAAGAAAAAGGATTAGATTTGGTTAAGATAAAAAAGAAGGCCACATTTTTTGACAAATGAGGCCAGACTTGTTACAATAAAAGCTGAAATTATCTCAGAAAGGAAGGATGCTGTTTGAAGCACCCTCAAATGAAAAGACTGCTGCCGGCAGTGATACTCAGCGGGTTGCTGTTGTTTTCCGGCTGTGCCGGTGGGGAGGGGAGCAGCACATCAACCGCTTCTCAAATGGAAACTGCCTCTTCCGTCAACCAGATCCAGGAAAACGAAAGCGGCAGCGCATCTTCCCAGGAAGACACCTCTTCCGTTCCTCTGACCGAAGTGCAGCCCGGCAATTACTCCAAATCCGATGTAGATTGGCCGGAGCTGGAAGCCAGAGATACCGGCGCCGATTCCCCCTATGGGTACTACAGTATTATGAACATCCTCACCGTTTATAATACCGATAACACCGACGGGACGCAGGAACCCCTCACCGATGTAGGATTGGATTTGGTCATCAGCGAGGACAACACCGTCACCATCTATGAGCTGGATGCCGATACCGGGGAGATTATGATCAACACCATGCCCTGCACCGTTGCTTCGGAGCTGAATGAGGACGGCTTGCTGGAAATTGACTTTACCTATGAAGGCACCAGTATGCAGCACACCCTCTTCTACAGTCCTGATCAGCAAACTGTCACGGAATACACTACTGACCTGGTGTATATCTTCCAAAAGAACCTGCCGGAAACCGGCAATTAAAAAGACAGCAAAAAAACACCCTGAAGGAGCGAGTACCATTCAGGGTGTTTTTCTTTTGTGGTCAATAGCCTTCCCGCTTGTACTTGCTGGATTCCTTCAACCGCGCCATAGCACGGCTCAAGCTGGCTTGCGAGTGGTGGAACTCCACCATGCTCTGCTTTTGACGGAGCTGTTCTTCCGCCCGCTCTTTGGCGATTCTGGCACGCTCCACATCAATCTCTTCGGGACGGACAGCGGAATCCACCAACACCAGCGCCCGGTTGTGGATCATCTGGGCAAAGCCGCTGCCGACTAAGGCCGTGGTGGTTTCTCCCTTTTCATTGCGGAAGCGAAGCTCCCCCATATCCAAGGCAATCACCAGATTTTCGTGGTGGGCCAGCATGGTATATTCTCCGTCCAACGCCGGTACGGTGAGCATTTCACAGCGCCCATCGTAGAACACCCGGTCGGTGGCTACGATCCTCAAACTAAATGTGTTGGGCATAGGGGTCCTCCTTGTACCTTAGGCGTTGCCGGTGAGCTGCTTGGCCTTTTCCTTTACGTCCTCAATGGTGCCTACATTGAAGAAGGCAGCTTCGGGGTAATCGTCCATTTCGCCCCGGACAATGGCGGCAAACCCGGCGATGGTGTCCTTCAGCGGCACATACTTGCCGGGGACGCCGGTAAAGGTCTCCGCTACATGGAAGGGCTGGGACAAGAACCGCTGAATTTTACGGGCACGGTAAACGGTGGTTTTGTCCTCGTCGGACAATTCTTCCATGCCCAGAATGCCAATAATGTCCTGGAGCTCCCGGTACTTTTGCAGAATCTCCTGCACTTGACGGGCCACCCGGTAGTGTTCTTCGCCCACGACACCCGGCTCCAGAATCCGTGAAGTGGATTCCAGGGGGTCCACGGCGGGGTAAATACCCTGTTCCACAATTTTACGAGACAGCACGGTGGTGGCGTCCAGGTGAGCAAAGGTGGTGGCCGGGGCGGGGTCGGTCAAGTCGTCGGCAGGCACATAAACAGCCTGCACCGAGGTGACGGAACCGTTCTTGGTGGAAGCGATCCGTTCCTGGAGCTCGCCCATTTCGGTGGCCAGGGTGGGCTGGTAACCTACCGCAGAGGGCATCCGGCCCAGCAGCGCAGACACTTCCGAACCAGCCTGCACAAAACGGAAGATGTTGTCGATGAACAACAGCACGTTCTGGTGTTCCTGATCCCGGAAATACTCCGCCATGGTCAAGCCGGTTTCCGCCACCCGCATACGGGCTCCGGGAGGTTCGTTCATCTGGCCGAAGACCAAAGCGGTCTTTTCCAGCACCCCGGATTCCTTCATTTCGGTCCACAGGTCGTTGCCTTCCCGGGAGCGTTCGCCGACTCCGGTGAAGATGGAGTAGCCGCCGTGTTCGGTGGCGATGTTGCGGATTAGTTCCTGAATCAGCACGGTTTTGCCCACGCCGGCGCCGCCAAACAGGCCGATTTTACCGCCTTTGGCGTAAGGAGCCAACAGGTCAATCACCTTGATGCCGGTTTCCAAAACTTCCACCACCGGGCTCTGATCCTCGAAGGAGGGTGGATCCCGGTGAATGACCCAGTGTTTTTCGCTGTCTAAGGCGGGGCCGCCGTCCATAGTTTCGCCCAAGACGTTAAACAACCGCCCCAGGGTCTTTTCGCCTACCGGCACGGAGATGCCTGCTCCGGTGGCGGTGACCTCCATATCCCGGTACAGCCCTTCGCTGGAAGCCAGCATAATGCAGCGCACCATATGATTGCCGGTGTGCTGGGCAACTTCCATCACCAGGCGTTTGCCGTCCAGTTCCACGGTGAGAGCGTCCTTGATTTTGGGGAGCTTGTCCCCCTCAAAGTGCACGTCCACTACAGGACCCATGACCTGGACAATTTTACCTTTTAATTCCATATCCGATTCTCACAGATTGTGAGGAAACCTCCTCTCACTTTTTGTTCTTCTGCGCCCTTGCGCCGCTGATCACTTCGGTAATCTCCTGGGTGATGCCGGCTTGGCGCACCCGGTTGAGCACAATGGAAAGATCTTTGAGCATATCTTTGGCGCTGTCGGTGGCGGATTGCATCGCCAGCATACGGGCATTCTGCTCGCTGGCGTAGCTTTCCACCAGAGCACTGTAGATAAAGCCAGCCACAGTGTTTTTTACAATGTGGTCCAGCAGCTCTTCCGGGGAGGGAAGCATATCAATCAATTCGCCGGGAGCACCTTTGAGATCCATTACCTTCGGTAAATAGTCTGCTTTCCGCAAAGGCAGCAGCCGGATGACTTCCGGTTGGGAAGACATGCTGTTGATCATTTTGGTGTAGATAATATACACCCGGTCCAGTTTGCCCTGAGTGTAGTATTCCATCACCCGTTCCGCAATGGTGCGGGTGCGGCCCAAAGTGGGGTTCTGCACCGTGTAGTGGAACTGTTCCTCAATGGGGATTCCGGCGTGGTTGAAATACTGCCGACCCAGTTCCCCCACAATGAAGAAGGTTTTTTCTCCCGGACGCTGCAGTCGCTGCTCCACCAGCTTAATCACATTGTGATTGTAACTTCCTGCCAAGCCTTTGTCGGCGGTGACGACGATATATCCCACCCGTTCTTTTTCCGGGGGGATGTCCAGGTGGTCGTCGATAAAGTAGGGGCTCTGCACATCGGGGATGTGTCGCATAATCCGGGCAATGGCCCACTGAAGGTTGTAGAAATAAGGCTCGGTGTGGGCCAAGTTATCCTTAGCCTTTTTGAGTTTGGAGGACGAGATCATATACATAGCGTTGGTGATCTTCATGGTGTCCTGAATACTCTTCATCCGGCTTTTGATTTCTCTGGTGTTGGCCATATTACCACCTGTCCTTAAATTCTTTGGAGTAATCCAAGATGGACTGGGTCAGTTCAGGGGTCAGCACCTTGGTTTCTTCCAGTTCTTTGATGATCTCAGGGTGCTGGGTATCAAAGAACCGAAGCAGGCTTTCCTGGAAGTCTTTGATGCGCTCTACCGGGATGTCCAGCATCACCTTATTGCAGGCAACGCAGAGGGTAATCACCTGCTGAGCCATGCTCAGGGGGTGTGCCAAAGGCTGTTTTAACAGCTCCATCAGGCCCTGGCCGTATTGCAGCTGTTCCTTGGTGGTGGCATCCAGGTCGGAAGAAAACTGGGTAAAGGATTCCATTTCCCGGTACTGGGCTAAATCAATTCGGATGCTGCCGGAAGCCTTTTTCATGGCCTTGCTTTGGGCGGCGCCGCCTACACGGGACACCGACAAGCCTACGTTCACGGCAGGCCGCATACCGGAGAAGAACAGGTCGCTTTCCAAAAAGATCTGACCGTCGGTAATGGAAATCACGTTGGTGGGGATGTAGGCGGACACATCGCCGGCCTGGGTTTCAATGATAGGCAGGGCGGTAATGGAGCCGCCTCCCAGCTTATCGCTCAAGCGGCTGGACCGTTCCAGTAAACGGGAATGGAGATAGAACACGTCGCCGGGATAGGCTTCCCGTCCGGGGCTCCGTTCCAGCAGCAGGCTCAATGCACGGTAGGCCACAGCGTGCTTGGAAAGGTCGTCGTAAACAATTAGCACGTCCTTGCCTTGGTACATAAAGTATTCTGCTAGAGCGGTGCCGGAATAAGGCGCTACATACTGCACCGGAGCCGGTTCCGAAGCGGTGGCGGCCAGCACAATGCTGTAATCCATAGCCCCGTTTTGGGTCAGGGTATTGACAATCTGGGCTACGGTGCTGGCCTTTTGGCCGATGGCAACGTAGATGCAGATCATATTCTTGCCCTTTTGGTTCAAGATGGCATCCACTGCAATGGAAGTTTTACCGGTTTGACGGTCGCCGATGATCAGTTCCCGCTGGCCACGGCCGATGGGGAACATGGAGTCGATGGCCAGAATGCCGGTTTCCATGGGGGTGTCCACCGATTGACGGTCCATAATCCGGGGCGCATCGTTTTCCACGGGGCGGTAGTCCACAGAGGCGATGTCCCCTTTGCCGTCGATGGGAGCGCCTAGGGCGTTGACCACCCGGCCTAAGAAGCCTTCGCCCACCGGGATGCCGGCCCGGCGCTTGGTCCGGGAAACCTTGGTTCCTTCCTGAATATCGGTGTCTTTGCCAAACAAAATGCAGCTGATTTCGTTTTGGCGGATGGTCTGCACCATTCCTTTGGTGCCGTCTTCAAAAATCACGATTTCGCCGTATTCCGCATGGTCCATGCCGTAGATGGTGGCCACGCCGTCTCCCACAGAGATGACGGTACCGGTTTCCTGTTCGCCGGTGAGCAAATCGTAATTTTGGATCTCTTCTTTTAAGATCGAAATGATCTGGTCTGAACTGATGGTACTCAAAAAATTCACCTCCGGGTCAATGTCTGCTTCATTCTCTGAATCCGGCCGGACAGGCTCCAGTCATAGACCGAGCCGCCGCAGGAGAGAATAAAGCCCCCCACCAGCGAAGTGTCCTGAACAATGTCCAGCTCCACTTTGTTGGCGTGATGTTTTTTGCGGATAAAGTCCTTGAGCCGTGACTGGGTAGCGGCGTCCGGCGGGGTGACGCAGGTCAGAGTAGCCCGCAGCACCTTGTTTTTCTGCCGGATTAAGTCTTCATACGCCTGCCGCACCTGGGGCAGCAAACGGCTGTAGCCATGCAGGCACAGTACCCGAAGCAGATTGACGCTTTCCTTGGGGAAAACCCGAGGAATCAAGGCGTCTTTTTCCCTTTGAGACACCACAGGGTTTTCCAAAGCCTTTTGTAGCACAGCATTGCCGCTGAAAATCTCTTCTGCTTGTTGCACAGCGGAGAGGGGAATGTTCAGCTCATATAAGGCTTCTGCATAATTAACTGCGGTTGGAGTCACTTTCGTCAAGGGTATCACCTGCCTGGGCTAAGAACTGGTTGTACAGCTCCTGGTTGTGTTTTTCATCGGCCGTTTGCCCCATCATTTTGGCGGCGGCATCTACGGCCAAAGCGGCGATCTGACCTTCCGCTTGCCGGAGGGATTTTTCCCGTTCCAGATCAATGCTCTTTTTGGCGTCGTCCAGCATACGGGAAGCCTTTTCGTCGGCTTCCTGGAGGATGCGGTCGTATTCCGCCTTGGCGTCTGCCTTGGCCTGCTCCACCATCTGCTGGGAAGTTTCCTTGGCGCCGGAGAGCTGCTCTTCGTACTGGGCCTTCAGCTCATTGGCTTTGGCCTGGGTGTCGCTGGCGTTTTGCAGCTGGCCGTCGATGAGATCCTGCCGGCGCTTCCAGATGTTGTGGATGGGCTTGAGCAGAAAGAACTTCACCACTAAACACAAAACCAGAATGTTGACGATGGTTGCCAGAATACTCCATAGATCAATACTCAGCATCTGCTCCACCTGTCCTTTCTGTTAAAGTGAAACGCATCTTTTCATGATGGCATCCGTTGGGTTTCCACTGTTTTTCGCCGCCAGGCGAAATGCCGCCTTTGCTTTTTGGCGGCAAGGTGGGAACCGTAATAATTGGCTCTGCCAATTATTACACCACGAACAGGATGACCAGGGCAACTACCAAGCCGTAAATAGCGGTAGCTTCTGCCAGAGCAGCGCCCAAAAGCAGGGTCTTGGTGATTTTGCTGTCGGCTTCGGGTTGACGGGCCACAGCGTCACATGCTTTACCGGTGGCAATGCCAATACCAATACCGCCGCCTAAACCGGCCAGAGCGGCAATAGCTGCACCAATTGCAATAAGTCCTTCCATGATTGAGAACTCCTTTCATTATCTTTTCGTTCATTTGCTGATTTTAAGCTGTTTTGATTGGCTGCGCTTTTTTTGCTTTCCGCCTGCGCCTAGGCGGTTCTTCTTCACCGATCTGCTCGCTGGTGAACAGTGAGGTCAGCATACAGAAAATGTACGCTTGGATCAGACCGTCAAAGACGTCAAAGAACATACTGAAGGGAACCGGAATCACAAACTTGCACAAGCAGTTGATGAGTTCCATAATTACAAAGCCGCCGGCAATGTTGCCGAACAGCCGCATACAAAGAGAAAGCGGACGAATGAATACCTCCAAGATGTTGATCGGCACCATAATAGCAATGGGTTTTGCAAAACTCTTGCACCATCCGCCCAGGCCGTTGGCGCGGATTCCAGCATATTCAATGAGTACAATGCTCATAATTGCCAGAGCCGCTGTCACATTCAGGTCTTTTGTGGGGGGTTTGAAACCAAGCAGCGGCGAGAGATTGGCAAAGCCGATGTAGATGATTACGGTAATCATATACGGCGTATACCGCTTGCCTCGTTCTCCCAGCAGGCCGTCAAACATATTTTCCAGCCAGGAAATCAGGGATTCCAGCAAAAGCTGCGCTTTGCCCGGCTTGTCCACTGACAGGCGGCGGGTTAACAAGAAGGAAAGCAGCGCAACCACCACAATGATGCCCCAAGAAATTACAACGGATTCTTTGAACGTGATCGTAATGTCGCCAACGGGAAATTCCAATACCGTGGCACAGTTGATCCGATCCAGCAGTTCTTCCACAAAGCTGTCCACAGTCTCACCTCCTTTGCTGCCGCAAAAAGCATGTGACCCCCTTCATCGGTCAGCCGCTTTCTTGGCCATGATGTCCTTTCCGCAAGCTGTTTACACGGCAGCGGTGTCATTGGACAGTTAAGATTATAGAATCTTTTCTCGGAGAAATCAACCCTTCCCCTGCAATTTTAATCAGAAGTAGACATCAAAAGAAAGAAACTTTCGATTTTTAATGTCTAGGGCATAATTTTCAAAAGTTGCTTTCGGGTTTATTTCAGAAACCCGCCGTGGAAAACTTTCTTTTTCACTAAAATGAAATGACATTGCAAACTTATTTTGTGCAAAATACCAGTGTCAAAAACCGGGAAAAAGAAGGGAAATTTGGAATATTATTTTAAAATATTCCAAATTGTACAATGCTTTTGCAAGATGGGGCACGAAATCCTTCATTTTTCAGAAAAAATAGCAGTGAGAAAAGAAGTCACATCGGCTGATTGGTTGACAATTTTGTGGAAAAATAGTACCATAAGGCAAGCGGCCGTCTGGGTCAATTTGAGGAAGCGAGTGTGACGGATTGATGCAGGAAATGTTGGAAACTTTTTTAGATTATCGTTTTTTATTTGATATTGCGGTAATATTGTTGAGTACAAAACTGTGCGGGATGCTGACCCGGCGGTTTTATATGCCTCAGGTAGTAGGGGCGCTGCTGGCAGGACTTTTGCTGGGCCCGGCGATTTTACAGCCCCTGTTTGGGTTTTCGGTGCTGGAGGAAACGGATTTTATCGACAGCATCTCAGAAATCGGTGTCATTGTGCTGATGTTTACCGCAGGCTTGGATACCAATATCAAGGACTTGAAGAAGGTGGGGGTTTCTTCCACCATTGTGGCCGCCATCGGCGTGGTAGTTCCCCTACTCATGGGGTGGGGGATTGCCGCCATCTTTGGGGCAGGGGAAAACACCCTTCAGCATGTGTTCATCGGCGTGATCCTCACAGCCACCAGCGTCAGCATTACAGTGGAAACCCTAAAGGAATTGGGCAAGTTGAACACCAAGGTGGCCAACACCATCTTGGGTGCAGCGGTGATCGACGATATTTTGGGCATCATTGTGCTGACCGTGATCTCGTCGATGGCGGACAGCAGTGTCAGCATCTGGGTGACTCTGTTGAAAATTCTGCTGTTCTTTGTGTTTGTGGGGGTCTGTGCCTTTTTGGGGTACCATCTGTTTAGCCGCTGGTTTTCCCGCAGCAGCAAGGATTTGCGGCGGCACGTCATCGTATCCTTTGTATTCTGCCTGCTGATGAGTTTGGCGGCGGAAGTGTTCTTTGGTGTGGCGGACATCACCGGCGCCTTCTTTGCGGGACTGATTCTTTCCAGCACTACCGCCCAGCCTTATCTCAACGCCCGGTTTGGAACCCTGTCCTATATGTTCCTTTCCCCGGTGTTCTTTGCCAGCATCGGGTTAAAGGTTAGCGTAGAAGGCATGGGCGCCACCGTGTGGATTTTCGCCGGTGCGTTGGTACTGGTGGCTATTCTCAGCAAAATCGTGGGCTGCTATATCGGCGCACGGATTTGTAAATTTAATCGCCGGGAAGGGATGCAGATCGGCACCGGCATGGTGAGCCGAGGAGAAGTGGCTCTGATCGTGGCCAACAAAGGGTATGCTTTGGGGCTGATGAGCGACATCTACTTTGCACCGGTGATCCTGGTGGTCATTGTCACTACTATTGTGTCTCCCATCCTGTTGAAGATTGCCTACCGGGAAAAGAAACCCAAGAAAGACCAGCCTCAGATCCAATCGTGATCAGGACGGACAAATGCATAACAGAAAAAAGAGCTTCCCTGGATTGGGAAGCTCTCTTCTATATAGTCTGCATTACTTGGTGAAATATTCCACACCGGACTGGAAGATTTTCTGATCCTTTTCGCCGGGGACATTCTTGCAGATGTTTTTGCCGATCCGTTCGCTGTGGCCCATTTTGCCCAGCACCCGCCCATCGGGGGAGGTGATACCTTCGATGGCCATCGTAGAGGTGTTGGGGTTGAACTGCACCTGATAAGTGGGCTCATCGTCTAAATCAATATACTGGGTGGCAATCTGCCCGTTGTAGGCCATCTTTTGCAGCAAGCTCTGGCTGCATACAAACTTGCCTTCGCCGTGAGAGATGGGGACTGTGTGGATGTCCCCCACATTTACCCCGGCCAGCCAGGGTGACTTGTTGGAAGCAATCCGGGTGCGCACCATCTTGGACTGGTGGCGGCCGATGTTGTTGAAGGTTAAGGTGGGGTTGTCCGCCTTGTTTTCGGTAATGTGACCGAAGGGAACCAGCCCCAGCTTTACCAGTGCCTGGAAGCCGTTGCAGATGCCCAGCATCAGGCCGTCCCGCTGGCCCAGCAGTTCTTCCACCTCTTGGGTGATGAGGGGGTTGCGGAAGAAGCTGGTGATGAACTTGCCGCTGCCGTCGGGCTCGTCGCCGCCGGAGAAGCCGCCGGGGATCATGATAATCTGGCTCTGACGAATGGCCTCTGCAAAAGCCTGGATGGATTCCTCGATCTGGTTGGCGTTGCGATTGCGCACCACAAACACCTGAGGCAAAGCACCAGCCCGTTCAAAGACCCGGGCGGTGTCGTACTCGCAGTTGGTGCCGGGGAACACCGGAATCAGCACCCTAGGCTTGGCTACCTTAATGGCTGGGGAGGGACGGCTGGATGCATCGAATTTGTAGCTGATGGTGTTGATACGGCGGGAAGGCGCTTTGATCTGCACCGGGTACACCGGCTCCAGCTTCTGTTCATAGGCTTTTTCCACGTTGTTTAAGTGGAGCATCAGCAGCTTGAATTCCGGCGCAATGATGGTATATTTGCTGATGACGGTGCCGATGACTTCTGTGCCGGGCAGTTCGGTGAGGTGGGGCGCCAGCTCCAAGACGAAGCCGCCGTACACCGGGTTGAACAACAGGTTGGGATCCAAACTCTTGTTGAGCTTCACCCCCATAGCGTTGCCGGCGCACATCTTAAACAGCGCTTCGGACACGCCGCCGGAGGTCAGGGCGAAGGCAGTGCGGACGCTGCCCTGCTTGATCCATTCTTCCACCTGATCCAGTACCCGCAGCACGTCCTCAAAGTCGGGCTCGCCGTTTTCCTGGTATTTGGGGAGAATCAAAGCAACGTGGTCGCCAATCTGCTTCATTTCCTGGCCGATGACCTGGTTGGCATCCGCCATGCTCACTGCAAAGGACACCAAGGTGGGAGGTACGCTGATGTCTTCAAAGGTGCCGCTCATGGAGTCCTTGCCGCCGATGGAGGCGATGCCCAGTTTGATCTGAGCTTCGTAGGCACCCAGCAGCGCTGCCATGGGCTGACCCCAGCGGGTGGGGTCGTTCTGGGTGCGTTCAAAGTATTCCTGGAAGGTGAGCCAGCACTGCTTGCGGCTGCCGCCGACGCTGACTACTTTTGCCACCGATTCCACTACGGCGTACATAGCGCCCAAGAAGGGGCTCTGTTCGCTGAGGTAGGGGTTGTAGCCCCAGCCCATGACGGAACAGGTGTCGGTTTCGCCGTGAAGCACCGGAATTTTGGCCACCATGGCCTGGGTGGGGGTGGTTTGCCGGTCGCCGCCGTAAGGCATCAGCACCGTGCCGGCGCCGATGGTGGAGTCGAACCGTTCCACCAAGCCCCGCTGAGAGCAGAGGTTCAAATCGCTGAGGTGCTTCTGCCAGTTGGCGCCGGTGCTGGTGTAGTTGTGTACCGGTTTTACCGACTGGGCGAGGATGTGGATGTCGGTGTGCTTTTCCGCACCGTTGCTGTTCAAGAAGCTGCGGGCCAGGTCCACAATGCAGTGGCCTTGCCAGTTCATCTTTAACCGGGGTTCTGCGGTGACGGTAGCCACCACAGTGGCCTCCAGGTTTTCTTTATCAGCTTGGGCAATAAATTGGTCGGCGTCTTTGGCCCGCACCACGCAGGCCATCCGCTCCTGGCTTTCGGAGATGGCCAGTTCGGTGCCGTCCAGACCTTCGTACTTTTTGGGAACGGTGTCCAGGTTGATCACCAGGCCGTCCGCCAGTTCGCCGATGGCCACAGAAACACCGCCGGCGCCGAAGTCGTTGCAGCGGCGGATCAGGCGGGTGACCTCCGGCTTGCGGAACAGACGCTGCAATTTCCGTTCTTCCGGAGGGTTGCCCTTCTGCACTTCGCTGCCGCAGGTTTCAATGGACTGGACGGTGTGGCTCTTGGAGGAGCCGGTGGCGCCGCCGCAGCCGTCCCGTCCGGTGCGTCCGCCCAGCAGGACGATGACGTCGCCGGGTTCCGGCACTTCCCGGATCACGTTTTCTGCCGGGGCAGCGCCCACCACAGCGCCGATCTCCATTCGCTTGGCCACATAGCCGGGGTGGTAAATTTCACAGACCTGGCCGGTAGCCAAGCCGATTTGGTTGCCGTAGGAGGAGTAGCCGTTGGCAGCGCCGTTGACCAGCTTCTTTTGGGGCAGCTTGCCCTGGATGGTTTCGCTTACCGGGGTCAGGGGGTCGCCTGCACCGGTAACCCGCATGGCCTGGTAGACATAGCTCCGGCCGGACAAGGGGTCCCGGATGGCGCCGCCCAAGCAGGTGGCTGCGCCGCCGAAGGGCTCGATTTCAGTGGGGTGGTTGTGGGTTTCGTTTTTGAACATCAGCAGCCAGTCTTCCTTGCTGCCGTCGTCCATGGTGACTTTAATCTTCACCGAGCAGGCGTTGATTTCTTCGCTTTCATCCAGATCGGTGAGCTTGCCTTCCGCCTTGAGCTGGCGGGCGCCGATAGTAGCCAGGTCCATTAAAGTCATGGGCTTGTTTTCCCGGCCCAGCTCTTTGCGGGCGTTGAGATAATCCTCATAGGCCGCCTGGATGGCGGGCTCTTCAATCTCCACATGGTCGATGTGGGTGGAGAAGGTGGTGTGGCGGCAGTGATCGGACCAGTAGGTGTCGATCATCCGAATTTCGGTGATGGTGGGGTCCCGCTGCTCTTCCTTGGAGAAATACTCCTGGCAGAACAGAATGTCGTCCAGGTCCATAGCCAAACCGTATTTGGTGATAAATTCCGCCAATTCTTCCCGGCTTAATGCAGTGAAGCCTTCCAAGGTCTCTACCTGGCTGGGGACGGTGTAGTTCATTTCCAGAGTGTCCACCGGCTCCAGGCTGGCTTCCCGGGCTTCCACTGGGTTGATAAGGTAGTGCTTGATTTTGTCAAATTCTTCATCGGTGAGCTTGCCTTCCAGCAGGTACACTCTGGCGTTGCGCACCAGGGGACGGGGCTGCTGGGTCAGCAGGCTGATACATTGGGCGGCGGAGTCTGCCCGCTGGTCAAACTGACCAGGCAGGTATTCCACGGCAAAGGTGCGGACGCCTGCCTTTTCAGGAAGTTCGGTGTAGGTGTCGTCCACCGGAGGCTCGCTGAGAATGTTCTCCACCGCCTGGGTAAACTGCTCCTGGCTGAGGCCTTCCACGTCGTACCGGTTGAGCAGCCGCAGCTTCTTCAAGCCGGTGAGATTCAACCCGGTTTGCAGATCCGCCAAAAGATGGGCGGCTTCCACGGCGTAGTCCTCTTTCTTTTCCACATAAACACGATATACTGCCATGCTTCACACTCCTACCGTATTTCTCAGTACAGCTTTTATTTTGATTTGGGCAACTGTACCGAGATTCTCCCAATCATAACGCTACTATTATACAACATTTTTTCCGGCTCGTCCATCTTTTGACGGAGAAGTTCCAAATTCTGTTTATCTGTACTAAAATCTTTTGCAATCAGCCGTTTTTCTCCAACACTATACCAAAGCAGGCTTCTTTCTCAGTTCCTTGAATTTGCACGGAAACTAAGTTTCCCCGGTCCGGGCAGGGGAGGGCTACCGCCACCGGCCGGTAATCCGCAGTATGTCCCAGCCGCCCTTGGGGGGTCAGAGTGGACTCCAGCAGCACCTGCTGCACCTGTCCCACGCCCGCTTCCAAAAAGCGGTTCCAGGCGGTCTGTGCCACCTGCTCCATTTGGGCCATCCGTCTGCTTTTGATGTAGTCCGGCACCTGGGGAAGTTTGGCCGCCGGAGTGCCGGGACGGATGGAGTAGGGGAATAGGTGGATTTGGGCAAAGCCGCACTGTTCCACAAAGGCTTTGGATTGGGCAAATTCCTCCTCCGTTTCCCCTGCAAAGCCCACCATCACATCGGTGGTAAAGGAACAGCCGGGGAAAGCCGCCCGCAGCCGCCGGAGCAAACCGGCGTAAAAGGCGGAGTCGTACCGCCGCCCCATTCGCTTCAGGGTGGCGTCGCACCCGCTTTGCAGGGACAGGTGGAACTGGGGGCAGAGCTTAGGACACTGGGCCAGGGCAGCGATTTCCCCATCGGTGATTTCATCCGGCTCCAAAGATCCCAGCCGCACCCGGCAGATCCCCTCCGGCTGGGAGGCCGCAGCCACCGCATCGGAGAGGTGCAGGCCCAGTTCCCTGCCGTAAGAGGTGAGGTCAATGCCGGTGAGGACGATTTCCCGATATCCCTGCCGGGCCAGCAGGGCGGCTTCTTCCGCCAATGCGGGAAGTGGTTTGGAACGGTTGTGTCCACGAGCAGTGGGGATGATGCAATAAGTACAGTGTCGTTCACAGCCATCCTGGATTTTCAAAAACGCCCTGGTGTGGCGTGCCAGGCCGTGAACCTCCATGGGTTCAAAACGCTCTCCTACCGGATGGGGGAGATGCCGGATTACCTTTTCCTTTCGGGCCTGTTCCACTAAGGCAGGGAGCTGGGCCCGGTTGGTGTTGCCGGTGATGACGTCTGCCTCCAAAGCGGCGGCTTGTTCCGGGAAAGCCTGGGGGAAGCAGCCGCAGAGCACTAGGATGCTGTCCGGGTTTTTCCGCCGCAGCCGGTGGAGCAGCTGCCGGGCTTTTTTGTCGGACATTCCGGTTACGGTGCAGGAATTGATCACCAGCACCTGGGCGGTTTCCCCTTCTACAATTTGATAGCCTTCCTTGGCAAAGCACCGGGCTAAATATTGGGTTTCGTATTGGTTGACCTTGCAGCCGAAGGTGAAAAATGAAACGGTCACAAAACGCTCCTTTCCTCCCAAAACGGGAAGGGATGCCGGAAAAAGAAGATGAAACATAGAAAACCGGCAAGAAGGAGCCGGATTCTGCCCTGCAATTTGAAAAATTGAACAAATTTCAGGGTCACTCTTTAGTATTATAATAGAAAAAATCTCTTTTTTCAAGAATTGGTTGACTTCCAATTTTCAGCGTGATATAGTAAGATACAGAGCAGGAAATTATGGAAACTGGCTGCTCCTGCCTGCTGAAATAGGGAGGGCCGAATATTAGAAAGGAGGCTGTTTTTTATGAAAACAGTGCAAATTCTTTTGAATACCATCAATGACGTAAAGTTTTTTGTCAATGCGGTTTCCAAGTATGATTACGATGTGGATCTGATCTCCGGTCGTTACGCCATCGATGCCAAGTCCATCATGGGTATCTTCAGCCTGGATTTGTCCAAGCCCATCACCGTGCAGGCTCACACCGACGATCCTTCCGCCTTTTTGGAAGAAATCAAGCAGTATATCGTGGAGTGATTCCGCTTTACAAAATGAATGAGTCAAAAAGTGCAGCTCAGGGATGGGCTGCATTTTTTGTTGCACCTGTTGCGCTTGCTGTGCTACAATAGGACAAACACAAAAGGAGGGCAGGGATGAAAGACTGGAAGATACAGCCGCTGGGAGAGCAGCTCTGCATCGTCACTTCTCCCCGCCACGGCTTTGGTACCGACGCTTGTTTGCTGGCCCATTTCACCGCCCCCAAACACAAAGACCGGGTCTGCGACCTTTGCAGCGGCTGCGGGGTGGTTCCCCTGCTGATGGAGCGGTATTATGCCCCGGCGCAGACGGTGGGGGTGGAGATTTCCCCGGAGGGCGCCCGGCAGTACCAGGTTGCCATTGACCGGTGCAGGCTGGAAGAGCGCCATCAATCCTATCTTGGCGACCTGCGCAGTCTGCCCAAATCCATGTGGGAGCAGTTTGATGTGGTCAGCTGCAACCCGCCTTATTTTTCTGCCGGGACAGGGGAAACCAGCCAAATTCCGGAACACCGTTTGGCCCGGCACGAAGAAGGCTGTACCTTAGAAGAAGTATGCTTGGCGGCAGGCCGGCTTTTGCGGTACGGAGGACGGTTCTGTCTCTGCCAGCGGCCTCAGCGGTTAGCAGAGGTGTTTGCCGCGATGAGCAAGGCAGGGTTGGAGCCAAAACGGCTGCGGCTGGTGAGCAAGCGGTGGGACACCGCTCCTTGGCTGGCCTTGGTGGAAGGAAAAAAAGGGGCGTCGCCGGGGCTTACGGTGCTTCCCCTGTTGGCATTATATGATGAAAACGGGCTGCGGCCGGATGCGGCTGCCTGGACCCGAAACGAATGAAGGGATCAATCCATGTTATATGTAGTGGGAACGCCCATTGGAAATTTAGGGGACTTTTCCCCCAGGGCGGTAGAAATTTTAAAACAGGTGGATTTTATCGCTGCGGAAGACACTCGCGTCACCTTAAAGCTGCTGAACCATTTCGGTATTCAAAAGCCTTTGGTGAGCTATTACGAGCACAATCTTCGCCAGCGGGGACAGGAAATCCTCCGCCGTTTGGAAGCCGGGGAAACGGCCGCCGTGGTCAGCGATGCGGGGATGCCCTGTATCTCCGATCCGGGGGAAGATTTGGTGCGGCTCTGCGCCCAGGCAGGGGTAGAGGTGCAGGTGATTCCCGGCCCCAGTGCTGCTGTCAGCGCACTGGCGGTCAGCGGGCTTCCTACCAGCCGGTTCACCTTTGAAGGCTTTCTCTCCACCAACCGGAAAAACCGGGGGGAACACCTGGACAGCTTAAAGCAGGAACGGCGCACCATGATTTTTTACGAAGCTCCCCACAAGCTCCCCACCACCCTGGAGGACCTGAAGGAAGCCTTTGGTGGGGACAGGCGGATCGCACTCTGCCGGGAGTTGACCAAGCTCCACGAGCAGGTGCTGCGGATGGACCTGGAGCAGGCCGCCGCTTATGCCAGGGAAACCCCGCCCAGAGGGGAATATGTGCTGGTGGTGGAAGGCTGCCCGGAACCGGAAGGGGAAGCCATGGACGAGGCCCAGGCCCTCAGTTTCGCCCGAACGCTGTTGGAGCAGGGGGAAAAGCCCACCGAAGCTGCCCGTCAGGCGGCCAAAGCCAGCGGTTTGAGCAAGGGGCTTTTGTATAAAAAACTGGTGCAGAGTTTGGCAGAAGAAGACTGAATCCGGCTTAAATACGGATTATTCAAAGCCCTGTCACAGTCTTATCACAACCCCGTGGCAAAATAAAAGAAGATAACAATGGGAGGGGATTTCTATGAGCAAGATTTTGATTGCCGACGACGAAGAACGGATCCGGGACATTATCCGGCAATATTTGGAGTTTGAAGGTTTTGAATACGGGGAAGCCGGGGACGGCGTGGAGGCCTTTGATCAGGTGAAGACCGGGGAATACGATCTGGTGGTGCTGGACGTGATGATGCCCAAAAGCGATGGCATTACCACCCTGCGTAAAATTCGGGAGATCAGCAGTATTCCGGTGATCCTCCTGACGGCCAAGGGGGAGGAATACGATAAAATCTTCGGCTTTGATTTGGGGGCGGACGATTATGTGGTGAAGCCCTTTTCGCCCAAAGAGCTGATGAGCCGGATCAAAGCGGTGCTGAAGCGCTCCCAGCCTAAGCAGAAGCCGGAGGATGAAGTTTATACCTTTAAGACTTTGATGGTCAACCCCAAGTCCTATGAAGTGCGGGTGGACGGCAAGCAGGTGAACGTCACCCCCAAGGAATTTGAGCTGCTGTTGTACTTCATTCAAAACCCCAACACCGTCATTACCCGGGACACCATCTTAAATAAAATCTGGGGCTATGATTTCTTCGGGGACAGCCGCACGGTGGACACTCACATTAAAATGCTGCGGAGCAATTTGGGCCCTTACCGGAATCTGATCAAGACCATCTGGGGTGTGGGTTACAAGTATGAAGAGTATTCGGATTAAAATTTGGATGGCCATTTTCGGAGTGGCGGCGCTGGTGATTGCGGCTATGTGGATTTTCCAGGTGTTTTTGCTGCAAGGGATCTACCTGGCCGGGAAGAAGAGCCAGTTTATTGCCGATACCAACACCATGGTCGGCGCACTTTTGGAGCAAGACACCGTCGCCAGCATCCATGTCATTGAAGATCTGGCGGTGAAAAACAGCTATTATCTGGAAATTTCAGACGACAGCGGCGCCCAGCTCATCGGCTTCAATGCCATGGGAGAGAGCAGCGTGCTGAAAAACAATTCCTTGGTGCGCAGCCAGGTGGTGTATACCTTGTTGGTAGGGCAGGAGCGAGACAACATTTTGTTTTTTGAAGACACCCAATCCTCCACTACCCAGGGCTACTACATCTGCGGCGTCCGCACCACCATTGCCGGGCAGGACCGGCTGGTGCTCACCGAAACGGCGTTAGCTCCGGTGGGAGAAGCGGTGGACGCCATTCGGGGACAGTTGATTTGGGTGAGCATTGTGCTGCTTCTGGTTGCCACGGCTATGGCTCTGTATATCAGCCGCTCCATCACCAAGCCGGTGAAGCGGCTCTCCCAGGCCACCCGTGAAATCGCCAAGGGAAATCTCTTAGTGCAGGTGCCGGTGCAGGGTAAGGATGAGCTTTCGGTGCTGGCTCAGGATTTCAATATTATGAGCAAGGAGATTTCCAAGGCCACGGCCTTGCAGCGGGAACTGGTAGCCAATGTTTCCCACGACATCCGCACTCCCCTGACTATGATTAAGGGCTACGCCGAAACCATCAAAGACCTGACCGGGGATAATCCGGAAAAGCGCAACCAGCAGTTGGACATTATCATTGATGAAAGCAACCGGCTAAATGTGCTGGTCAACGATATTTTGGACCTGTCCAAACTCCAGGCAGGGCAGCAGAAGATGAATTTCGCCCAGTTCGACCTAGCTCAAAAGCTGCGGGATATTGTAGGACGGTACTCTTTGCTGGAGTCGGAAGAAAATTACCAGTTTACCCTTTCCGTCCCGGACCATTACTTTATGGTGGGGGACGAAGTGAAGATGGAGCAGGTCATTTATAACATCTTAAATAACGCCGTCAACCACACCGGCGCTGACAAGAAAATATTTATTACCTTGGATACTGACGAACTTCCGGGTCGGGTGCTGATTCGGGACACCGGCAAAGGCATTGCCCCGGAAGACCTGCCCTTGATCTGGGACCGGTACTACAAACCCTACAAAAAGGACGACCGCAAAGGCATGGGCACCGGCCTTGGGCTGAGCATTGTGAAAGCCATTTTGGAAGCCCACCACTTTGCCTATGGTGTGGACAGTAAGTTGGGAGAAGGTTCCACCTTCTGGTTTGAGACTGCCCCTCGTGGGAAAAAACGGGAACACAAGGGAAACTAAGGAAAAGGGGTTGAATTTTCTCTACTAAAGAGGTATAATACAAACGTCAGTGTAGCTGACGTTTATGATCCCTCCCCTTGACCTGATCACGAAAGGTCTTCGACCTTTCTGTCGGCCGGTCATTTCACCAAAAGGTAAAAAACGAGGGATGGGCAAACAAATAGTCTTTTGGAGGACAGGAGGTAGGATTCATGGAAGTCACCAAAGATACTTTGATTGGACAGGTCCTGGATGCGGACCCCACCACGGCGCAGTTCTTTTTGGAAATGGGAATGCACTGCTTAGGCTGCCCGGCATCCCGAGGCGAAAGCCTGGAACAGGCCTGCTTGGTCCACGGCATTGAGGTGGAAGAGCTGGTAGACAGCCTTAACCAGCACATGGCGGAGTAAGCCTGGCGCCGGAAAGAGTTTTGACCGCTGCGAAAGAGTCACTGCTTTTTTGCAGCGGTTTCTTTTTTGAAATGAAAAAGCCGGGTCTTGCAATTTACCGCCTGATGTGGTATACTTTCTAAAAATCGGCAATGACGGGAAGGAGTAACCCTTTGCCGCCTCCAACAGAGAGAAGCGTCACCGGCTGAAAGCGCTTTGGAGGGCGAAAAGGGCCAAGTGCGTCCCACCAGCCGGCAGACTGAATCTGCAAAGATAGGCCTGCCCGTACTCCTGCGTTAAAGGAAGAATGAGGATAAACGGAAGTGGAACCGCAGTAACGCTGCCTTCCGAGAAAGCGACGGCTTTTTCGGGGCGGCTTTTTTGCACCCCAAAGAGCTGTGGCGGAAACCATCTTATGTTCTGTTGTATGGGTTTGATGGGAGGGACTGCTTTCATGTTTGACAAAATTCGCTACGACCTGCGCTCCATCAAAGAGCGGGACCCGGCGGCCAGAAACTGCGCCGAGGTGTTCTTTCTTTATTCCGGCTTTCACGCCGTGTTCTGGTACCGGCTCAGCCATTTTTTCTACCGGCATAAGCTGTTGTTTTTGGCCCGGCTGGTGAGCCAGCTGACCAAATGGTTTACCGGCATCGAAATCCATCCCGGCGCCACCATTGGCCGGGGACTGTTTATTGACCACGGCTCCGGGGTGGTGATTGGAGAAACCACCATCATCGGGGACGACTGCACCTTGTACCAGGGGGTGACCCTGGGAGGCACCGGCAAAGAAACCGGCAAGCGCCACCCTACCTTGGGCAACGGGGTGATGGTGGGCAGCGGCGCCAAGGTGCTGGGCCCCTTTACCGTAGGGGACAACAGCAAGATTGCTTCCAATGCGGTGGTGCTCACTGAAATCCCCCCCAACTCCACGGCGGTGGGGGTGCCGGCCCGGGTGGTGCGGCAAAACGGCATCCGGGTCAGCGACCTGGACCAGATCCACATACCCGACCCGGTGAACGCCGAGCTGGTGCGGTTGCAGCAAAAGATTGCCGACCTTCAAGAGCAGGTGGCGGCTCTGACCCAGCAGATGAACAATCAAAATTCCAAATTCCAAAAGGAGAGTTGAGCTATGGAAATTTACAATACCCTGACCCGGAAAAAAGAGCCCTTTGTTCCCTTGGAAGAGGGAAAGGTGAAGATGTACTGCTGCGGCCCCACGGTGTACAACTTTATCCACATCGGCAACGCCCGGCCTATCTGCCTGTTTGACGTGTTCCGCCGGTATCTGGAGTTTCGGGGATACCAGGTGACCTTCGTCCAGAACTTCACCGATGTGGACGACAAAATCATTAAAAAGGCCAACGAAGAAGGAGTCACTGCCGCCGAAATCGCTCAGCGGTACATCAAGGAATATGAAACCGATGCCAAAGGCTTGGGCGTGCGCCCGGCTACGGTACACCCCACCGTCACCAGCCATATGCAGGACATCATCCACATTATCCAGACCCTGATGGAAAAGGGCCACGCCTACCAGGCCGGAGGAGACGTGTACTACCGCACCCGGAGTTTTCCGGAGTACGGCAAGCTCAGCCATATGCCCATTGACGAACTGGAAAGCGGCGCCCGGATTGCCGTGGGGGAACAGAAGGAAGATCCCCTGGACTTCGCTCTTTGGAAAGCCGCCAAACCCGGTGAACCCTATTGGGATTCCCCCTGGGGCAAAGGTCGTCCTGGTTGGCACATTGAATGCTCTGCCATGAACCAGGCCATCTTTGGAGACACCATCGACATTCACTGCGGCGGACAGGACCTGATCTTTCCCCACCATGAAAATGAAATTGCCCAGAGCGAAGGGGCTTCCGGCAAGCCTTTTGCCCATTACTGGATGCACAATGGCTATATCAATGTAGACAACGTGAAGATGAGCAAGAGCCTGGGCAACTTTTTCACCGTCCGGGAAGTGGCAGAAAAGTTCGGTTATGAGCCCATTAAGTTCATGATGCTCCAAGCCCACTACCGCAGCCCCATCAACTACACCTTGGAAGTCATCCAGCAGTGCCAGGCTTCTTTGAAGCGGATCTACAACTGCAAGGAAAAGCTCACCCTGACCCTGGCCAAAGCCCCTGAGGCTGCTATGACCCAGCAGCAGAAGGATGCCATCGACGGATTCCGGCAGCAGTTCATTGCCGCCATGGACGACGATTTCAACACCGCCGACGCCATCTCTGCTATCTTTGAGCTTGTCCGCCAGCTCAATACCGACTGCGACCGGGCTCCCCTTCCCGGCAAGGAGTATTTCACCTACGCCCAGAACCTGTTTGACTCCCTGCTGGATGTGATGGGCATTGTCATCCCCCAGCACCAGGAGGAGCAGCTTCCCGCTCAGGTGCAGGACTTGGTGGAGCGCCGGGCTCAGGCTAGAAAGGAAAAGAACTTTGCTTTGGCCGACCAGCTGCGGGATGAAATTGCCGCATTGGGTTATGAAGTGAAGGAAACCCGGCAGGGTACTCAAATTACCAAAAAATAATACGGTTTATTCAAAGTTTCGCCGTATTTTTTCGGTATGGTATCCTTAGGAAAATAGGTTTACAGGAGGAAGTCCGGATGAAATGGAAAATGCCCTTGGCGCTTTTGCTCAGCGCTGCCATGCTCTTTTGCGCCACCGGCTGTGAAAAGCAGGAAGACAGCCGTTTGACCGCCACCCAATCTACCGAATTGTATCAGTTGCAAGAACCGGAAGAGGGCGCCACCATGGCCATCGTCCACACCACCATGGGGGACATCTCCTTTGTGCTGTACGAAGAACAGGCTCCCCAAACCTGCCAGCAGTTTATCGATCTGGTAAACGAAGGCTTTTACACCGACCGGGATATCTACGGCATCGAAATGGGTAATGTGTTTACCGGCTCGGAAGACCACGGGGGCATCCAAGGCAAAACCACGGCGGAAAACGGCCGGGGCTACGAACCGGAAACCGACCCGGGCCTGTGGCAGTTCACCGGTGCGGTGTGCGCCTACGGGGAACGGGACGGAGTGTACGAACGCACGGTGCTGGCGGACAGCCGCTTCTTTATGGTCAGTGAAGTGGAAGCCGACCCGGAAGTGGTAAGCTATATGGAAGAGAACAATTATCCTGAAAATGTCATCCAGGCGTATCAGGAAATCGGGGGCAATCCCATTACCAGCGGCTCCTTTACTGTGTTCGGCCAGGTGGTGGAGGGGCTGGACGTGCTCAACGCCATCGCCGCCGTCCCCACCGAGGAGGACAGCATCTATCCTTCCACCCCCATGTATGTTACTTCCATTGAACTCAGCGAATATCACCGGGAGGGGTAAGCATGAAAAAACCCATTTGCCTGGCTACCTCTCTGCTGCTTTGCCTGGGGGTTTTATGCGGCTGCGGCAATTCGGAGCCGGAGCAGGGAACGGATCAGGAATCCCAGCCGGCCCAGCAGCAGGAAGAGGTCAGCGATGAAGTGACCTATTCCGACAATGCGTTTTTGCAGCAGAATTACCCTACTCGGGGTACGGCGGAAAATCTCAACACCCGGCCTTTGCAGGAAGGGGAAGAAATTGCCATCATCACCACCTCCATGGGGGAATTTCGGGTGCGGTTTTTCCCGGAAGTGGCGCCGTTGGCGGTGGAAAACTTTAAAAATTTGGCTTCCAGCGGACGGTACAACAACACCATCTTCTTTCGGGTCATCAATAACTTTATGATTCAGGGGGGAGACACCACCAACACCGGCAGCGGCTTCGACAGCTACGCCGGAGGGACCTTTGCCGATGAATTTTCCGAACAGGCCCTGCATCTTCAGGGAGCTCTCTGCATGGCAAATCAGGGAACCCCCAACACTAACGGCTGCCAGTTCTATGTGGTCCAGGCCCCTCAGGAGGCTCTGGTGAGCAATATCTGGACCCAGCTGCGGGAAAAGATGGACCGGGTCTATCCCGATGCCGTCAAGGCGTTGTACCAAACTTACGGGGGCTGTCCCTGGCTGGACTTTTCCTATACTGTGTTCGGTCAGGTCTACCAGGGAATGGAAACGGTGGACGCCATTGCTTCGGTGTCCACCAACGAACAGGATAAGCCGGATACCGATGTGGTGATCCAGTCCATTACCTTCAGCACCTACACTGCCGCTCAAGATCCTGCCGCCGCTTCCTCTGCGGCTTCTGCCCCGGCGGCCTAACTTTATCAAAGCAAACCAAAAGGGAGTGCCGAAAGGCACTCCCTTGTTCTATCTTCAAAAAGCGGCGCCGCCGCCAAACCAGATTGCGTCAGGCGATTCACGGGCAGTGGCTGCCACCCTCGGCGTTTGGCGGCTTGCCCCTTTGGGACAGTCTATGCCGCATAGCTGAGAAGGGTGATAATTATTAGTGTTTAAATGATTGCAAATGTGCAAAAGATTTTGATTAAGTTTTTCATAATTGAACCTTCCTTCATTAAAGGCTTATCTTGTTTTGATATGTTATATTTATATTAGGCACATTGGAATCAAATTCCCTTATTTAAACTCGTTTTATTTCCCTCTGCGAAACATTAAATCAGTGTCGTTCCCATTTCCGTGCGGACATAGGAATAGCGAATCAAATTGGTCAGCTGAAAAGTAGCTGTGTACCCTTCCAGTTCATTATAATTGGGAATGGATAGCACTACATAATAGTAATTGTGATGAGACGGTCCTTGGCTGGTGCAGTCAATGGTTGTCGGTAGATTTTCAGTGGAGAGCTGCCCGATTTCCGGTGCAAATTCCGGCAGATAGTAAATAGTATGATTAAAATCATAATCTCCGTAGCATCGAACGCCCAATTTGAGATAACTGCCTTCCTCGAACCAATAATTTTCCACCACCAGCCGGGCATTTCCATCCTCAAACAGGATCAGTCCAAGGTTTTTTTCCGGCAAAGACAAATCCAGTTGCACCGTGTTCGTGTTTTCAATCTTTTGGGTAGTATAACCATAATTTCCTGTTTCGTTCATCAGGGCAGTCATGCCATGATTCCAGTAATGCAGCACCCCGGTAAGCCACAGACTGAGAAAAGCCGCCAGCAGAATTAGCAGAACAGCAGCGAGAATGGCAATCCGCTGTTTTTTCCTTTGAGTCAGTTTCATTTGGATCACCTCCAAAAACAAAAGGCAACCGGAAAACCAGTTGCCATACTTACATCGAAAGGGAATTGCCGCAACTGATTGGTACTTTTGCAGAGGAAATCAGAAGGGAAATTGTCGTTTATTATTCTAAACTTAGAATAACATAATAAATATTTTCTGTCAATAGTAAGATAGATTTTTATATAATATAATAATTAAAAACGGCAAAGAAAACCTACGGGAATGGAATGGTTGAAACCATCCAGCCGGTTTGCTATAATAAGAGTATGCTTTCAAACGAAAGTCGAAAGGAGAGGTAAGCATGGGCAAACGAATTGGGATTTTGACCAGCGGCGGGGACTGTCCCGGCCTGAATGCGGTGATTCGGGGGGTAGCCAAGGCCAGCTATCATTTGATGCCGGACATTGAAATCATCGGCATCCAGGACGGATACCGGGGCTTGATTCATGGGGAATACAAAACCATGAAGAAGAGCGACTTTTCCGGCATCCTTACTCTGGGCGGCACCATCCTGGGCACCTCCCGGCAGCCCTTTAAGCTGATGCGGGTCATCGGCGAGGACAATGTGGATAAAGTCAAAAACATGAAGACCAACTACAAAGCCATGAAGCTGGACTGCCTGTTGATTTTGGGGGGCAACGGCACCCATAAAACGGCGGCTTTGCTGGCGGAAGAGGGACTGAACGTCATCGGCCTGCCCAAGACCATTGACAACGACCTATACGGTACCGATGTAACCTTCGGGTTCCACTCTGCCCTGGACATTGCCACCGACTGCATTGATAAGATTCACACCACTGCCACCAGTCACGGCCGGGTGATGGTGGTGGAGCTCATGGGCAACAAATCCGGCTGGCTCACCTTGAACGCCGGCGTGGCCGGCGGCGCAGACGCCATCCTGCTGCCGGAAATCCCCTACGATCTCCAAAAGGTGGCCAAGGTTATGGACCAGCGGGCGGAAAAGGGCAAAGCCTTCTCCATCATCGCCGTAGCGGAAGGGGCAATGGATCTGCAGGAAGCCAAGATGAAGCGCAAGGAACGGCTGGCGGCCCGGAAAGCGGCAGGCTATTCCAGCGTGGGCGCCAAGCTGGCGGCGGAATTGGAACAGCTCACCGGCAATGAAACTCGTTTAGTGTTGCCTGGCCACATTCAGCGGGGCGGTTCTCCCAGCGCCTACGACCGGGTGCTGTCCACTCAGTTCGGCGCCTATGCCGCCCGGCTGATTCAGCAGAATGTTTACGGCGTGGGGGTTGCCATGGTGGATGGTGTGGTGACCCACCATCCCTTGAAGGACATTGCCGGAAAGTCTAAGCTGGTGCAGCCCGACGATCCACTGGTGCTTTGTGCCAAAGATTTGGGCATTGCCTTCGGGGACTAAACCGCCTGTTTGAAACTGATTGTGTTGGAAAGCGATTGACTCATGAGTTTCCTCAAACGATTGCTGCTGTGTCTGGGAGCTGTGGTTGCGGCCGGGGGGATTTTGTGGTGTTTGGACATCCACTGCCTGGTGAAGGAGTGGCTGGGCCTGCCCTGTCCTCTCTGCGGCACAGTCCGTGGGATTGCCTGTTTGGTGCAGGGGAATCCGGTGGATGCACTGTATTGGCACCCTCTGTTTTGGCTCACTCCCATCCTGATGGTCTGGCATTTACTGCCGCCGGTGGGGTTTTCCAGGGAGAAAAAACGAAACTGCTGGATTTGGATTGGGGTGACGGCTTTGTATCTGGGCGTCTATGTGATGCGGATGATCCTTCTGTTTCCGGAAGCCGCCCCCATGGACAGCAATCCCAATGGTGTTCTGTTGCAGCTTTGGAACAGCCTGCCTTTGAGATGATATTTGTCAACGAGACGGTAAACCAACCACGGTTTGCCGTCTTTTTCACTGTAAAATAGATACTATTTGTATTATTATATTATAATATTTCTTATAGTATCCAATTTTTCGGAAATAGCAGTTGACAGGCTAATAACGTTTTGATATTATAATAATATCAAAAAACATGGAGGGTTGTCCTATGGCAACGATAGAAAACACACAAACCATGCAGGAAAAATTAGTAAAACCCATGTCCGGCGGCGTGATGCTGCTGGTGTGCATCCTTGGCTGGGCGGTGAGCATTGCCTGCCTGGTGTGGGGCTGCTGCATCGTGGAAACTCAAACAGTGGCAGGAATTGTGCTGATCTGTCTGTTCCTGGCTTTGCTGCTACTGTTCTGCATCCTGGCCGGGGGCTTGAAAATCATCCATCCCAATGAAGCCAGGGTGTTTACCTTGTTCGGCAAATACTACGGCACCATCAAGGAAGCCGGCTGGTACTATGTCCACCCCTTTGCCGCTTCCTTTGCCCCAGGACGGGTTACCACCGTGCAGACCGGCGCCAACGGAAGCACCACCGGGAAAACCACCACGGTGACCAGCCCGGCCATCTCCCTCAAACAGCAGACCCTGGACAACAAAAAGCAGAAGGTCAACGATGTGGACGGCAACCCCATTATCATCGGTGCGGTGGTGATCTGGCGGGTGGTGGACCCCACCCAGGCAGTGTTTTCGGTGGAAAACTACCGGGAGTTTCTCAACATCCAAACCGACTCCACCATCCGCAATGTGGCCCGGCTGTACCCCTACGACAGCCTGGAGGAAGACGCCGATGGAGACGGTGTCAAGGAGAAAACCTTGCGGGGCAGCTCTCAGGAGATTGCCCAGGTGATGCAGCAGCAGCTCCAAAGCCGGGTGGAAAAAGCGGGGCTGGAAATCGAAGAGGTGCGGATTACCCACCTGGCCTATGCGGAAGAGATTGCCGCCGCTATGCTCCAGCGTCAGCAGGCCGCCGCCATTGTGGCCGCCCGGCAGAAGATTGTGGACGGGGCTGTGGGTATGGTGAAGATGGCCCTGGATAAACTGGGAGAAGAGGAAATCGTGGTGCTGGACGAGGAACGGAAAGCGGCTATGGTGTCTAATCTGCTGGTGGTGCTCTGCGGCAATAAGGACGCCCAGCCCATTGTCAACAGCGGCAGTATTTATTGATTGGAGGGAAGCCGGTGGATGAACAACAATTAGAGCAGCAGGAAGAGGCTTTGCTCCGCCGGTTAGAGCGGCTCCGGCAGCAGGAGGAGGAAATCCGCAAGCTGGAAGCGGAGCAGAAGCGTCGGGAAAAAGCCAAAAAACAGGTGCTGCTGCGCTTGGCACCCTCTCTTTGGCAGGACATTGCCGCCTGGGCGGAGGAGGATTTCCGTTCCATCAACGGGCAGATCGAATATCTGCTGAAACAGGCGGTGGAACAGCACAAAAAGAATAAAGGCTGACAAGGTAAATACCTGTACAGTAAAATGAGATGAAAAAAGAGTGTGGATTTTCAGCAATCCACACTCTTCTGTTCTATACTGCGGGCTTTGCTGGGAATCAGCTTTCCCGGCAGGCAATCTCTTCTTTGATTTGAGTCAGGAAATCTTCCACGCTCTTGACCCCGCCTTTGTCTTCGTGGCGGGCACGGACGGAAACGGTGCCGTCCTCCATTTCCTTGGCGCCCACTACCAGCATATAGGGCACCTTTTCCAGCTGGGCCTGACGGATTTTGTAGCCCATCTTCTCGTTGCGGTCGTCCACCGTCACCCGGATGCCGGCGGCGTCCAGCTTGTCCGCCACTTCCTTGGCGTACTCCCGGTGGGCTTCCCCGATGGGGATCATCCGCACCTGTTCCGGAGCCAGCCACACCGGGAAAGCACCGGCATAGTGCTCGATGAGGATGCCGATGAACCGTTCGATGGAGCCGAATACCACCCGGTGTACCATCACGGGACGGTGCTTCTGGCCGTCTTCGCCGGTGTATTCCAGTTCAAATCGTTCCGGCAGCTGGAAGTCCAGCTGGATGGTGCCGCACTGCCAGGTCCGGCCGATGGCGTCCACCAGATGGAAGTCCAGTTTGGGGCCGTAGAAGGCGCCGTCGCCCTCGTTGATTTCGTAGGGGCGGCCCAGTTCTTCCATAGCGGCCTTCAAAGCGTTGGTGGCCATGTCCCAGTCTTCCTGGGCGCCCATGTGGTCTTCCGGCATGGTGGAGAGCTCGATGTGGTATTCAAAGCCGAACAGGGAGTACACCTGGTCAATCAGCCGTACCACCCCGATGATCTCATCCTTGATCTGGCTGGGCATCATGAAAATGTGGGCGTCGTCCTGGGTAAAGCAGCGCACCCGCATCAGGCCGTGGAGAGCGCCGGACAGCTCGTGGCGGTGCACCACGCCCAATTCTCCAACCCGCAGGGGCAGATCCCGGTAGGAGTGAGGCTGGGTCTTATAGACCAGCATGCCGCCGGGACAGTTCATGGGTTTGATGGCGAAATCGGTATCGTCGATGACGGTGGTGTACATATTTTCTTTGTAGTGGTCCCAGTGGCCGCTGCGTTCCCACAGGCTCCGGTTTAAGATCATGGGAGTGCTGACCTCCTGGTAACCAGCCTTGTGGTGGACTTCCCGCCAATAGTCGATGAGGGTGCTTTTCAAAATCATGCCTTTGGGAAGGAAGAAGGGAAATCCGGGACCTTCTTCCATCAGGGCAAACAAGCCAAGTTCCTTGCCCAGCTTTCGGTGATCCCGCTTTTTGGCTTCTTCCAGCATGGCCAGATGGGCATCCAGCTCGCTGGCTTTGGGGAAGGCCACGCCGTAAACCCGGCAGAGGCTGTCCCGGGAAGCGTCTCCCCGCCAATAGGCGCTGGCAGTGCTGAGGATCTTCACCGCCTTGACCGCACCAGTGCTCATCAGGTGAGGGCCGGCGCAGAGGTCGGTGAAATCCCCCTGGGTGTAGACGGAAAGCTGCCAGCCCTTTTCGGCATACTCTTCCAGCAGTTCCAGCTTGTAGTCCTGACCGGCGAAGATCTCCCGGCCTTCTTCCACAGTGATAAACCGCTTTTCCACCGGCAGGTTTGCCTTGACGATTTTTTTCATCTCGTCTTCAATGGCCTTGAACTGTTCCGGGGTAAAGGGCTCCACGCCGCCGATGTCGTAGTACCAGCCGTCTTCCAACGCCGGGCCGATGCCGAATTTGGCCTGGGGCCACAGGTGCTGGATGGCTTGGGCCATAATGTGGGCGGCGGTGTGCCAGAAGGCATGTTTGCCGTCCTTGTCCTCAAAGGTGAGGATTTCTACCTGGCAGTCCTTTTCCAGGGGGGTACGCAGGTCGCAGGCGGTGCCGTCCACCCGTCCGGCACAGGCAGCTTTGTACAGCCCGGCGCCCAGGCTCTGGGCCACTTGGGCCACGGTGGTACCGGCTTCGTATTCCCGGATCACGCCGTCTTTTAAGGTTACTTGAATCATGTTGGTGTCCTCCTTGTGCATAGAATTTCCGTTTTGGAGGGATAAGATGCAAAAAGCACCCCATCCCAAATGGGATGAAGTGCCAAACATCTGAGAAAACCCCGCACCGCTTTTTCCCGGGACGCAGGCGTTTTTTAACATTTGTTCATAACTCCACGGTTCCACCCATGTTCGGAAGAAATCCCTTCTTCCGCACTCATGCCGGGCTGGATAACGGCCGCCCAAAGCCGTTGTGTTTCCGGCACACGCCGTTGGCACACTCTCAAAGATGGTAGCCAAAACTTCCAAACGCCGCCGCCGTTCCAGCTAACCGGCAGCTCTCTGGGACGTTTTTGGGGAAGCAGGCCTTCTTCTCAACGATTTTATCTGTATGATACCACTCCCGGCGGCCTCTTGTCAAGGGGCGTCGTACCGTAAAAGTTTCACCGCTTCCTTTACCGTTTCCGCCAGCCGGCGGCAGTCCTCCCAGGACAAATCCTCCCCGATGCTCAGCCGCAGGGAGCCTTTGGCTTCCTTCTCGCTTCGCCCTAAGGCCAGCAGTACATGGCTGGGCTTTCCGCTGCCGGAGGAACAGGCGCTTCCCGACGAGGCGGCAATGCCCTGGGCGTCCAGATACAGCAGCAGGCTTTCCCCTTCCACCCCGGGGAAGGAGAGGTTCAGATGGCCGGGAAGCCGGGGATCTGCGCCGTTGATCAAGCATCCCGGCAGGGCGGAAAACTGCCCTTCCAGCCAGTCCCGTTTGGCGGCAACTTCCCGGCAGCGCCGGGCCTGATTTTGCCGGGTCAATTCCAGAGC
>PPYE01046602.1_pt1 | contig 37458 bp, 56 predicted proteins | sample 1559881 | NCBI WGS metagenome assembly PPYE01 (sample SAMN08240022, study PRJNA423297) | Human gut metagenome, whole genome shotgun sequencing project. | reverse complement strand
CCGCGGATATTGGAGTCTTGGAAGGTTACGGTTCCGCTTTCCAGAGCCAGCTCCTTAAAATATTTACCCTGCGTTAAATTCTGATTTATCCCATCAGTTGTCTGCTTCACTTCGGTGAAACCGTCCTCGATACGCTGCTCCAGGTCATTCATGTTCTGGCTGGAAAAGGCATCACCCTCTTTACTTATTGTCCCTTCCGACCTTTCCACGTCACATATTATGGACTGTTTGGTGCTTATATTTGTCAGTTTCCGGCGACCAGCATATTCAACCATGCGGTCTGCCCATGTTTTTTTCTTAAATGCCATTAAATTAATCCTCCTTCTCCAGAATAGAACTCTCCAGCATAAGCATAGTTTTTCTTGTTCCCGACATAGATATCGAAACAATCTTTCTGGATCTGCTCTATATCATTAATTTTTTGATAACTGTTCAGGGGGCTTTCAGGGACCTGCGGTGTGGTAGTCCGATGCACATAGTCCCTAAGTTTCTGAACACCTTGCCGAATCCGCAGATAATCAGAAGCCCGCGGCAGCTCCCCAACCTGCCAGTCATATTTGGCCGGAATGATAAGAGCTGCCAACTCACCAATAGTATCGTTATTTTTCTCAATCCGATTTAAGTCCCGTGCATTCAAAAATCCTTTCTGATTCCGCTCCTGGATATCCTCCACCGTCCGGTCCGTCACAAACCATGGAAGGTCATACACCAGGGTAGTATCATATTCACTTCGGTTCCCAGCCGCGTCAATCATTTCTACCCATAGATGATAGGTGTTATCTTCCGTAGCCGGCGCATATCCATACCATTTCCCGTCCCGAGACTGGAAGGTTGTGGAGTCTCCATTTATGGTGCCTGCGACATACACAATGTCACTGGGCGCCGCAACAGCTATGTATGCCACATTCACCACTCCTTATTATTCAATTTCAAGTTCAATTTCTATGCTGCTGGACGCTGCTGCAGGATTAGGTGTTATCCTTACGCTCTTAATTTTCGGGACGCTGGTATCAATCTTAAAGTTGATGGTTACAGGCGTTGTAAGCCCTGCAGCATCCTTTGCAGTTACCACAAGTGTATTATTCCCTTCGGCGGCGGTGAGAGCTTTACTGAATGCACCATTTGTCACAGTTATGGCTCCAACATCCACTCCGTTAAGTTTCGCAGTTACAGTAACCGGACTGGATGTTGCGTCATTAGTTGTACCTGCAAGCGTGATAGACTTAGTATTTGTAATAAGTCCATTATTAGGGGATGTAATGTTCAACGAAGGAGGAACAGTATCTACCTTGATAGAAGCTGTAACAGCTGCCGCCGCGTTCCCGTCATTGTCTTGCGCATTGATGGTTATAGTATGATCCCCATTGGAAAGTGCCGTTTGCGGAGTGTAAACAAACTGATAACCGTTCGTAATTGCCGTTTTGACCATTCCTGTACTGGATTCATTGAATGTATTACCATCAATTTTCAGACTTACAGTCGATGTTTTTACGCCGGAACCATTTGCTTCATCAGTAACTTTAAAGGTAATGGGCTGCTTATTGTTGGTTACGCGCGCTCCATTTGTCGGCGTTACCAGTACAATCGTAGGTTTATTAATTTCATAAACCTGCAATTTCAAGCTATTACCTATTTCAGAATCTGATACATCATAGGTTACTACTGTGCCAGCATCATTTGTAATTTCTACTAATACAGGGTAGTATTTTTCAGTTCTATTAAAACTTGTAATTGCGGGAGCTGTTGGCTTACCTAACCAATTGCCGTTGGAATTTTTAGTGTAACTCGTCCAGACTCCATTTATTTGTGTCCTTACTTTCGTAATTGCCATATTATAAAATACCCACACTTTCTCCGGCTTTTAGCTCTTGACCGGAATAATATGTTGATTGCTGAAAAACGATTGGCACGTCCTCAGCATCGATAATTATTGTAAGCTTCTGATTTATTTCTGCCGGATTAGGAGTTATTGTAATACTGTTTAATTTAGGTTTATTCATCAAATATCACCCACACTTTCGTCTATATACAATTCCGTACCGGTATAGTAAAACTCGCTCGTGTACTTGTAATATCCCCGGAGCTGCGCTGTTGATATATACCCGCCAGTCAGGTCAGTTTTAATGCTCTCCAGGCCCGCAGCATAGCCGCCGCGGCCAACCAGTGTATTTTCCACTGACGCCCATTGTCCTGGCCGCTCCTGGGCTGCCAGATAACGGATATTAAGGATTAATGACAGCTGGTAATAATCCAAAATTGCCTGGGATATTATTTTTGCCTGACCGTAATTAAACAGCGTGCCGGTGAAACTTTTCGCCTTCGGGTTCTCCCCGGCTTTGAGTTGCGGAACGGAAGAGGATACCGTGATATCCTGCTTACTGTATTGCCGTCCATATATAGTAACGGCAGCTTCTTCCGAAAGCCGGAAGATAATGTAATTTGTTTTTGCCTCTACAACCTCCCCGGTGCTTACCCGAAGGGCTGACACAGGGCTGTTAAACTTCACTTCATTCAAGCCGGCGGGATAGGTAGTTTCCTTCACCAGTTCCTTCTCTTCTGCGCCCTCTGTGTACTCGGTAAACTTGATACTTACCTCACTGATGTAAGTATCTTGCTTAGTTGCTGTGGAAAACTTGCGGCTCCGGGGGATATCAGACTGTATTAGTCTCGAAGGTTTATATATCCACACATTGTCTCTGCGGGCGGTTTCTGCCACGGCGCCGCACGCGAAGAGGACTTCCCGAAGGGCTTTCCGGCGGGTCTGGATTTTAAGCCAGCCGTACAGCGGTGTTGCGGCCACATCCTCCGCCACCTCAAAAGGGATGTCGGTACCGGCAAAAATCTCCGCCAGTACATTCCCGGCCAGCTCCCCGTTATATACCCTGCCGTCCTTAAAGTCCGTATCATCCAGCAGGCCGATGTAATCTGTGGCCTCCATTTTTGCCAGGCTCTTTTCGCTGCCTGGCGTTGTCAGGAAGTAACGCCCCAAGAAGAGACGCTCTCCGTCCACAATTTCATAAGGTTCGATATGCTGCTTTTTTTGTAGCGCCTTGTGAAGCCCTTCGCTGTTCGCAAGGTTGAATTCATTTGCACGGTCGATAAACTGAAAAGTCAGCTTATTAATTTTTAATGTGTTTGAAATCGGATCCGTTTCCTCCACCAACGATGCAGTTTTGATGTCATTCTCATTCCAGGTGACCACAACTCCATAATCAATTCCCCATAACTTCACATACCGATAAGGCTTCGCTTTCTGGAATTCAACCTCCAGCCGGCCGTAGTTTTCTACAAGGTTCCGCGCGTAATAATCGCGGGAATCAGGCTGGAAGCTCTTGAGCGCTATCATATTTCCCGCCAAGTCATACCAACGTACTTGAAACTGTACGGGGATTTCCCCCACAAAGTGGAACGTAAGGCCTGTACTGGTGTGGTTTTCAGAAAATAATATGATAAGCACAGGATTTTTCTGAAAAAGGCCATTTTCATCTGATAATTCAGATGACCAGAAGGGGATTCCTTCTGGCTTATCTGGCAGCTCCGGCATAGTGCCGTCCAGAAGAAAATAATCCTGCTCCAGCGTCCCGTAATCTGAAAATGCGGTGTTGTCCCTGAGCAGAGACTCCACCGCAAAATTCTGATTATCCATCGTGGACGGAATGCTATCTTGTAATGCTGTTGTATCCTTAAGGTCATATATTACCTCAAAACTGGTTTTACTCATCCGGGTTTCCTCGCCGGGCTTTTCGCCGTAAATTTACATGTCAATGCTTTGAATCTAACCGTGTCTTCCAGAATTTTTTCAATTTCATCTGTCACCGAAGAAATATATCCGGTAAAGGTATAAGTCCCTCGTGAAGTCGGCAGCTTAAAGGTATGAAATGGTACGGGCTGAGTCAAATGTTCATATAGTTTCATGTACAGGTCAACATCATTTATGGTTCCAAAAGACATCGTATAATTGTAGTACACACCTATCAATTCCCGGTATAACTCTCCATCCTCTGTACGTTCGGCGGTTTTGTCTAAAAAAGGCGCCTCTCGTTTTATTGACACAAGAGGAACCATATACTCTTCTCCGTCAATAGAAATACCCTGTGTAAAGTCTTTCATACCATTAAACCCCCAGTACTTCAACGTCATACCCTTTGCGGTTCATAACTGATAACATATCCTCGACAATGGCCTCCCCGACATCCTGTCCATTAATCTGTAATACTATTTTTGTTTGCCCACCGCTGCCGAATCCCAACGCGGATAATTCCTCCCGCAGGCCTTGCCGGATAGTATCCAGCGGAGCTTCAATATTGGTATGACCTGGACCCTGGTCATTTATCCACGCCAGGAACGGATTCCCTCCCCGCAGGACGGCACCTGTTGCCAGTTTGGGGACGTCTGCTAGAACAGGACTAACAGCTGTTCTATAGACCGCGGTTCTTGCATAGCCGCCGTCACCGGTTGAGCTTCCGCCGCCACCGCCTCCGAAGAAGTCCTTAATTCCCTGTACTTTATTGAGTACCCATTCAATTTTTTCTCCGATCCAGTCGAGGAACTTTTGGAAGAATTCTCGGATGCTGTCTATTATGCTTTTTACATTATCCTTGAATGTTGTAAAGATTTTCTTTGCGCTGTCCCATGCACCTTTCCAATCCTTATCTATAAGTTTTCTAATTACATCAATAATTCCGACAAACATATCTTTTATCAAGTCACCGATTGCTTTTATCGCCTGCCAGAAGGCATCGAACATGTCTCCTGCGCTTTCCCAGAAGCCATTCCAAGCTGGCATGACCGTGTCATTGATAAATTCCATCAGGCCGTTTAAATCGGCCATAATCTCTTCCACCACTTTAATAATAACTTCAATTATTAATGAAATGGCTTCCGATAATATAGGAACTGCAAAGGATATGAACCACTCAACCAGCGGCTGCAGGAACAATTCCCAGAAGTTTTGTAGGTGGGTTGCTATCTGTCCAATAAATTCCACCACATTATTGACAAATGGCGTAATATATTGGGTCAGCAGTTCGGATATTTTCTGGGATATCCGGTCGATTATTGGTTGAATATTCCCATTCCATACGGTAAGGATTGTATTTACGATAGAGGTCAAACCCGCCGCTATGCTATCAAAAAACGGCTTAAAGTGCGCATCATATACCGCATTCAGGTTATCAAAAATACTATCTATGGAGGTTTTAAGCCCCTCCAGAATAGTTGCGGCTCCAGAAAGAAGCCCTTCCAATGCCGTCCGGAAGCCTTCCTGATTTTCCACAATCGGCTGGATCAGCATGTTCAGGATATCGCGTCCCAGTTTCAACGCGACTTCCAGCAGCCCCATTCCCGCATCGGCAAATACACCAATCAGTGCCGACACGAAACGGATACCACTTTCACTGGCAAATGCTTCAAAAATGTAGGCAATGCTCTGGAACAGCTCTGACAATAGGTTATTTATTTCCGTGCCAATGTTGAAAACGGATACCAGGAAATCCTTAATCCGTCCCGTATTGTTTTCCAGGTATTCACCCAGGCCGCCGACAAAAGCCGCTGCAATCGTCAGGCCTATACTTGCTATGGAGCCTACAAGGGAACCAAACATATATAGCAAAGACTTTGCCCAGGCATCCGCTGCGCTTCTTACAGCCGGGTCATTCCAGATATCCAACAGGGCTTCTTTTATCTGTTCCAATCCTTTTTTTATTGTTTCCAAACGCCCGCTGGGGTCCCCCAGACCATCCCAGAAACCATCTATGAAAGCGTTCTTCAATTCCTTCATGTAATCCAGAATCGGTTTTAGCTTGTCGCGTATTCCGTCAAGCCACCCCTTCACCTTTGGATCCACCGGCACATTTTCAAACATATCGGCAGCATTTTCTCCACCGCCCGATGAGTCCTGTTTCTGTAGTACGTCCAAGTCGTCAAATTTCGCCAAAGCTCCCGCTGCCTTTTTCGCAGCTCCGGCCGTCCCGCTGAGAGACTTATTGTAGGCATCCTGTACCTGCTTCGCACGTGTGAAAGTGCTCTTCCCGCCCAGTATTGCAATAAACTGAGCGACATAGGTCATTGCCCTGGATATGGTATTAATCAGCTGCACAAGCCATGGAATTACCGTCTGTACAATTGGTGCAAAGGCTGCCGCGAAGGAATTACCCAGAGTTGCCTGTGCATTTTTCAGCGACTGCACACTGTTGGCATAATTACCGGAATACTTCATCAGGTTTTCAAACCCTTTTTTCATTCCGGCCACCATTGCGTTAAAACCTTTTGATATCCAATTAAAAATAAGCAGAGAAAGCAGCAACCCCTTCATTCTGGATGCCATTGTGCCAAACATTGATTTTGTTTTCCTGGCACCGGTATTCATTTTATTGAAGGCCTTCTTCCCTTCTTCACCCACGTTTTTCAGGCCTGTAGAAAGGTCTTTCTGCTGTGCTTTGGCGCCAACCAACTGCGCCTTATATTCTTTTACCGCCTGTTCTGCTTTTTGCCACTCCACATAGGCGTCATCATATTCCTGATTGCCGAATCCCAACCCTCTGCTTTCCAGTTCCTGGAGCACGCCTCTGTAATGAGCCGCTTTATCTGAGAGGTTATCCCACTCTTCTTCCATCTGTTGGATTTTTGCAGTTGATTTATTGGCAATTCCGGCAAACAAAATAGGAATATCCTGAAAGCTCTGTTTAATAAAGGCCAGCATATTTTGAGCTGGTTTAAGTTGCTTTTCCATCCCCGTTGCTGGGGATTCTCCTAACCCATTCGCAGCGTCATTTGCCTTCCTGGTTTCTTCTGCTATAGTACGCATAGATTCCGCTGCCTTCTCTGCCACATCGGAAAGCCTGGTCTGTTCCTGATTTAGCTCTGCAGTATCCTGTACTGCCTCTTCAATAACATTTCCATTCCAGTCAAATGTAGTTCCATCAGCCAGATGGATTTTTGTATTCTTAAAAGCATCATCCAGATTCTGTGCTTCTGATGCTGCCTTTCTTGTCTTATCTGCAAGACTCTCCATACCAGCGGCCGCATGCTGTGCAGTATCCGCAGTGTCTTTATTTAATGTTACCTGGTCAAGCGCCTTCCCTGTTTCTTCTGCCTTTTTCTCTGTAGCTTCCAGGTCGGCTTCCAGTTTTACAACTTCACTGTTGTCAATCTTTGTTTTTACACGGATTTCTGCGTCATATGCCATATTATCACCCCAATCCTGCCAGCCGCCTGAACTCTTCTACTGCTGCAATATCTTCGTCTGTTTCTTTTTCTGCTTTTTTCTTTCCAATTTCATACCGCTTCTTTGCCTGCCGATAGAAAGCTTTTTCCTTTGGATCCATCTTCCCTTCCAGTTTTTTTGCACGGATATCTGCAATCCGTGTAAATGCACAGTCATCCAGTGTTGTCAGCAGTCCCATGAATACCCAAAAATGGAGGCTATTTTCTTCATAGACCGGAATCAACTTTTTATCCTCCAGCTGATAACCAACGCAATGTTTTCCAAGGTCATTTAGATCAATCCCGTACTGTTTCCGGAAAGCGCTATAAATACGCCACTGATCCATATCCCAGTCCATGACCGGATCCTCGTTCTTTTCGCCGGTATCCTGATTGTCCGTATTCCAGCCCCCCATGAACCAGACAATTCCGTCAAGAGCTTCCTGCACTGTTTCCGGAGGATCTAAAAAGAGAAGGTCCGATGCAAGCTGAACCTTCTCACTTTCTGAAATTTCCGTATCTTCCATTAACTGCATAATCTGTATGCCGTTCTGGAATGCGGGGTCAATTCGATGACCGTTCCATTCCTCAGGCAGCGGATCCAGAAGAACGTTATACATCACTGCCGGGCAGGGTCTTACGCTTTGTAGAGGCAGCACCCTTACGGCTACGGTTGTACTTCAATGACAGATTCTTATTGCGCTCTTTTCCAAGCTCTTCAATCACCGGAGTGAGCTGCTCTAAAAAGTCCATAATCAGCAGGTCGTCCGGCACCACGTTCCCGAATACCTTCCGGCAGCATCCTTCCCCGAAAAGCACGTCCAGGCGCTGGCAGCACTCCTGATAGGTTTGCGTCCGCTTCCTCATAACCTCGCGTACGACTTCCATATCTTCCAATGTATCTGCTTTATGGGTATCCCCATACTGTTTCAGTTCCTTTTCTTTATCACCAACCCATACAAGCAGGTCAGCGAAGCGATCAAAAAAAGTGCTGTCATTGACAGACACTTCAATGTATTCTCCTTCATCGTTTACTTTGATTTTCCGCAGGCCATTGTCCACCTGCAGCTCTCTGAAAAATTCTCCCATCGTTTGCCTCCTTAATTACCTTCAGACATTTCGCCTTCTGTAAATGTTTTTGTTTTTACATTGAAAGTTCCCTTCACTGCAGATCCTTTTCCACTTAATTTCACGGAATTGACTACGTTGCCGCCAGCATCACCGCCAGTATTATTTACCGTAACAGCACAGTTGCGCTTATATGCGGTATAAATTCCTTCGCTTATTTTATCCTTTAAGCGGAAGCGAACATAAGATGTTGTCGCCAGTGTACCAGTTGGAAGTTCATCCACCATTTTGTCAATCCAAGCCTGTGCATCATCATCCACGCAGTCCTGTTTTTCTACTTCAACGGAAGGTGTATATGACTTTACATTCGAATCCCCGTTTTCCTGATTTATCCACTGGTTTGTTTCCTCATCCGGATTCATTTCTTCTGTCAGGGAACTGATACCATTCCCCAGCAGCGCCCAAGTGGGGGAGCCGCTTCCCATTGAGGTATCTACATAATGCAGTAACTCATGTCTTTTCATGTTTCATTCTCCTTTACATATTCATATTCAATCGCTATTGTCATCTGATATACAGCATTGGAATTATCCGTCACATTTATATAGAAGGGAGTGGAAACGCTGATTCCAGTGCATCTATAGCCATCGAGAACAGGATACTGTTTTTCTCTGTTTTTCTGACTTATCCATTCTGCAATTCCCTGTCCCCAGGCATTATTGGCAATGCGCTCCTGTTCGCTTTTCGCATCCAGGCGCGCCATCAGCTGATAATAGTTGGTATGTATCTCCACACCATTGATATAATACTTTACATTCTCCTGAGGAGCCTTCATCAGGCTATAGGATACTGTCCGGCTCTCCAGCTTGTCTACGCCGATCCGTTCCTTTTCGTATCCACCCAGAAAATTTATAATACCCTCAATTACTGTCACTTCTTTACCGCCTTTCTGGCTGCATCCTCTACAGCCTCTATGCCGCCCTCTTGCATAGAACGATCAACCCAGTGACTGCCCCTCCGGGGCGCTCCCTGGTACTGCAATTTCCTGTCCGTGGGAACCTTCGTTCCATTTTTCTTCGCCCATGTACTCCCTGTCTCAGGGTCAATATATACAATTCCCTCATGAACGAAATGGGCATATGGGGTTTTCCATACCACTTCTCCGCTTCCAATTACGGTATTTTCAATCCCGCTGCGGATTAATCCCGTACCACTTGCCCCGCCTGCAATATCCATCGGCACATAAGGCTCGCAGACATCCAGTACAGTCTGGTCTACCATTTGCTGCACTGCTCCGCCTTCTTCCAGTCCCAGGGATTTCAGGCATGCTTGAGCGTCAAAATTTTTCACTTTGCCACCACCTTGATATGTTTAAGACGGGGTCTGTTCCGGTTGTCGGCTACCGCAGTCACGTCAAAAGCCAGGTAATCCTTGCGCAGCTGGGATACTCCATAGTCGGCATTGACCTCCTGCGCAACCTCCCCGCATACCACTACGTCCATACCGTTGCGCGGGTCCAGCGTCCAGTAATCTCCCGCCTGTTCCTCCGGCAGCGCAGAGTATTCTTGAGGAGTCAGGAAGGGCTTATTTGCCTCATATATCCATTGGAAATTTACAGTAATAGATTCTTCCGGCTCATCCGTAAACACGCCGTCTGCTGCCGTCACACGCCGCTTTCCGTGCCTCCATTGCACCCCATGAACCACAGTTCTATACCAGTGTTCCCCGTCAGGTTCCCGCCTGTAATTGTATACAGTCATTACGTCCGTAAAGAATCCCATTCCCATATCAACCACCCTCAATAAAATCTGTTTTTTCCTTACAACGATAACACCACATAGTTTTTATGTGACCGGCGGCCCTGTTCTTCCTGGCACGTCTGGGAATCGTCATTACTGCCCCACATTCACTGCAGACTAAATCTTTGTATACCATTTTCCCCTTTCTCATAGCGCCCCCATCAGTCCAGTGCCGGACAGCCAAACAAAGCATTCACACCGCAAGGTTTCTTCTACCTGAGCCGGCGTCACCTGCTCATAGGTTTCCGAATATCCATCATTACTGACGGATTTCACATTGCTGCCGGCTCCGGCCTCTTCCAGTTCTGCCTGCCGGTTCAGCAGGTTCGCCACGCAGGCCTTTACCTGGTCCATCTTGTAGCCGGCGGCATCCCGCGCCCGATTATGGGTCAGGATATCCACCTTCATTTCAGCTGCCGGCCGGCGCCGTTCAAACTCCTGCTGTGTCAGCTGAGGAAAATGGGAGTTATACCACTCCCAATCTATGTAAGCCATATAACTCCCTCCTTATCATTTTGCTGGTGTCGCCTCCGGCACCTTCTCTGCAGAAGCCATTTCCAACTCTGAAATCCGGTAACGGAGAACTTCAACTTCTGCCTGCAGTTCCTTGTTAGCTGTTACCAGCTCCTTATTTTCCTTCCGCAGCTTGCTGTCTGATTCTTTGGCAGCCTTTTTCCCTGCGCCCATTCCAATCATTGTACTCATAGCTGTCCTCCTTATGCTTTGTGACTCAGATAGATACCGGCCACTTTATTTTTGTACACATCCACCAGCCCGTATTTACGGTACTTTACGATATCCGCATCGGCGTCCGGGTTCGCGGAAGCAGGAATAATGTTGGAAGCCACATGCTTATCATGCTTGATGATAGCGGGCTTATGGATGATCATGAAGTTGATGTCTTTTCCTGCCTCTGCCTTTTTGTAATGCCCGGCCTCTTCTCCTACTGTTCTACCATCCAGCAGGTCGATTGCCGTGTAAAAGCGGCCCTGAGGCACCGGCTTCTTAATAGCAAAACGTGCCAGGATTTCTTTGGATTTATAAGTGTCCATCATCATGAGAGCATTCAGCAGATTAGAGGTGGCATACAGAATCCTGCCTTCCTCGGGAACCTCATCATTATCCATTTTGTTTTTGGCTTCCAGCAATTCATTCAGGAAGGCTTCTGCATCCGCCAGCGTCTTTGCTTCACCTTTAGATATTCCATCAATTCCTGCCAGTGTAGCAAATGTAAACGCATCCGCTTCCGGTGCTACCTTTGTCCGCATCAGCTCCGCGCCGGCCATCCCAAATGCAATGTTATAAGTTTCCTGGTTGTCCATGACGTCAACAGACAGTTTTGCACCACGGTCATAATTGTACTCTGTGGATACCCATTTCAGGTCTACGGTCCCCTGTGTATATCCGCTATTGCGGTCATAATCTCCCAGGCCGGTTACTGCAATCTGGGGATATACAATCTCCCTTGCATTGGCACCTGCACGCGCCATTGCAGGATCGCCTGTCAGGTCGGATGTTACAGACTCTCTCTGGTACACCTCATCCAGGAGGGGTACAAAATTCTTTGCTAAAACAATATTGTTTGACATGCTTTTTCTCCTTTTCTTCTTTACTCAGTTTTTACCGGGGGAAGCCCCATTGCAGCACGCATGACTGCATCATCGGTTCCACCAGATTTTTGTTTCACTGATCCAATAACATCACCAATTTCAGCCGCTTCGTCAGCCTCGCCGAAGAGCATCTTGCTGTCCTCTGCTTCCGTCAGTGCCTTGATAGCCGCGCCAACGTCATCCTTCTGATTTTTAGATGTTTTCAAGGCATCCACATCCAGCAGAGCACGGATAGCTTTTGCATTCTTGCCTTTTGCTCCATGGATGCTTTCAGTCAGCAGGTCATCAAAATCACGGTCAGCCAGTTTCTGCTGGAACTCTGTTTCCTTTGTTTGCAGGTCAGTTTCCAAATCCGTAATCTTCTGCTGCAGGCCGGTGACGTCTACGCCTTCAAACTTTTTCAGATCCTCTTTCAGACTGTTGATTGTTGTCTCACTGGCAGACGCTTTCTGCTCTGCGGTTTCCAGTTTCTCTTTCTGGGCTTCATAGTCCTTTACGGTCCTATAGTTTTCCAGGACCGCCTTCTCAAAGTCTTTCTTTTTGTCCTCAGGAACTTCAAACCCAAATTCTTTCATCAGTTCAAAAATGTTTTTCATGTAGTTTCTCCTCCTAAAATAATTTGTGAATCGGGCTTTCCCCGATCCGGGAATTTATGTATAAAAAGAACCGGTGCGCATTAACATCGGTTCCTCTTAAGACATCAAATTTTATTTTACAGCCTTAGTTCGTTCCTCCTGAAAAGATTTCCATGCCTGGGTTTTAGTCAGGTCTGTGGTTCCGCTTTCCACGCGCAGACGTTCCGGTTTCTGCCGCACCTCGCAGATATCGCAGAAGGAGTTATACTCCTTCGTTTTCTGCCGGATTTTTGCTTTTACAGCTGCAGCATCTTCCCCCAGTTTTTCCAGCGCTTCCTTCTCCCGCTTAAGCGCCCGGATTTCTCTCTCCCGTCGGCGCATCCCTTGCAGCACATCATAGTAGGAATATGTCCGGCCATTAATCTCTTTGTCCTCCGGCTCTGGGTCGTACTTCACCGGGGTACTGACTCCCTCGAAAAAGGGGTGATGGTTATGCCTGCAGTTGACACCGTGCAGTCCCTCTATATCCCCGGTCCCATCCTGAACGCTGTATCCGGTACATTCCTGCAAGTCATTTATTTCCATACCTATCCGCTTTTCTTCCTCCGGATGCAGCTGGCCGTCTATACTGTAAACCTTTCCCTGCCACTCCTTATGATTCTTGATTCCTTCTCCTTTATCGCGGGCGCCCCAGTGCGCGGATACCTGCACCATGGTAACGCCTGTTTTCTGGATGTTGGAATTGCATACCTGTGCCGCCAGCTGACCAGCCGCCGTATTAAGGCACATCCGGGAAGCCGTGTCCAACTGATAGCTCCGGCCGCTATCATAATCAATGGTACGCAGGCCACTTCTGGCAAGGTCCTGTATCACTTCTCTGACACACTGTTCTCTTGTCACCGCGCCGCTGGATGCCTTGACTAGCGCCTTGTCCAGTTCCTTCTGGTACACTTCTTTCACCGATTCCATGCCAGATGCAGTACGGAAGCCTGTTGTCCGGGTGAGGTTCTTAAGCGTTCCCCGTGTTTGGTCTTTCATGGCCTGGGTAATCTGCTTGAGGCTGCCGTCCTCTTCCAGGTTCACGCCTGCAGAATCCCACAGACTGATATCGTCCGCCCAGGACATATCTCCAGCACCATCGATTACCTCACCTGCTGCTTCCTGTGCCTTACCCGTTATCTCTGCAAGCTTTGCAGCAACTTCGCGCTTAAAGGCCAGTGTGTTTTCTTCCACCTGCCGCTGGAACGCCTTATCCGCCCGCAGGATACGCATCACTTCCGCCCGGATACGCGCCGGGCTGTATCCCATCTTCTGCAGCGCTTCCACTTCCAGCTCTGCGGTCCTGGTATACATCATCGTATTTTTTATACGCTGCGCTACATCCGTAATCACCCAGGCTTCCAAGTTCTGGAAGAGCGGAGCCAGGGCACCAGATAACACATCCAGCTGCTCATCACTCAACATTGTTTAATCCTCCGGTTCATCCCCGGAATCCGGGTCCATCTGCCCTTCCGCCAGGTAAGCCCGCGCCTGTTTCTCATCACAGTTCAGACGTTCCATGATATATCTTATGCGAAAGATTGGGATATCCGAAAAAGAGACAGCATCGGAGCGCATCTGCTCCAATTCTGCTTCCTTGTTGGTTATGTAGGAATCGTCAAATTCCACATTTACTTCTGCCTCGATATCCCAGCTGCCACCCTGGAAGGTATTAGCGAACCACAGTACTGCCCGTACTATGTCCTGTATGTACCGGATAGCTTCCTGCCGCTGCCGATTCAGCTCCTGCATCATATCCTGACGCTCACCGGCGTATTCCGTGGCCGTTTTGATCTGGCCATTTTCAAAACTGTATTTTTTCGTACCATATCCAAACATGAGGGAAAGCAGTGAAAGCGCCAGTTCAAAAGTTTTCGTAATCTGGTCAACCCGAATTTCCGGATTGTATTCATGATACAATTCTTTATCATCCGGAAGCTTTTTCCCCAGAAGAACAAACAACTTTTTAACTTGTTCGTTCGGGGTGATCGCCCTTCCATTATCGTCAAATTTGCACAGTATCTCATTAATCAGTACCAGTTTATCCGCCTTGTCCAAGTCCCCGAAGAGGACATTGAAACACAGGTCCAGAATTTTCAGAATGGGAATGGCATTGTAGAGCTTCGGCAGGCCATACCCTTCCATGTCATCCAGATTATTGACCTCAGCGTTGCGCATCACCGCAAACGGCTTCACGTCTCCCAGTTTCAGGATGACGGTGCGGTCTTCCTGAATATTTCCATGTTCGTCAAAATAGGCTGTCTCTGCTGAGTACAGCCCGTTTTCATCATGGGTGAATAGCACCAGCGTAGTAACTTTCTTTCCCTTTTCCAGGCCGCTCCCAGAGAAGGCAGCCTCTGTTACTATGTCATCCACCACGGTCAGCGGTACAAAGCATTCAGCTTCCACATAATTCAGCCGTATCTGGCCGCCCTGGACCTTGCCGGACTTCATGATTGTTGCTTTGTCCAGGCGCACGTAGCAGGCCACGGTCCCGTCAGCTGCCGTTTTCTCCAGCTGCTTTCGGTACTGGGTCTGAAACTCGCTGGCGTTCAAAACATCTTTGACAAAATCACTTTGTCCCTTGTTTCCGGAATTAATCTCCAATATTTCACACAGGTTCGCGTCATCTGAGCAGCAGCGCTTCCCGAAGTTCAGCTGCAGAAGGTTATACGGCACGTTCTGAACCGTGTGACGCTTATGGAACTCGGGAATCATCCGGTTGGCATACCAATCATCACAGGAGCGGATAAGACTCAGCGCTTCCGAATTGGTCCGATATCCTTTTTTTAGTAAATATGTTTGCACGCAATTTTCCATATCTGCCCCTATCTATCTAAATCAATATATTTCACAAAATCCAGCCAGGAATAACAGAATCCGTCCCACCAGTCATTGCAGTTGCCTATATTCTTGTCCTCCGGCTGGTCCGGATGCTCATCATCCCAGCGCAACTTCTGAATGGCCGCAATCAGCATTGTGCAGCGCCGGTTGATAAGAAGACGCCCGGTGCTGAACAGCAGGTCAACCGTTTTAGGCCGCTCGGATATCTCATTTTTTTTGCATCCGGCAATATTCCGCCAGGGAAGCCCCGCCTCTTTTGCGGCGCTCCGAAGGCTGTTAATCATTGTTGTGCTGGCACTGTCCGGGAATACCCAGTCCACATCACCATACTGGTCAATAATCCGGCTGTAGAACACTACGAACTTATCACAAATACACTTGCTGTCTACCTCCTGCGTCACCGGCAGGTGGTCTTCTTCCAGAGGAAGCAGCGTGTGATATTTTATAAATCCTGTAGCAACATAGGTTGTCATAGAGCCGTTGCCACCGAAGTCAATGCCAATTGTTATCATATCCAGCCACTTCTTCCGGCCGTCCCTCTGTGCCTGCTTGATACGTACTGCAAACCATTCCTGCATCTGCGCATCCGTGTAAAGATATGGTTCGGGGTTATCCGCAAAGTAGCGGAAGATAATCCCCTCCGCCACGGCTCTGTGCCCCAGGATATCACGCTCATACCAAACAGTCCCCTTGCGGTATGTCTTAAGCACAGCGCGAAGCTGGTCGTCAGATATGCTGTAGTTGTCAGCAATCGTGAAAAGGCCGTAATTATATCCGTATCCCGGGTCCGCTTCCTGCATTTCCTTGTGATAGTTCAGTATTTCTGTGTAATACCAGTGCTCTTCTTCCTTCGGGTTAAGGTCATGGAATATTTTCCTGTCCGCACTGGATAACGTTCGGTCGAATACTTCTTTCAGGAACTTCGGATGACATTCGTTGGCTTCGGTAACGTAGGCCATGCCGTAGGTGTTACCCTTGATAAGCTTCTCATCGCCATCCTTACCGCCACCGGATACAAGAATAATCTTCTCTCCGGTTGGAGTCTGAACATACACACAATCACGGTCTTTGTACTTTCCTTCCCGGCAGCGTCCCTCAAAATAATTGAGCAGGCCGTAGCCGTCACAGTCCAGGATATTAAGCTTTGCTGTTGCATTGGACACGCCGGATACCAGATGCAGCTTGTTCGGGTGATTTTCCATGAGCATACAAAAAATAAGCGTCTGCAAAACGTTCTTCCCGCCACGCTTCCCACCTTCGGCCACATTGAACCAGCTATCGAAGCACCGGTATAAGTAATCCTCCTGCCGCTGGCTGAAAGGAGCTGGAATGTTCATTCTGCATCACCTCAACAGTTATTTCGACAGTGATATGCCCTCCAATTGGGGAAGAACATACCGCAGGGAAGGCCTGCCTTGATTAACGGTTTAACAATCTTCCACCGTTTCCGCGGTTCTAATCTTGTAATACTCCGGAATCCCGCTTTGACAGTATCCACAACCATATCAACGACTTTTCTTATAGTCTGATATATTTTTTGTAGTCTATCAGACAGAGTCTGGAATATTTTCTGCAGCATACTGTACAGCTTGTACATCATGCGTTTATGCTCAATAATCCGCATCCCTGTTGATTCAATAGCGATTCTATCTTTCTCCTCGTAACAAAGTACCATAACTATTCCTCCTCGTAATCTTCTATGTTCCGGTTCGGGCGGCTGCGTTTCAGGACATCAGCCAGCGTTTCCATGTTCTGAATCACTGAATTTTCTGTATCCTTTTCTTTTGCCTGTTTTTCCTTCAACGTCTCCGCCTGTGCCTTCTCTCGCTCTGTTTTAGCGGCCTGTTCGGCATCGTCCTTCTCTGTCCTGTCAGACTGCCCTGCATACTTCGCAATGGCCTCGTAGGCCTTCACATCGCCCGCCAGGGCCTTCTTAACCATCGCCATGTTAACGGCAGCCTCCAGGGTACTATCAAGCCCCAGAGCCTGCAGGATAGGCGTCCACTCAGGACTATCTATTTCAGCAGTGAGAAGCATGTTCAGCGTCTTGCGGAAGTCAGCTTTCCGCCTCCGGGCCACCCCAGATGCTTTTCCGCCGGCTCTACCGCGCTCCCTTGCTTCGCTCTCGGTTCGTACTGGTTTTAAATTTTGTACATTTGCCATCACCTCACCTTCCTATCTGGCAATTTTATATTTGACGCAAAAAGACACCCAGCAGTCGTCTCGGCAGCCAGGTGTCTCTTGTAAGGGATACTTTTATGGGAGGGAAAGAAGCTCTTTTCACTTCTCTCAGTCTATACTATAACATTTAAAAAACGGAAAATGTGGAAAAAACGGAAAAACTTATGCTGCTTTCATAAAATTCTCAAATTCCTTCCTTACACTATCCGCCGTGGCTTTCCCTTTCATAAATACGGCCACTTCCTCCCATGTTTTCTTCTGGAAGAACTTAAACCGGATGATCCGCTGCATCCTGGCCGGTACAGTCAGCATCCATTCTTCTACCAGGCGTTTTTTCTCCTCTGCCACGGTCTTACGTTCTTCCAGAAGCTTTTCCTCCATTCTGAGCTGCGTATCCTCTGTGTACGTGAAAGTTGTCCCCTGAATCTTGAAGTGTTGCTCCTGATAGGGAAATTCAGGGTTGCTTCCTTTCACGTTAGTCTGTATGACCGTTTTCTTTTTACGCTGTAACCGCTGGATATCCTGCTCCGTCTCTTTGATTAACTCGCAGGCGTCAATATAATCCTGCAGAATCTGTTTATCCATTAACTTTCTTTACCTCCTATACTGCGGCCACGTAGGACCGGAAAATATTTATAATATAATCATCACTTTTATAAGTGTAATATTGATTAGCTGTATTCTGATCAACGTGCCCCAGATAGTCCCCTGCCTTTTCAGAATCCCCACCACGCTTGATTATGTTGGTGGCGGTGGTCTTGCGAATAAGATGAGGGTACACGTTGATATCCATTTTTGCCCGTGCTGCAATACTCTTAACTGCACTGTATATTCCGGTACGTTTTAAAGCATTATGTGTTCCCCGGGCAATAAATAAAGGCTCCCGACTGCTCTGATTGATACCTCTCTCCTGGAGGTATTTAAGCAGATACTCCTTTGCCACACGGTCGATACATACCAGCCGATATCTGTCCGTTTTATGGCCGAAAATCACAATCTTGCCATCATACCAATCAACGTCACAGACTCGGACCGCCGGCACCTCGCCGTCACGCATGGCCGTGCATCTTAAAAACTCCAACAAAGCCCGATCTCTGGTACTATTACATCCGGTCTTAAGCTGCTCCCACTGCTCCGGCTCCAAATGCTCTATGGGTTTTCTCGTTTCTTTGAATCTATCGATATTTTCGCATGGATTTTCCGTGATTAATTTCACTTTCCTCATCCAGGTGAAGAAAGCAGAAATAAATCGTTTGCAGTTATTAATTGTTCGGCTGGTATTTCCCTTTTTCCGATATTTCATGAGGAAATATTCTACATCGTTTTCCGTGACCTGCGTTAATGGTTTATGAACCATATCGATCAACAGATTAATATGCCGTAAGTACTGCTCCGCCGTCCGTTCTGACAGCTTCGGAGCCTTCTTTGTCTGAAACAGCTCAATAATATAATCGTTGGTCATATCCTGTGTTGCCAGAGCTGTCTGCTCTTCTATAACTTCGACTCCATAAAACGCCTGCGTCAATACGTCCTGCAGAATGGACATTACCTGTGCGGTAAGATGTACGCGCATTGCCATAAGCACATCGTTAATAACCTGCTCTTTCCTCGTCATCATATAAATGCCTCCCTTATCTTGCTTAAGAGGCCCCAGAATGGTATAATACTCTTAAGCTATCAAGCGGTGGGTGTCATCTTGGCGGGTGTCCCACCGCTATTTTCATGTTCTACTATTTCCAGAAAATGGAATTTTTTTATTGACCTCGCGCGCATGAGGTGATACAATAAATTTGCAATTCGAACATGAGTTCTGTATTCGATAAGGGTGGCGGCCCTGGATACAGGACTCATTTTTTTGTCCTGTATCCAGAATTTTTTATTAATCCAGCATCTGGTCCTCGTACCGCAGCCCGATGCAAGCGGCCACAGCCAGTATGTACCCCGCTGCGATAATGCAGCAGCCTATAACTACAATCGTTTTAATAATCATCTTTGCGCTCCTTTATTCTTACTTCTGCTGTATTCCACCTGCAGCCGCAGGTCAGGCACTGCCGGCGCCGGACCACCCGCTTGAGGCTCGGCCGGAACCGGATGTCAATAACTCTACTGTCGGTGCTACCACAGGAAGGACACTGGCAACCTTCCGCATATTTCATAAGGCACCTTCTTTCCCCCGTTAAATTTCAGTTTAAATCTTCAACCAATTGCTTAAAATATCTACTCGCATCATAGACTCCAAGACAATTTTGCTCTTATACACTTCACATAGGCAATTATTGCACAAACGCCTTTTATCCTGTTTTGCTGTTTGATATAATGATTTAAAACCGCAGTTCGGACATATGTATTTTTTCATACCGCACCTTCTTCTAAATCCTCAGTTACTTTTCCGAGTAGCCATTTTATTACTTCTGCCATTTTTTCTTTTTTAATGGCATTATGGGCATCCAGCTCTGAAATAATTTTAATTGCTTCGATTTTCTCTGTATCTGAGTAAACCGTATTTTCAATGTACCGAAAAATCCAGTATGCTGTTCCTAGTGTCACCACGCGCCTCCTTTAAATCCTCATTTAAAAGTTTTTAGGATATACAATATCTCTGCATCGCTCATATAGTCCTGGGTAATCATGTGGATTAAAATTAAATCCATATACATCATAGAAACAGTCATTGCTCATTCGGAACCAATCACAGCCCAAATCCACCAGACCATATCCGTCTATATGTCCGTCAGACCACACAACCTGCAAGGTTTCCATTATAGGTGTTATACTTTTTATATATTTCATCATTGCCCCTCCCTTAAAAACCATCATGTAAAATTTCCATGACCTCCTGTATGCAATCCTCGCAGTAATCTCTGCTCATTTCCTCTGCGTATGGCTGTGTTACAAGAATATCCCTACTCTCTGTATCAATAACCTGAGGATATATCATATAGCAGTTCGCAGATTGTATTTCACGACCACAGCGGTCACATATTGTTTTCTGTATCTTCATGGCTTCTCCTTTCATAAAACGCTTGTGCTGCCCGGAAGATATCCCGGTACAGCATTTCAACGTCTGGCCCGTGCTTTCGGTACTTTACCAGCAACTCTTCCCCGCGGGCCTTGAACTGTTCCCATTCAGCATCCGTGAGCTTCCGGAACTCATACTTCCGTGCCAGGTGCCACACATCGGTAAACAATTCCCATACTATCTTCATGGCAGCTCCTCAATCCGGATATAGATCCCAGGCACTTCCGCCCAGAACTTTTCTGTAATCTCCCGGCAGACCAGCGCGTCATCCGTCCAGAACTGCGCATCCGTCATACAGTCTTTCAGGAGCTTCTGCAGGTTGTCGGTATCCGGCTTTGTGCTCCGGTACACTCCATTCCCATGCTTGCCCCGCGGGAAGCACCACTTTGTCACAAGCTCCACCGGCTTCGTATACATCTGTTCCGGCCGGTGTTGTACAAGATGGGCTTTTAGTTTCGCCCTGGCAGCTTGCAGTTCTGCGGGTTCGTAAAGTATCGGTTTGCCATTTACCACATGCACCTGCTTTTCCTGATGGGTTACTGTGGGGGGATCCATTGCCATAAAGAACTGTATTATTGACCTCTGTTCCAATGGGCAGGCATAATTCTTATCAATTGCTGGCATGACGCATCCCATATCTTCATCCCAACAGTCACATGTATAACACAGATTAATCTCATGTTTCATATACTTTACCTCTCTAAATTTTTAACGTATGAAATTCTTTTGTTTTTTTGAAATTCGCCTTGTCACGGGGAGGGGGAAGGGAACGGGCGGGCTTATGCGGTAGCCCGTCCTTTCCTACCCCCGTGACCACGCATGGCGGGGAAAAATATTTACCCTTTAGGGTATAGGTTTCCCCGCCGCACGGGGGAATCTGAATTTTAAGGTTTCCCCGTCACTTTTTGTCTACACGGGGGAATCTGAAAAGTATGGTTTCCCCGTCTATCTGGTTTGTGCGGGGAAATCTGTTTTTAAGGTTCCCCCGTGTACTTTGCATCATGGCGGGGAAAACTGTAATTAAGGTTTCCCCGTATCCTCTTCCACTTCCTTTTTTCTTACTTTTCCATCTTCATAGGTATAGCCACCATGCTCTTTTATCCGGTCACGAGCTGTTCTTTCTGAGATTCCCAGGTATTCTGCAACATCCTTTACCGTTGGTATATCTCCGAAATTGCATCCCTCAATCGCTTCTTCGACTGCTTTTTTTCGCTCTGTTTTACGCCCCTGTGCGTTTTTCTTAATCTTGTCCGTACCGCGCTGCCATGGAGCCTTCTCGGCATCCGGTTGTATATCTTTCAGCACGCCGCTCTTGTCTGGCCGATGCGCGGGATAGTCAAACCACAGGTTCACCGGCGCGAACTTCGGGAACTCACGGAGCGTGCCATCTATCCGCCAGGCCGTCAATGCCTTGACCTTCTTGGCAGCGGCCTCCACAAGGGAATTCAGCGTGCTGTATTGCCCCGCAGACAGCTTTTTCTTGCAATAATTAAGCATCTGCACATAACTGAGCATATCGTCCTGGGAAACGTCATCCTCCCAGTCATCAAACAAGCTATTCAGGTATCGGATGCATGTATCGCATACCATGACACTTTCCTGCTGTGCCATCAGCTCTGGCGTCACATCAAGCTCTATCAAGTCAAGCAGGGCATCTGGGTCACGAGCAAACACTCCGGAACCGGAGGCTCTATCCATGGACCGCTTCCCTCCCTGGGCACCCTTGCTGTGGTGGTGGCAATATATCACCGCCGTTCCCAGCTCTGTGCATATTTTGTCAAACTGGTTGCAGAAGGCTGCCATCTGGTCGGCACTGTTCTCGTCCCCGGTAATAACCTTGTAAATTGGGTCAATGATAATGGCAATGTAATCTTTCTTTGCGGCCCTTCGGATGAGTTTTGGCGCCAGTTTGTCCATCGGTACAGACTTGCCACGCAGGTTCCAGATATCTATATTGTCAAGGTTCCGCGGCTCCCAGCCCAGTGCCTGGTATACATCCTTAAATCGATGCAGGCAGCTGGCCCGGTCAAGTTCCAGGTTCACATACATCACATGTCCCTGTGTGCACGGCCAGCCGAGCCATGGACGGCCTTCCGCTATGGCAATGCACATTTCAATAAGTAGAAACGATTTTCCAGCCTTTGACGGCCCTGCAATCAGCATCTTATGTCCCTGCCGTAGTACTCCACCAATTAAACATGGGGCCAGCTCCGGAAGGTTGTCCCATACGCCCTGCAGGCTTTCCGGGTCCGGAAGGTCATCGTTGACACTCTCTATCCATTCGTACCATTCATTCCAGCTGGCTTTTCCTATGTTAGTATCAATTAGGAACTGCTTTCTACCATTCCGCATAACACCGGGCATCCGGGACAGTCGGGAAGGGTTCCGGTTCTGCGTATCAATCTCCAGGCCGTTTTTCTTGCAGACCTCATACAGATAATTAACACGCTTCCGGTACTCATCGTAGTTGGCAGCATCTACACGCACAATAGCGTGGATACTCTTTTTCCCGGAATGCACCAGGCAGGCCACCGGCAGTTCCATTTCCCGTATAATGGCGTTTTGCTTTGCAAGGTCTGTCGCATCGGATTCTACCAATGCATATCGATACTCCGTCACATTATCATTTTTACATCCCTTACCATCCAATGGGTTGAAACGGATCCAGGCTCCGGCCTCTGGCTTGTAATCTCCCAGCACACTGCCGATATCACCGCCGCACTTTGATAGCTGCTCAATAAGCTGTCCCGCGGTACGGTCCCAGTTTCCCTGGGTTGGCAGATACTTCCCGTCCTTCTCCCAGCTGGCCGTAACATAGCCAACATTTTCCCCGGCTTCAAACAATGTTTCCAGATATTTAATTAACTGGGAGGTTGGATCCCAATCTTTCGGCTCTTCGACTTCCTGTCCTTCAATCCAGTTTTTATCAACCACTACTCTTTCATCGGATATGGTATCGTCCCAGTCCAGTTCATGCCCAACTTCGGGCTGCCATCCCTGGTCCTTTGCCATCTGTACAATAGTTCCACCCGTTACCGGCTGCAGAGTCCCCCGGAAGGAATCCCACTTCCGGAAACATTCCCCGGGATGATACCGGCCGGTGTCCCTCTGGCTCCATGCATCCCAGTCCGCTGCAGTATGGCCCTCCTCTTTCAGGGCCATACCCACATTCACCCACTCCTGATAATCCAGTCTGGAAGGGTCTATATGTTCCAATACTTCTAATATGTCAAATCCATCTGTCATACTTACTCCTTACCGGGTACATATTCCTGAGGATTTATGCCTCTTGGTGTATGCCATCCACTGGCTGCTATCCGGTCTATCATACTTTTTGCTGCTTCAAAGCTCCAGGTGCCCACATGCTGGAAACCACGATTCTCCAGGAATCGAATCTGCTTCGGAGTGGTCAACCCTTCCTGCCGGCGCTTATCCAATCTATCCAGCAGCTTTGTAGCCTTGCCGGCGTTGTCTATTTCATCCGGCATAATTCCCAGTTTTTCCAGAGTCGCCTTCTGTTTGTCAGACGGTGGCGCCATTTCCCAGCCAAAAGCCGGCACATATCCAGCCAGGTCCTCCGCCTGGATGCTCATTTCAAACTGCAGCGGATCCACCAGCTTCTTCTTTCTGCGCTTCATTTCTGCCAGCTGCTTTGCAAGGGCTTCTTCACGCTGGGCCACTACATCCTCAGCGGCAGTTTTCTCTGCTTCCTCCAGGTCAATAGGACATCCCGCATCTTCCAGGTTGGCCGTCATCTGCTTCGATACTTCCTCATCTGTGCAGATAAGGTCTGCTGGATGACACAGTTCATGCCGTTCTGTCATCCACAGGAAGTCCAATAACAAGAGGTGATCCTTTCCCGGACATAACCTTGTACCGCGGCCCACCATCTGGCTGTACAGGCTACGCACCTTTGTCGGCCGCAAAACCACAATGCAGTCTACCGATGGGCAGTCCCAGCCCTCCGTAAGTAACATGGAATTGCAGAGGACGTTATACTTCCCGGCGTCAAAATCTGCCAGTATTTCCGCTCTGTTCTGACTCTCCCCGTTGACTTCGGCAGCCTGGAATCCCTTGCTGCATAAGATATCCCGAAACTTCTGGCTGGTCTTTACCAGCGGCAGGAATACTACTGTTTTCCTATTTTTGCAGTACTTTGCCATTTCATCGGCAATGCTGTGCAGATAAGGATCCAACGCTGTACCAATATCACCGGCCTTGAAATCTCCAGCCTGTATTCCCACACCACTCATGTCAATCTTAAGAGGCAGGGTCAGCGCCTTGATTGGAGACAGATAACCGGACTTAATCGCCTTCGGAAGTGTATATTCGTAGGCCAGGCTGTCAAAATATTCCCCAAGGTTACGCATATCTCCACGGTCAGGAGTGGCAGTTACACCCAGCACCTTCGCGTCCGGAAAATGCTGCAATACACGCTGATAGCTGTCAGATATACAGTGATGGGCTTCATCAATTATGATGGTTTTGAAGTAATCAGATGGGAACTGTCCCAGTCTCTTTTCACGCATCAAGGTTTGTACGGAGCCTACTGTTATTCTGTACCAGCTTCCCAGGCAAGTTTCTTCTGCCTTTTCCGTAGCGCATCCCAGGCCTGTCGCCGTTTTTATCTTGTCGGCAGCTTGGTCCAGTAATTCACCACGGTGAGCCAGGATTAAAACTCTATCCCCTCGCCTCACACAGTCTTCTGTTACTTTGGCAAAAACAATAGTTTTTCCGCAGCCGGTAGGAAGGACCAGGAGCGTCTTGTTGACGCCCTTGTCCCACTCCTCAAATATGCTGTTTTTTGCTTCTATTTGATACGGCCTAAGTTCCATAATTAAAATGCACCTGCCTTAAATTTGGGTTTATCCTCCTTCGGATAAAAGTTTTTAATATGATTGAATTTTTTGTTCGGATCCGTTTTATCCGGATCCAGGGTAATATGCGCTCTACCAGTTGAGCCAGGCACTGCATTCCAATTCATTTTCAATGCTTCACCCTTCTTTTTCTGGCCAATTGATGCAAAAAACTCGGATAAGCGGCTTTCCATCTTTGTATGTAAATACAGTTGATGGTTAATATAAGCGGCGCCTTCTGGTGTATCAATTCTCAGTTTCAGGGTTGCCATGTTACAGGCCGGCAGCTTGTTTCCTTCTTTGGGCGTGAATCTCCCACGTTCAAAACTTTCTACCATGAATGCATAATCACCTTCCTGAAGGGTTACAAACTCGCCGCCCTCTTTTTCGATGACATCATCCCACTGCAGTTCTCTTTCTTCATACATACTTCGAATATCCTCCTTAATTAAATGGTATTTCTGCTTTTTCCCGCATTTCTTTAATCATCCCATACACCTGATCCCATGCCGCAACCAGCACACCATCGATAAAATCCGGATCGTAATTCCAGATAAGGGTATCCGAGGGATAATATCCCCGGTCTGCAACCACTTCCTGTAAATCCCATTCACCTACGCCGTTTTCCTCCATTAGGTCACGCAGGGCTTTCGGGATACGTTCATCCAGTTTCTCAGCAGGCCCCGTCTCTGTAGGCGGGTTCATCGGCGGCGGGGTCTCCGGTTTGACAGGCTCCGGCTCTGCAGGCGGAATATTCGCCTTGGAAGTCTCCGTTCCCGGGATTGACATCTGGACAGCTGCCGCAGTAACGGGAATCTCTGTTTTCTTTTCCTGCGCCGGTGTTGTGGGTTGCGCCGGTGCAACACCAGGCTGCTCAATGATAGGAGCAATCACAGCGTAATCAAAATCCACTTCCTCCGGCAGGCCATACCGGTTCTTGGCATCCCAGCAGGGGTGATGTTGGGTATACATTACCCTCCTGCCACCCTGGGCCTTATGTTTCTTTCCGTCTTTATCCGTAGCTATGGAATAGGTCTTGTAATTGGCAAACAGCACCATATCCGCCCATTCCTTCACCAGGGGAGTCGTCTGGGAGGCAGTCTTTTTTCCCAGTTTCATTTCATACCGATCATAGGCTCCCAGCTCATCCGGCTGCTCAAATTTGCGCAGCTGTGCGTGAGCGGTAAGTACTACATTAATACCTTTTGAAATTACATCTTCCAGACGGTTCAGGAAGCGGCCAAACTCTTCCTTGACATAGACATATCCATTGCCGTACCCAAAGTCTTCAATTCCGTGCTTTTGGTGCCGGGAGCAGATATCTTCCACGCACATCTGCTCTGCCCAGTCTGCCGTATCAATTATCAGAGTACGGCAGATATCCGGATGAGATACCACATAGTCAATCTGTTCTTTGAGCATGGCCCAGGATGACGGAGTAGGAGTCCGCGCCACATCCATATCCTTTGTACTCCCCTCGGTATCAATAAAAAGAGGGTTCGGGAACTTGGATGCAAAAGTACTCTTTCCAATTCCTTCTGGGCCATAGATCACAACTTTTTTTGCACACGGTATTTTTCCTCTGATTATTTCCATTAAAATGCACCTGCCTTCCATGTCTTTTTCTCCGGCTGTTCAGGCTGTTCCTGCCCTGCCACATAGCCGTCTTCAATAATAATGCTACATTCGGAACCTGTACTCACCCGCGTTGCTATGGCCTGCAGTCCTTCCGCTTCCAGCCAGGAACCGAAATCCTGCAGTGTTCCTAGGTCCATCTGCTCCAACTTATCCAAAAGCACAAAGCCACACTTTGGATTCAGTTTCCGAACAATGGCCGTTGCCACTTTCAGCCGGTCGGAACCGGACATGTTGTCCCACTGCTGTCCCTTGTATACCAGGTTGCCATCCTCCACAGAAAGCTCAGGAAGGGGAAGGGGCGCATTCTTGAGCAGGTCTGTTTTCTTCTGCCGGGTGTCCTCCAGTTCTTTCGTAAGGCCGTCATACTGCCTGCGGTATTCCCTGGCATCATCCTCCGCTTTGTCCTTGTCAAGGTTGGCACGGACTTTACGGTTAATCTCCTCTATATTGGTAATGCTGGCTTCCAGTTCTGCCGTGGACTCGTCCTGCAGGTCAGCCGCTGACTTTCGGGCAGTTTCAAGGTCTGCCTGAACCTGTTCCTGCCGCTTCAGAAGCGCTTCCAGTTCCTCATTAATCTTCTGGCTCTCCTGCTCCAGCTGGTGCAGACGTTCACGCTTTCTCTGGTTTTCCCCATTCTTTGCCAGGATATCCTGCTGACGCTTAATCAGCTCTGTTGCAGAGACGATATCCTTCGGGGCATCCGGGTAATAAGGTTGCTCCTTTGCAAACTTTTCCTTCTGGTCTGCAATCTGGCCGATTGCACGGCGCCGGTTATACTGGTCAGTCTCCTGCTGTTCCAGAGAGTGGAGTTGATCACCTATACCAATAATCTGCAGGAGGATATCCGCCTTCTCTTTCCCGGTCGCATCCATGAACTTCGGCAGGTCTAGGGCCAGCTGGTTCACGAACTCATTCAGGAGCTGCTGCCCGCCTTTCCTCCCGGAAGGATCCGTTACCTTAAGGTCACTGTTCTTGCCCTTGCGTTCTACTACCAGCCCATTGTTCATGGTAATATGCAAGATAGGAGGAATCAGGGAACCTTCTCTTGTGGCCTGAGAGGGCCGGTAACGGTCCCCTCCCAGCGCCCAGGCAATGGAATCCAGTACGGAGGTCTTCCCCTGATTATTATTGCCGCCGATGATAGTCAGGCCGTTGGCTGTCGGCTCCACCTTTACTGCCTTAATACGCTTTACATTTTCAACTTCCAGCTGATTAATTTTCAGTGCTTCCATCTTCTGCTTCCTCCGTTTTCCCATATTTTTCTGCCAGATACTGAGAGCCATAGCTCCTTACCATGAGCATGAACCACGCAATCGCTTCGATACTATTCTTCACAGAATCATGATGGTCAATTATTTGCTGTGCGCAGGATGACGCCAAAGCATTATAAAAATCATCCCTGGTCATCGTCCCCCATGCCGTAGCTTCAACTTGTTCATACTCATCATGGTTGGCTAATACAGCCATAGAAAAAATTGCCTGCCCTTCCATCTGCTTAATTAAAGCACCATCCTCATAAATCTTTACTTCAATCATCCTTATTTCCTCCCCGTCTTTTCTTTTTCGATATACACTGTCTCTTCCTGACGGTAAACATTGTACCCTGTATGCTTATGGCTGCGCTTGTAGGTGCGAAGAGTACCACATTTCTTTATTGCCTCTTTGGGCGTGTCGTACTCGAAGCTGAGCGTTTTGTGTGTGGATTCCAGGAAGCTTAAAAGAGTCTCCACTTCCACACTTGTTCTGGTTGTTACTTTGGCCGCAGCCGGCACTGTTACGTCATAATTAATTTTCATTCCCATCTGTATCTTCCTTTCCTGTTTAAAAAATCTTTGGTTTTCATAGGTTATTGACTCCCCGTAAGTAAGGTCTTCTGTGCCCGGCACCACATCATTAAGGCTCACAGTCGGCAGCCTATTCTGTTTCTGCCGCTCATTATGTACGCGGCTGCGCATTGACTGCCTGGCGATTGTTGAAAAGGACCATTGATGCAGCTCAGGCCGGGCGAACCATTGTTTGACCGCCTGCAGGTATCCCATAGCAGCTACATCATAATACTCTGACTTGTCCAGTTTCTGAGTGTTCAGATACCAGACCAGGACGCTGTGATGCTCTTCTGCGAAAGCTTTTTCTTCGAGGGTGAGGGGTGTAAGCTTAACTCTTTCACACATAAGTTTTTACCCCCCCCCGGTCAATTTTTGAGGTTATTCAGCTGCAGAATATTGTTACGCACATTTTTGGTCATTTGGCGCATAGCCTTATTTGCGACAGCAATATCCCCGCGGCTCATGCGCAGGCAGGCTTCAAGCATGATATCCTCAGCTGCTACGCAGAGAGACACATGGTCAGCATCCGATTCTATTTTTCCGGATGTATCCCCAGGCGCCCGATAATACACCACTTTGGCCGGGGTATCTAAAATCCTTTTTGCTGCTTCACACATTTCCATTTTCAAAACTCCTTTTCCGTGCTATAATGCACTTGAGATATTTTTATTTAATGGCCCCGTTTTGCTCCCCAGCAACAGGGTCATTTTCTTTTCTGACTGGACTGTATTCCAGATATCCAAACTTGTTCGCATATTCCATCCGGTCTTCAAAGCTTCCTGACGTTTGCTGGATACGGCCGAGCAGGCGATGTGGATCCAGGCGGTCTTCATATTCTTTCTGATAATACTGTTCGATCTCACACTGGATGTTTTCCAGCATGTTTTTCAGAACCTTATTCTCCAGTTCCAGGCGTTCTGTTTTTTTCATGGTTTCTCTCCCTATGCAAAAATAAGTTCATAATCCGGCTTATCGGATTCCCTTGTTACCGCACAGTAAAAGTATCCAGTATCATGATAAATCTGAGGGATAAAGCCACACCTTTCATTGGCTGCACCAGTTTTCACAGATGTAATACCCTCTTTACCCAGTTTGTCCTTATGCACCTCTCCCAGCAAATAAGCTACCTCATAGGACTTTGTCATAAAAATTTTGTATGCATTTGTCATAAGTAATTCCTCCTATTTGTATTGTGAAAGAAACTCTTCGGCCTCTTCGGCCGATTCGAAAAGGTCTATCCAGATGATACAGAACTGTGTTTCCTTGTAACCCTGCTTGTCTTCGGGTTCTACCGGCCGTACTCTGGTTATTACTCTGCCGTCCTTGAAAACTCTTGCTTCAGCAGTGAAATTTTCCTGCGTGCGGATTTCACCTCTTTCCCTTTCCTGCATTCGTGCCACTTCACGGTCCACCAATTCGTCGTATATCACATAGGTGTTGTGACCGCGCTCCCCTGGTATAATCTTACCGATTTTCATATCGCCGCACTGCATCTGCACCCGGACAGCCTGGTCGCTGATGCCCAGTTTCTGGGCAGCCTGGTGGACGGTTATTCTTGTCCATTCACGCATCTGAGTGCCTCCTTTCTAATACCTTCCGCCCCACCTCAGAAGGAAGTCCCACTGTGTCCCGCTAAGTCATTAATTTCTGGCTATCGATGCGTTAGCCCACATAATTGATTCTTCAAGTTTTGTCATAGCCAGGGACTTCTCCCGGCTGTTTGGACACAGTGCATCAATGGAATAGGCCAGCTCCTTTGCTTCTTCGCGCAGCCTTTCGTACCTCTCTGCCTGTCCTTCCTGTACTCTGTGATAACTGAAATTATTTTCAATTACTGGATTCATAGTCGATCTCCCTTCTATTTTTCGGTATTATCAGTAACAACAGTTCCGCCCTGAACAGTCACCCAGCCATGCTTTAGCCTGGCTTCCGCTTCTTTCATTTGGATAAGCTCGGGTGTGATGGACTGGCTTATTATCTGATTCGCTTTTGCCTCCGCTTCTGCTTTAATCTTCTGGACCTCAGCAGATCCTTCAGCCTTTGTAATAGCAATCTGCTTTGCGGTTTCGGCATTTACTTTTTCTACTTCAGCCTGGGCCTGTGCTGTCTGCTTATCCAGTTCGGCTTTCTCGGCATCCTGTTTTGCCTGTTCTTTAGCCTGTATTTTTGCCTGCAGAGTCTCATCCAGCTGGACATCTATAATAAGAGCGGATGCAATATTGATGCCATATTCGCTATTCAGCTTTTTGTTCAGGTATTCTGTGATAGCCTGGCTGACCTCAGAACGTTTGCTGCTATAGATGTCCATAACAGAAAACTGAGGGGTGACTTCCTTTATGTAGGCGATGATAGAATTCTGGACCATACCCTCTACAATAGCCTCTCCATCCATGCCATTAAATTTTGTATACAAATCAACCACTCTGTCTGACATAAAATTGTAATTGATGGTCAGGTTCATCTTTACCATGCCACCGTCTGCAGGAGCATCTACATGCCAATCCTGGTGCTCTTCCGCATTGTAATCAGCAGGATTATTACTCAATACCAGCTGCTGCTGTGAAATCGGAAAAGTTTTTACCTTCGCTGTCCCCGATTGATTTTTTCCTGGGCTTTTTTATATGCTTCCTCTTCAACTTCAAATCTCTTGTATTGCCTTTTAATAGATAATATTACCTTCCCTGCTATCCAGATGACCGGAAGGGCTGCCACGGCAATTACCAGGGCCGATACTAAAAATATGAACCACACTACTTCTCACCTCTTTTTATCAGGAAATTACGGAGTTTTTACTTATGGCTTAGCCAGATTGATTCCCTATCTTCATCGGACAATAACCATTTAGTGTTTCCCATCTGATAGATGCATACCGTTTACCATAAATCATTGGGACGGTTTTTCCGTTTTTTATCCTGTCTTTTCATTAACTCCAGAAGCAATTTTGTAGACTTCCTCGCTCACCGATAAATCCAGATGGTATTTTTCTTTGATGCTCATAAGCTCAACAGTACTTTCCAAAAGCCCCTGCCTGTCCACCAGCATAGCCGGAGACATGTCAGATTTTTTAACCATTTTGGGATAACCATATTTTGTAGACACAGCTTTATTGGCTATTGTATTCGCCTTGATGAAGTCAACCCTGACCGGGTGTCGCAGAGATTCATTTAGTTTTCCCATCATTTCCTTTTGGTGTTCCTTATCTAGCATTCTGAATATCTGGAAGCCCTCAAGGCCAGATGACTGGCGAATCAGTTTAAGCATTTCATATACCCAGTCCTGAAAATCTTCAGCTTCAGGTTTGTGACTTCGGAAAACTAACTTGTAGATTGCTTTTTCATTAATAATGTTAACTTCTTGTGTCCTACCTAATTTATCAGTGACCTTACTAAAAGTAACCCCATCTTTTAACCTGCTGATTGCCCTGGTTGTTTGTTTCAGCCCTAAAGCATTTGTTACGTCAACGGCTACCGCCCACCATTCCCCATTCTTTTCGATGAAACGAATGGGGAATCCGTTCCAATATTCAGTTTTCATGCGTTACCTCTTTCTTCTAAAATTTTTTCAATTTGAACTCCGAGGTAATCTGCAACCTTCTGCACTTTTCTAACACCTGGTTCATTATCGTTCCATTTGCATATACTGCTTCGTGGAAAATCTAAATCTCTTTCCAATTGAGAAATAGACAAGCCCTTCTCATCACAAATGGCCTTTACGTTGTCATAAAGCATCCTTTTACCTCCTTTCCTATATCGAAAATATCACGCTATAATATTGACATATTGCGTAAAATATTCTATAATCAGAGTATCTCAAAATACTTGTCATATAGCAGCAACATATCGTTTTGTATTTACGTAATTTATTCGGCCTTTACTTACATTATACGTAAAATATTCGATATGTCAAGGACTATATGCGTAATTTTTTCAACTTTTTTATAGGAGGTTTTTATGCTGACATATCAATTGATTAAACAGCTATGTAAAGAAAAAGGAGTTACTGTCACGTTAGCTGATTATTTTGGTATAACTGTAAATCATTTGCTCGGATTCGATGAATGGGATCAAGAGTCGAAAAGATTAGAGGATAAAATAAATGCTTTCTTCTATCAGATGCGTAGTCTTGGATGGTCTTACGAATGGAAAGACTATGATAATATGTATACATTATCAAATGGGCAGATATCTTTTAAAATAACAGACGAACAATTCAGTTCACTTGTAGAAAATTCTCAAAATTTTTGCAAAGAACAGTTACAAAAAATATATGAAGAATCTGTTATGTATTTATTTCCATCTGAAGCGCAAAAAAGTTCTGGCCTGAATGCTGCCCATTCTCGTACTGACATAGATTTTACAGCAGAGGAGCGTGCTGCCGATGAGGCAATGATTGATGATGGTAATGAATAACTGTCCCATTTATCGGACATGGTTTACTATAGAATTGTCTTGAGGTGATTATCTTGAGCGATTTATTGAATCCTTATGAAAAACAACTTGTCGAAGCTGAAAAAGAAAATATCAGAGTATTCGAAAAACCTTTTCGTACTTATGACGGACGCATAAAAGGTAATAGAATCTTTATCCGTAAGGGAATGCCGATAATAAGAAGTGCCTGTGTTTTATCAGAGGAGCGTGGTCATTTTTATACATGCTCCTGCGACATTCTTGATCAAAATGATTCAAACAACAGGCGTCTGGAAGAAAAGGGGCGCCGCTGGTCCTATGATGATATGGTTGGTTTGTTTGGAATTGTAAAGGCATATAAAAGAAAGTGTTATTCCCTATATGATATGGCAAAAGAACTGGACGTGTCAGAAGATTACTTGAATGATGCAATATGTTCATATCGGGCAAAGTATGGGACAGGAGTTAAGTTTGATGAATACTTTATTTCTTTTGAACCCCAGCTATCTGTGTGCGAATTTAAGGATATGAATTTTTATCAGCAAATATAAAAACCGCCCCAGCGTTGGGGAACGCCAGAGCGGAAATTGAATACTGTACAGGCCAGGAGGCCGTAAAGTACTCCATGACAAGAATATTTTACCACACCTCCATGACACCTGTACAGGTGTATTTTTTATACTCAAAAAGGAGGTCTTGTAATGAAATTACCAGGAGGATACGGAGGCATCATAAAATTATCCGGTAAAAGGCGCCGGCCTTATGCCGTACGAATAATTAAGGGGTACAAAAAGAATGGTACCCCATTGTACGATTATTTGGGCTATTTCGAAGACAAGAAGTCGGCCAACATTTTCCTCGCGCAATATAATGAGGGCAAATTAACGCACGACAATCGACCGATATCAGATATCCTCTTTCGTACTGTCTTTGATGAATGGATTACTGAATATGAAAGATATAAAAGCGTCAGCCAGAAAACACATGAATCATATATCTGCGCTTTTAACCAGCTTTCTGCCTTACATGATAAGAAGTTTGCGTACCTTAAAATAGAGGATCTGCAGGCGGAAATAGACAAGCTGGACGGCATGTCTGACTCTACGATTACGAAGCCCATAACACTGCTCCATCACATGTACAAATATGCCATGAAGCATGAATATGTGGAAAAAGACATTTCACAATTCATCATCCGGGTGTCAGCCAGGGAAAAAGCTCAGAAGCATAAAGTATTCACTCCTGATGAAATTGCAGCTCTTTGGGCAGACGAATCTGAAATATCACGGCAGCTCCTGATTTATATCTACACCGGATATAGAGTAATGGAATTACTGCGAATAAAAACCGCTGACGTAAATTTAAAGGACCGCTACATGGGCGGAGGAAATAAAACGGATGCAGGCAAAAATCGTATTGTGCCAATCCATAATAAAATATACCCTATCATTAAGCAATTTTATAATCCTAAAAATGAGTACCTTATTATGGATGAGGGTAAGCCATTCACCTATGCGCATTTCAATGATGTCCACCTTAAGCCCTTCCTTGAATCGAAGGGAATGGAACATACCATGCACGATACACGGCACACATGCGCAACCCTTATGAAGGATGCAAAGTGTGATGACCTATGTCGTAAGCTGATTCTGGGCCATCGTGTCACCGACATAACAGACGGCGTGTATACTCATATTCTGCCCCAGCGATTACTATTGGAAATCAATAAGATTAAAGTATAAATAATTTGTATATTGTGTGTATATTGTGTGTATATTTTAATTAAAAAAACGGGCTTTTTATCGAATATTTGTTCGATATAAAATGCCCGTTTTAAGCCATTTCTTGCTTTCTGCTATTTCATCTTAACTACTTTAATCTTATTAAAGGATGCCGATTTTTATGCCTCTTTGGAAGATTTGTATATTTAATGTATATTGCAATTTTTTCTGATAAAAAACGACATCCTTTTTTCTGCGCTTTATAAATAGGTAAAAACAGATATTATATTCCATATATCGTGCATAAACATCTATTTAGAAGACATGTATAATATTAGGAAATCAGAATTTAAAGAGTATTGATAAAATAGGAAGCGCCGATTTACTGGCCTCTTCAAAATCAAAGAGCTGGACTGCATATACTGTAAAAAATTTATCTGCATATAGGCAGATAATGGTGGTGCAGGTATCAGCAGCCGGAACATATTACAATAGCTGTATCGTACCCACAGCCCTTTTCCGTACCTTAACTACTCAGGATAAAAGGATATCCAGTAATACTGATGGTACAGGCTCCGTAAATGCGTATTACGGTGGCAATGATACAACCGTATATCTTAAAAATGATACTCCAAACGATAATACAGCGGCTTACCTGTACGGGATTTATTAAAGCGGGCATTACCTATAACGATAGAGCAAAATTGAAAATTTCCCTTGCCACACATTTGTTTCGGCAACGCGGCTCACCTTAATATCCGAGGTTCTCAATGACAAGTCGGACGTAATCAGATATCTACTATCATGGTCTTTCCTGTAGCAGAGTAGCATTCCGATGCAATTCTCCTGATTGAAACCTGATGGATAATTAAAATATTGAGCTGACGACGTTAAGGTTCCTTCGATGTAGGTTAGGCGGCTGGCATTACTTTCTAAATTCTGATCATAAAAAAATTTTGTCTGAATAGCATCCCTCAAAAATATGCATAAATAACTTATAACATGCATAAAATTGCAAACAAAAAAAGCGCCGAAGCGCTTTTTCTGTAGTACGTAGTAGGGTATACACCCAGATAAGTAAAAAATAACATTAAAATAATGTCAATCCACATATCCCAAGAATTGGTGGGATATGGCATATCGCAAACCATCCTTTGCTGTTAAGTCGATAATACCATAGATTTTTGTTTTTTGCAAGTCAAAAAATAAAAATAGAAAAACTACCTATGATACTTTTTAGGCGGAATCCAGGTGGTTTTTCTATTTTGGGGTGATACCAATAATTATAATAGCATAAAATTGAAGCTTTTTCAAGAGTCTTCCCCCGCCCATATCATGGACTGAAGTACATGAAGGATCTTTTGCGCTGCCGTATATCCTGCTGTGAGATTTTCCATACAATTCAACTGGACTTCCTCTTTCACGAACAAATGCGACATATCTGATGCATATCTAATATTACGTGGGTATGCGTCCGGTATATAATCCGGTTTTCCAGTTATCGCACACGTCCCATTTTGGGGAAGATAACTGGTGTACCACTCTATCCAACTCTCAGAAATTGTGGTTTTCATTCCCGGCAAAGCGAATGAAATACATGCTCCTTCTGAGGCCTGGATATTTGTCAGGATGGGAGCCAACTCCATCCTTATTGTTCCCCGACGAAGATATTTATACACGGCGTATGCAAGTAGATCATCTGTTTCCGAAAGATAATTTCTCAGCTGATCCATATAAGCGATGTACCTCTTTTCTCTTCCCGGAGTTTCTGACAGATACGTAATATTGTCATGGATTGCATGCGGAGCAATATTAGATGTTCTGGTCTCCGATTGTACCGTGCACGGGATCGGCATAACTTCATCTATTTTCTTTGCGGCCAGCAACTGGCCATTGGGAGAAAGGAGGACACCTATTTTTGTCCGCGTCATAGTATGCGCTATTGGGGCAACGGTTCCGGTCCTCCAGCTATTATCATACAACTTTATTAGCTCCTTATAGTTCATCCCCAGCCCTCCGGTGATAGAACATTTCCGATTCCATCCTCCCAGGCTTCAGCTATCGGATCCACTCCTCCCTCAATTAATTCCCAATCTCCGGAATTAATAAAAATTTCTCCCAACCTTTCTCCGTTTTTTGTAACTTCTACAAGCTCATTGGAAATTAACTTATATTGAATCCCATTAATGGCTACTGTTTTTTTCATAATTTTTCCCTTTCAATTTTTTCATAAGCGATTCTGAAACGTCATAATGTTCCATTTTTATTCTCGCTTTCCTATTTTTTATTTTATCCGGCGCACCACTTCTGCGCCGTTCATGATGATTTCGCCTTCATCCTCTCCCCATTCCCATCCCCAACGGGATTCAATGGCTACAAGATATATATGTTTACCGGGATAATCAGATTCTAAGGCGGCGCGATAATTATTAAGTTCACCGCTCACTTCCTCAATTTTCCCGTCTAAATAATCCAGAAAATCAGATTCGTCAGAAACAAATATCGCGCATGTTCCTGAAAGCTCTTCCTCGGTATCAATCCCACCATCCCATCTATGGCTTTTCGGTATTTCTTCTCCGATTGAAAATTCTCTATTATCAAATCTGATTCCCCATATATTATACATTGCGTATCTCCTATTTGTTTGCTATAATTTTTTTGAACGGGGGAGCG
>PPYE01320000.1_pt1 | contig 37470 bp, 31 predicted proteins | sample 1559881 | NCBI WGS metagenome assembly PPYE01 (sample SAMN08240022, study PRJNA423297) | Human gut metagenome, whole genome shotgun sequencing project. | reverse complement strand
ATATATTACTCTTATATACCTCGTCTGTCAATGTATATTTTGTAATAAAATATATTTTCTCCTACAGTTTTCGAGCAAATTCGAAAAATAAATTGTCCTTCTGAATGGTTCTATGCTATAATTGTATATAAGCTTTACAGTAAAATCGTGTTTCTATACTGTGGCTTGTTTAATAAATGGGACTGTATGGCCGCCATACAGGGAAAAAGGAGTTGCCGAACTTGATCTATTTTACCATTGCATTTCTCTGCAACGCCGGGCTTTTCTTAGCCCTTCTGGAGGATCGTTATCGGTTTTGGACCACCGTGTCTGTCACCGCCGCCGTATATTTCCTATCTCTTGCCTGCGGCGGGTTGCTTTCTCATGCCATAAAGGATATACAGCTGGCAAACCAGCTCTCCTGCCTGCTAAACGTGCTGCTGCTTTTTCTTTCTTCCCTCTTTCTCAGTACCAACAATTTCATGCAGAAGCTGTATTTGGCTCTTCTTGCCATGTGTAATTTTGCGTTTCTTTCCTTTTTCTGTGAGCTGCTGCTGGGAATCATGCCTTTTTCAACAACAGGCGCTTTTGCCGGGATCTTCTCTGTCTTACTCTATCTTCTCTTCACTGCGCTGCTCTGTCTCTGTCTCTACCGTCCTTATCATCATTTCAGCGACCGGGGCGTATCCGGTTTTATCACCGGTATCTTTCTGATCTCAATTTTCGGCTATTTTCTTTGCCTTGGAAGCTTTGATTTTTTGTTCCGCACGAATATCTTTGCAGCCCGCCTGCTTTGCGCTGTATTGTTCTACAGCGCGATCTTATTTGCCTTCCGTTCCCTATTTCACGCCGCGAAATTTCGGGAAACATCTGCAGAAGAGGCTGCCCGCAGGCGGATTCTCGAGATGGAATCCGGAGATTTTGCGGATATGCTTGCAGGAATCAAAGAGGTTAAAAATGCGCGGAAAAACGGCGAATATGCATTGGATACGGTTAAAGTTATGGTTTTGGACGGAGTCTCCGACCGTGTTCCCGGATATGTCGATTCGATAAAGGCATCCATAGCCCAATCTCCCATGCTTAGGGGCTATAACGAGAATCCCTATATCAATGCGGTAATTGCCACAAAAGCCGCCCTTTGTTCTCAAAGTGGCATTATGTTTGAAAGCAGCGCGTTTATTGGAGAAACTCCATTGAAGACCGGGGAAATTTGTATTATCGCTAACGAACTTCTGACAAAAGCGTGGCTTACCGCTTCTCATTTTGAAGGGGAGCGGAAAATTCATTTTACATTGTTTACCGCACCGGAAGGGCTTTGTTTTGAAGCAGTCTATTCCGCGTACCCGGAACCCAATGAAAAATTTACGCTGCGCGGCAAAAATGTCGCTCAAGTGATTTCCTGGTTTCTCGAAGACCGAACTGAGGATCAGGATCAGACCGGTCTTGAAAACACTGCAGAAATTGTAAATCGATACAGTGGAAAAATCAGCATTTCTGATTCTCCCGAAGGAAAAATTGTCAAAGTTCTGGTGCGTTATTAAGCCTGATACGGCATCATTTGAGAAAGGAATCTCTCGCCAATGAAACGGTCGTGCACTATAAGTTCAAAAGTATTATCCGCCTATGGATTGGATGAGGCCTCGGAATTCAGGCCTTTGACCAGCGGCCATATCAACTGCACCTACCTGGTCCGTTCCGGAAAAAAACAATATATTCTTCAGCGGATCAACCGTTTCGTATTTCCCTCTCCCCCCGACATCATGGAAAACATTCTGGGGATCACCGAATTCCTGAAGAAAAAGATTATTCTGCAGGGCGGCGATCCGGAAAGAGAAACTCTTTCCGTTATGCAGGCCAGCGATGGGAAATACTATCTGCTCGACGAAGAAGGCGAATATTGGCGCTGTGTCAATTTCGTAGAAGGAGCTTCCGCCCATGAAACTGCCGACCGTCCGGAACTGCTGTTCGAAGCAGGCAGGGCTTTCGGCAATTTTCAGAGGATGCTCAGCGATTATCCGGCGGAAACCCTGCATGAGATTCTTCCGGGCTTCCATAATACTCCAAAACGATTCCAGCAGCTGACAGCCGCTGTTGAAAGGGCTTCTGCGGAGAGGCTGAGTCGTGCCTTTTTCGAACTTCAGTTTGCACAACAGAGAAAAGAGCGCTGCGGCCTGCTGATGGGGTTATTGGAGCGCGGTGCGCTTCCTTTGCGTGTGACGCATAACGACACCAAACTGAGCAATGTGCTGCTGGACAACAACTCCGGACATGCCGTATGCGTCATTGATTTGGACACTGTGATGCCAGGTTTGGCTGCCTTCGATTTTGGAGATTCCATCCGTGCAGGAGCCACTGCCGCCGCTGAAGATGAGACCGATCTCAGTAAAATACGGTTTGAGTTTTCAAGATTTGAAGCCTATGCCAGAGGTTTTTTCTCTGCTGTCGGCAACTCTTTAACGGAAAAAGAGTTGGAAACCCTGCCGGACGGTGCATGGACGATGACTTATGAAACCGGCATTCGCTTTTTGACGGATTATCTGAGTGGAGACGTTTATTTCCAAACAAAATATCCCGAACACAATCTGGATCGGGCCAGAAACCAATTGAAACTCACCGCCGATCTGGAAGAGCACATGCCTGAAATGCGCAGTGTTATTTCGCAGCTTGCAAAAGAATATTGCTGACTTGCTTTTTTGTTTGCTATGGTGTAAGCTTGGAACCGGAAATGCTTATGAATTCTTTGGGGCCGGAAGAAGAGAGCCGCTGCGCTCCCAGCCACCATCGCGGATGTCACAGCGTTCTCTATGTTTCTTCACCGGATGGACAGAATGTCTGTCTACAGCGGAATACCGGTATTCCGTTTCACTAAGCTTTTCCGTCAAATATGAGGGCTGTTTCAGCAGCTCTGTCAAGAGAGGTATGATTCTATGAAAGTAGCAGTCGTCGGTGCCTGGCATGTACACACAAAAGAATATGCCGAGGCAATAAAAAACAACCCCCATACCGAGCTCGCCTGTGTCTGGGACAGCGACCGGGAACGTGGAGAAGCCTTTGCAAAAGAGTTTGGAATTCCTTTTTCTGCTGAACTCGAGACCATCTGGTCTGATCCTTCCATCGCCGGCGTTCAAATCACTACCGCTACCTGTGAGCATCACGATGTACTGATTGCGGCGGCCAAGGCAGGAAAACATATTTTCACAGAGAAGGTTCTGGCTTTTACCAACGAGGAAGCGAAAGAGATCGCTGATGCAGTAAGAGCCAGCGGTGTTAAATTCACTATTTCTTACCCCCATAAAACATGGCCCACCCTGCTGGGGGCCAAACAGCTTGTAGAAAGCGGCAAGCTCGGTGAGATAACCTACGCCCGAGTCCGGGACGCGCACAACGGCAGCACGGGCGATTGGCTTCCTCCTCATTTTTACGACGCGTCCCAGACCGGCGGCGGCGCCATGATCGACTTGGGCGCCCATCCCATGTATACTTTGAATTGGTTTATGGGGGAACCGAAATCCGTGGTTTCCATGTTCACCCAAGTGACAAACCGCGGCGTAGAAGACAATGCGGTATCGGTAATTGAATTCGCAAATGGAGCCATCGGCGTATCGGAAACCGGCTTTGTCACCACTGGAATGCCCTACGTTCTGGAGATGAGCGGTACTCAGGGTTCTCTGATGGTACACAATGACATCCTGGAATACTGCTGTGAGGAGACCGATAATAAGCTGGTGGAAAAGACCGATCTTCCCAACGCGCTTCCCCTCCCCGTCGACGCCTGGATTGACGCTGTGGTAAACGGCGGAGAAGCTCCCAACGGTATTGATGATGCTGTTGCCCTCACCAAATTTATGGTGGGCGCCTATGAGTCCTTTAAGACCGGCAAAAGATATTGTTTCTAATGGCTAATTGAAAAAGGTCTTTCCCCCATCTTCAGGGAAAGACCTTTTTTCGTGGAACCGAAACTAACGAATTTGTTTCCTGAGAAAGCCCAAGCCAAAACATTTTTGGCTTGGGCTTTCTTTCTGTTTTTTATACGCGTTTCACACCAAAGCTGGTTTTTTCACCGTTGACATCCCATTCAGCGGTATAACCTTCCAGCTCTCCATAATGGCAGGCCTCTCCCAACACATCATGAAGGATGGAGGACTCGTTTCGCCGGAGCACCTCCGCCACCCTTTCACTGCCGCTCTGGTAGACTTCTATATGATCAGTGACGTTGAAACCGGCGTCTTTGCGCATGGACTGCACCTTACTGACAATCTCACGCACAAAACCCTCTTCAATCAGCGGCTCGGTCAGATTGGTATCCAACACCACGGTGAGGCCCCGTTCGGATACGGAGGTAAAGCCCTCCTTCTGCGCCGTGTCGATGAGCAGTTCCTCCTCTGTGAGGCTGATTTCCCCATCGGCAAGCTGCAGCTTCAATACCCCGTCGGCATCCAGCTGTTTTTTGGCAGGACTCCCGTCCAGATTTTGCAGCACAGTGCGGATTTCCCCGATCTTCTTGCCGTACTTCTGTCCCAGAAGCTTCAGCTGAGGCTTGAAGGTATAGGCGGTAAATTCAGACATATCGCTGAGGAACACCAGCTCCTTCACGTTCAGCTCCTGCTTGATGATATCCTGATACAGCCCGCCCAGATCCTCGTCCGCATCGGTATAGAGGCGCTGCAAGGGCTGCCGGTTCTTACAGTTACAAAGATTTCTGGCTGCGCGGCCCAGAGTGACCACCCGGAGAACCTCATCCATGTCAGCTTCCAATTTTGAATCCACAAGGCCTGCGTCGTATTCCGGGAAGGAACAGAGATGCACGCTCTCAGGCGCATTCCCGTCTACTGAGCACACCAAATTACGGTAAATCTCGTCACTCATAAACGGAGCCATCGGCGCCGCCACCTTGGCCGTAGTGACCAGAGCCGTGTACAGCGTCATATAGGCGGCTGTCTTATCCGAACTCATCTCCTGGGCCCAGAATCGTTCACGGCTGCGGCGCACATACCAGTTGCTCATCTCGTCCACAAAATCCTGAAGCACGCGGGCGGCCTCAGGCACGCGGTATGAAGCCAGGTTTTCATCGATTCCCTTCACCGCCGTGTTCAACCGGGAAAGCAGCCAATGGTCCATCACCGTCAGCTTACAATCCGACAGCCTGTACTTAGACGCATCGAAACCGTCGATATTGGCGTACAGCACAAAGAAAGCATAGGTATTCCAAAGAGTAGAGAAGAATTTTTTCTGTCCCTCCACCACGGCCTTCTCATGAAAACGGCTGGGCAGCCAGGGCGCGGAGTTGGTGTAGAAATACCAGCGGAGAGAATCCGCGCCGAATTTATTCAGAGCCTCCACCGGATCAACAGCGTTACCTTTTGATTTGCTCATTTTCTGACCGTTTTCGTCCTGCACCAAACCAAGAACCAGCACATTCTTATACGGCGCCTTGTTGAACAGCAGGGTGGAAATCGCCAGCAGCGAATAGAACCAGCCCCGGGTTTGGTCCACCGCCTCAGAGATAAAATCCGCGGGGAACTGCTGCTCGAACAGCTCTTGATTTTCAAAGGGATAGTGATGCTGGGCAAAGGGCATGGATCCAGAATCGAACCAGCAGTCAATCACTTCCGGCACACGCTTCATCTGCTTGCCGCAATGAGGACAGGTGATGGTCACCTCATCCACATAGGGACGGTGCAGCTCGATATGCTCCGGACAGTTGGGAGAAAGCTCTCTCAGCTCGGCAATGCTGCCCACGGCATGGCGATGACCGCATTCACATTCCCAGATGTTGAGAGGCGTCCCCCAATAACGGTTGCGGCTGACAGCCCAATCCTGCACATTTTCCAGCCAATCCCCAAACCTTCCTTTGCCAATGCTTTCCGGAAGCCAGTTCACTGTATTATTATTGCGGATCAAGTCCTCCTTTACATCCGTCATTTTAATATACCAGGATTCCCTGGCATAGTAGATCAGCGGAGTGTCACAGCGCCAGCAAAACGGGTAGCTATGCTCAAATTTAGGGGCGGAAAACAGCTGGTTGCGGGCTTCCAGATCCATCAGGATTTCCTTGTCCGCATCCTTGCAGAATAAGCCAGCCCACTTGGTTTCTGCGGTCATCTGGCCCTTGGCGTCCACCAGCTGCACCAGAGGCAGATTATATTTGCGGCCGACCTTAGCATCATCTTCACCAAATGCAGGGGCGATGTGCACCACGCCAGTACCGTCAGTAAGGGTTACGTAATCGTCACAGACGACATACCAGCATTTCTCCTTGGGCTGCACAAAATCGAACAGGGGCTCGTATTCCTTATACTCCAGGTCGGCGCCCTTATACTGCTCTAAAACAGTGTACTCTCCCTCCCCCAGCACAGTGTCGCAAAGGGCCTGGGCAAGATAATAAGTCTCGCCCTTGCTTTCCACCTTCACGTAATCTTCATTGGCATTGACGCACAGCGCTACGTTGGAGGGCAGCGTCCATGGGGTGGTTGTCCACGCCAGGATGAAAGCTTCTTCGCCCTTACAACGAAATTTTGCAATGGCGGAACGTTCTTTTACATCCTTATACCCCTGGGCCACCTCATGGGAAGAAAGAGGCGTCCCGCAACGGGGACAGTAAGGCACGATTTTGAAGCCCTTATAGAGCAGGCCTTTGTCCCATATCTGCTTCAGTGCCCACCACTCTGACTCAATAAAATCGTTATCATACGTGACATAAGGGTGCTCCATATCCGCCCAGAAACCCACGGTTTTGGAGAAATCCTCCCACATTCCCTTATACTTCCATACGCTCTCCTTGCATTTTTCAATAAAGGGAGCAATTCCATACTCTTCAATCTGTTCCTTCCCGTTGATCTTCAGGAGTTTTTCTACCTCCAGCTCCACAGGCAGGCCATGGGTATCCCAGCCAGCCTTACGGGGGACCATTTTACCCTTCATGGTCTGGTAGCGGGGAAACAAGTCTTTGAACGCCCTGGTTTCCAAATGGCCGATATGCGGCTTGCCATTTGCTGTGGGAGGACCGTCGTAAAAGGTATAGGAGGGATCGTCCTTGCGCTCTTCGACACTCTCCTCAAATACATGGTGCTCTTCCCAGAACTTTTCCGTCTCTTTTTCCCGTTCCACAAAATTCAGATTTGTGGAAACCTCCTTGTACATGCTCATGCTGCCTCTTCCTTTCTCTGCTTTCCTCGCCGGAACAAAAACGGCTGCAACATTTCCTGAAAAACCATGAGACTCCCTCGCCGTATCCTCCAGCTGTTGTACAAAATACCGAGCCATTTTCAAAATAAAAAAGCCCCCGTCCCGCGAAAACGGGACGAAGACTAAGCTTCGCTATACCACCCATTCCGGCATATCACATGAATACGCGTCCCGATAACGGCGGGATACCGGCTTCCCCTACTGGGCAGAACTGCCTTTCAGCTTGCAACTTGGGAGGGATGTTCCAAACAACCTACTGGGACCGGCTCGCACCAAACGCCGGCTCTCTGTACCTTTGAGCTGTTTCTACTGTCTCCGTCACGGTCTTTCTTCTATATATTTGATATTTATTCTACCACAAAATGCAGAACTGTCAAGCGGAAAGGCATTTTTGAGATTGTTTTTTATAGAAAACTCTGGCTATTTTCAAATTCATCTGCTATAATAAAGAAACTTAATTAAGATACTTGAATAACAAGGAGGGAAACTGCATGCAAAGCATCAACCGGCCAGAGCTGGTGCGGGAACATAATTTAGAAATTCTGCGGAGGGCGCTTTTTTTGTCCCGCCGGGCCACACGCCAGCAGCTCAGTGAGCAGACCGGCATCAGTACAGTAACCCTGGGCGCTCTGTTGACAGATTTGATTCAATCCGGAGAAGCCTATGAAGCGGATACGGAGTCTTCCGGCACAGGAAGGCCCTTTCACGTTTACTGTTATAACGGCGATTACCGCTTCGGACTCTCTTTAAGAATTCAACAGGAGATTCCCGATATCTATCTCTATGTGAAAATACTCAACCGTTACGGCAAGGTATATTTTGAAGAGAAGCGCCCCTTCCTCCATTTGGATTACCAAGGGACACGCAGCTGCCTTTTGGAGCTTTTAAAGCCATATCATCCCATTGGTTCGGTGGTTATCGGTCTGCCCGGCATAGGCTTTCAGCGCTATTTCCGTGAGGAGGCAGACTGTCAATATCTCTCCTTGGAGGCACTTCGGGAACTGGAACATGAAACCGGGATACCTATCCTGCTGGAGAACGACATCAATTTGGCCGCGCTGGGGTATCAACAGAAACAGGGGTTCCCCACAGAAATGACCATGGCCTATTTTTTCCTCATGAAAGGCCGCCATGCCGGTTCCGCCATCTATGCCAACGGAAAAATACATCAGGGAAAAGAGCGTTTCGCAGGCGAGGTTCCCAATGACCTGTACGGTGTCGACTGGACCATACTCAATACGGAAGATGACGAAGAAATCTGCACTGCCCTGCTGAAGCTGATTCCGTTTTATGTCAGTATACTGGCTCCGCACCGCATAGTCATAGCCAGCAACTATATCACCTCTGCACATCTGCAATATGTCCGGGAAAGGCTTGCCGCTATGTTGGGGCAATACTGCTGTCCGGAATTTGAACTGACAGAGGACTTTACCAGCGACTATGAGAACGGCGTCCGGCAGACTTTACTGGAACAGATTAAAGTGGAAGTGGAATGGTGACGGAGAAATGTTGAAGAAAAATAAAAATTTGGATATGACGCAAGGCGAACCCGCAAAACTGCTGCTTCTGTTCGCACTGCCCATGCTGATAGGCAGTGTGTTTCAGATGATGTACAACATGGTGGACACCATTGTAGTAGGCCGTTTTGTCAGTGTGGAGGCTTTAGCCGCCATTGGCGCCACCAGTTCTGCAACCGCCTTCCTGCTGCAGGTTGGCAGCGGTTTGACCAACGCCGTGTCCGTTGTCCTGGCACAGGCCGAAGGGGCAAAGCAGGAAGAATCGCTGCGCAAGGCGGTGGCGCATTCTGTATACCTCATAGCGGGCGGCGGTATCTTTCTGGGAGTGCTCTCTTTCTGGGGCGCCCGTCCGCTGATGATGCTGCTGGGAACCCCAGAAAACATCATCGATCAATCGGTGATTTATCTTCAGATTACCGGTGGCCTTACTTTAGCCCTGCTGGCCTACAACGGGGTATCCGCCATTTTGCGCGCTATTGGAGATTCCAGAACCCCACTTTATTTTTTGATTTTTTGTTCCATTTTGAACGTTCTGCTGGACCTTCTCTTTGTTCTGGCCTTTCACGGCGGTGTCGCCGGAGTTGCCTGCGCCACTGTGATTTCTCAGGGATTGTCAGCAGTCTTGTGTCTGATCTATATGCTGAAAAAATATCCAAGGCTCCGTCCAGACAGAGCGTCTTTCCGGTTTGACGGGAAACTGATGGGCGATTACCTGCGAATCGGGCTCCCAATGTGTCTGCAGAGCCTGCTGCTGTGTATCGGTATGTTCGTGATTACAGCGGTGATCAACTCCTATGGTTCTGACATTGTGGCCGCCTATACCATCGGCAGCAAAGTGGAACAACTGGCAACCATTACCTTCTCCAATATGGCCTTTTCCTTCTCGGTCTATGCAGGCCAAAATTTTGGCGCCAGAAAATATGAACGGATAGCTGAAGGCCTGAAAAAGGGAATTGTCATTATCAGTTCACTCGCACTCTTGTCCACAGCAGTTATGTGGATGTTTGCTGACTTTTTTGCAAAACTGTTTCTGGATACCAATCAGACCACACTGGTATTGGAAGGTGCAGTCTCCATGATCCGCACCGAGGCGCTTCTCTTTGTAGCATTAGGGGCTATTTGGACAGTGAATTCGGCTCTGCGCGGCATGGGAAAGGTGAAAATCACTTTGATCTCCAGCATTATAGAGCTGGTTTCGAAAATTGGTATTTCGGTGTTGCTGCCCATGGCAATCGGCTATGCAGGTATTTGGATGGCAGCTCCCATCGGTTGGGTATTGGGGCTGATTCCCTCTTTGGCCTATCTGATCCTGTGGTTCCGAAGAAAACAAAACTCTCCCCTTGTTCCAGTATAACAATTCATGGGAAAACCGTAAACTGATTCAAGCCGTTTTTTCGCCCCGCAGAGTGAGACTTTTCGGCAGGATAAACCAGAATAGCGCCACGAGGACAGAGGTTGCCAGGGTATCGTAAATCTTAATAACCAAGGTACCAAAAAAGCAGGATACATATTTTCCCCAGTTCCATCCCATCGCAATATCGTAATAGAACAGTTCCCATTTAGAATCGCACCTACCGCCGGTACGCCAAATGGTGAGCAAGGTGGAAATAACTGCTGTAACTGCGATCAGCAATCCCATAGTAGGCAGAATCCTCTTAGTGGACAGCCTTCCCCCTTTTCGCATGCATACGCCGCAGATCACCGCAATCGCCGCGCTCACTGCAAAATAGATGATGTTTCCGGTGTTTCCCAAAGTAACGGCCAGATAAAAATTATTGACAAAGCCCACCAGCAAACCGGCAGCGGGTTCCAGGACAATAGCGGCAAAGGCAGTGCCGGTAAAGTCCAGCCAAAAGGGCAGATCCAATCCATTGTCTGAAGCCAGGATATAGAAACCTTGGTTCATCAGCACGCTGAGAAGCATGACGATCAGATATCGCTTGGTTTTACTCATCGTCCTCATCCTCCTCTGTCTTCCCGGCACTTGCCATACGGCGTTCACGTATCTCGAGAATACGAACCGCAAGGGAGGTATGTTGTTCGCCCCGGGCAGCAGCGGCCTCTTTATCCCGGCTAATCTCCTCCATAAAGCTGGATGTGATAATACCGGCAGGCATGGCAATGACTGCAATGCCGAACAGAGATGACACCATGCTGATGAGCTTACCCACATCTGTCACCGGATACACGTCGCCGTAACCTACTGTGGTCAGGGCGGTGGTGGCCCAATATAAAGCATGGAAGAAGGAATCGAAGGTATCCGGTTCATAAGCGAACATGGCCAACGCCGAAATAAAGATATAGGCTATAGCAATCATCAGCACAGAGCCCAAAACTTTCTTCTCTTTGTCGAAAGCCCGCAGAATACGGGAAAAACTCTGGGAATAATGGAACAGTTTAAAGATACGAAACATTCTTAAAAACCGAAACGCATGTCCTAGCAGGCCTAGGGAAGGCAGCAGAGACAACAGGTCGATGAGGGCAAGCGGCGTAACAGGATAAATCACCATGGCCGATCTGCGCCCATGGAACCATTTGCTGATATAATCATAGGACATCCACCGCAGAATGTAGTCGAGAAACAGAATATATACTGTGATGGTATCAACCATTTCCAGAAGTCCAGTCTGCTGCTTAAACATCAGCGGCAGCATGCTGACTATAGCGGTCAGACTAATGAGGATATCATAGACATGGCTGATTCGATCGCCGTCCTCCGCCTTTTCCACAATTTGAGAGATTCTTTCACGCACGGGGCACCTCCCCTTTCTTTCACAGGTCTCGTCCCTCCGCCTGAGCGGTGGGACATTTCATTTTGTTCAGACGATAAGCAGCGCGGATAACGGCAGGGCAATGTGCCCCGCAACAACCAAGATCAGGATTGTATAGAACATAATTCTCCCATAGAAGGATGCAAATTCCTTATCTTCGTACTTGTTTCGGATACGGTTGATATTTATGATGACTACGGCCACTGACAATATGGTCATCACACCCCACAGATTTACAAACTCCAGCAATCCCATCTGCAGTACGTCAGGCAGCAAGTTCGCACCCACCATGATGTTGGAAACCGTACCGAACAGGGCGGCAGGAATCATAGAAAGGGGATCCACATGGTGGTAAGTATTAATAAAGAGCGTGATGAGTACCCATGTAGTAGTACCAAAAAGAGCAATGAAACATTTGAGATATAAACCCCAGCTACCTCGGTTGACCTCCAATGCTGTGACAAACTCTGAATTGATTGCAGAGCCGGAAAGCTCGGGATCACCATTGTTACTGTCCGCTTCCACGGTAAAGATTCCTGTATCGTGACGAACTAGATTATAGCCAGGAATATCTAGGTTACCGTTTATGCCACAGTTTTCCTTATCATTGACAAACACCACACGATCCGCTGTATAATTAGACTCAATATACATACGAAGCTGATGAGATTCCAACGGGAAGCGAATGGTCCAGTAATTTTTGAATACAGAAGCATCCACTCGCAATAGTTGGTAATTTTCACCGTTCTCGTGATAGTCTTTTACCACCTGCAATTTATTGATCGTTCCCTTATAAATTCGGAAGTTATTCGCCATATCTAATTCTTCATTCCCATTCCAGCGAAACCAGAGTAGGAACTCCATCCGATACGAGGAGCCTTTCAAGGAAAGTTCTTTAAAGGTTTCAAGATAGGTGCCTACCGACACCTGTATAGCGTTTTCATCGATCTGCGCCAGATGCTCTATTGCCGTTTCCGAGGGTGTCAGAGCTGCATCCCAATAATTCTTTTCCGATGTCCTATCCCGATACAACGCCGTACAGGTGGAGATTAAAAATGTCATCCCAATCCCCAAAACCAAGATCAATGTGATAAACAAACGACGCTTCTGCCAGGACTGCATTCCTTTAAAATTCATTTTACCTCATCCTCATTTTCCTTCAACTAAAACGCTCTCAGCACGAGCCAAGATGCTAAAAAGCATTATACCGTTTTTGCCATTTTTCTACAATTTCTTTCATGTGAAGGCCTCTGCCAATTCTGTGTAAAGAAGAAACGGTAAGGGACGCTTCCTTATGTGAAGCGTCCCTTCGGCGTTTAAAAGAATTATTATGACAGTTGGACAGAGACATAGTGAAAAAGAAAAACGGCATAGCTTATCAGACTATGCCGTATAATTTGATTAAGGGATGCCTTCGTTCCCTCACTCTTTCTTATGAGAAAAGGGGGGCAAAAGTCTCCTTTCTTTTTTGTACAGAATCCGAACCCCGGCTTTTCTGCCACCTATCGATAACTCTGCTTAAATTTCTCCAGGTCGACCGACTTTCCGCCATGCAGACGGGATTCCTCCGCTGCCAGTGCAATAAAGTGGCTTTCCATAGAATGAGGCAGGGTCGTGGTTCGCTCTGTAGCTTCCGTATCATTCAAAAGCATATCCAAGAAATCCGAAACAATGCCGCTGTCGCCACCTCCGTGTCCCTTCAGATCGGTGGTCAAAGTACCGATGTCGATGACTTCCTCTTCCTTGCCGAATTCCCTCACACGGATGAGGTTCGACCGCATGTCCGCCTCAATTTCCCCTTTCGTACCCATAGCCTTAAAGTAGCGGTAGCAATTTTCCGTAAAGGCGCACATTGTAAAGCTGATGGTGGAACCATCCTCCATCAGGAGATTTGTTTGCTGATGGTCTACAACATTATTATCACATTGATAGACACAGCGACCATAGGGGCCGCTTTTCAACGCCTCATAGGTGCTTTCTACTGTGTTCTCCACACTGAGGATGGAAGAAATCCAGCTGTTTCCCCTGGCACAACCAGTTTTAGGGCTGGTGATATAGATCTTCTCCGTGTCAAAAACACAGTTGTCCTTGGCCTTGCAGCCGCCCAGGCAATAGGCGGTAGCCCCCTCCGGCGCACATTCCCTTTTAAATAACTGTATACCGCCCACGGAAGAAACAGACTTGCATTTTTTTCCGATAATCCAAGTGAGAATATCCATATCGTGACAGGATTTCTGCAGAATCATCGGACTTGTCTCTTCTGAATTGCGCCAGTTGCCACGCACAAAGGAATGGGCCTGATGCCAGTAACCCACATTTTCGTTGGAGCAGACCGTGACCACATCGCCGATGCGGCCACTGGAAACCAATTCTTTGAGCTTATTATAAAAAGCCGTGTAGCGCAACACATGGCAGACGATGATTTTACCAGGACACTGTTCCGCCACTTCCAAAATTTCTTTGCACTTGCTAAGCTCCGGAGAGATGGGTTTTTCCAGAAGAATATGATATCCTTTTTTCAGTGCGGGAATGGCATGATCCACATGCTGACGATCCATGGTGGATACCACCATAACGTCGGCAAGCTTTTCCTGTGCCAGCATCTCTTCTCCGCTCAGATAACAGTTCTCTTCCGGAATCTGGTATAATTCTTTTGCCTTATTCACCTTATCCGGGTTCAGGTCCGCTACAGCCACAACTTTCATTTTCTCCGGAAACAGCTTCTCCATAGAGGCATAAGTGCTGCCCCGGTCGCCAAAGCCACAGATGGCAAATGTGATGGGTGCTTTCATCCACTTTCCTTCCTTTCCTGCTTTCATCGCACCTGCTCAGGCAGTTTCGATAGAATTGGCTTTCTGCAGCTTCAACAGTTCCACGGCTTCTTCCCGCATTTTGTACTTTAGAATTTTCCCTGCGGCATTCATGGGGAATTCCTTTACAAAGCCTACATAACGCGGCACCTTGTGCTTAGCCATATGAGAAAGGACAAATTCTTTGATTTCCTCTTCCGACGAGGTCTCCCCTTCCTTCAGGATCACGCAGGCCATGATTTCTTCGCCGTATTGTTCATCCGGCACGCCGATCACTTGTACGTCTTTGACCTTGGGATGGGTATAGATGAAGTCCTCAATCTCCTTGGGATAGATATTTTCACCGCCGCGGATAATCATATCCTTAATGCGGCCCGTAATTTTATAATTACCCTCCGGTGTACGCCGTGCCAGATCGCCGGTATGCAGCCACCCATCTTTATCGATAGCTGCCGCGGTGGCTTCCGGCATTTTATAATACCCCTTCATGATATTATAGCCCTTAGCCACAAATTCTCCATCCATGTCGTCCGGCAAATCTTCCCCTGTCTCCGGGTCAACGATTTTGCAGGAGACGCCGAACATCTCTCCGCCTACCGTGTTGACACGGACATCCAGAGAATCGGTAGTCTTCGACATTGTACAGCCGGGAGAAGCCTCTGTCTGGCCATAGGTAATGCAGATTTCAGGCACATGCATTTTTTCCACCACATCCTGCATCACTTTAACCGGACAGGGAGAACCAGCCATGATGCCGGTTCGCATATAAGAGAAATCTGTCTTTTCAAAATCCGGATGCTCCAGCATGGCGATAAACATGGTAGGAACACCATGGAAAGCAGTGATCCTTTCCTGATTGATGCAGTGCAGACCCTTCCGCGGAGAAAATGCGGTGATAGGGCACATGGTGGTGCCGTGAGTCATAGAAGCCGTCATCGCCAGCACCATACCGAAACAATGAAACATGGGAACCTGAATCATCATACGGTCAGCAGTGGAAAGGTCCATGCAGTCCCCAATGGCTTTTCCATTGTTCACCACATTGTAATGGGTAAGCATGACGCCCTTGGGAAACCCGGTGGTGCCGCTGGTATACTGCATGTTGCAGACATCATGCTTGTCAATACTGCGCCGGCGCGCCTCCACTTCGCTCTGCGGCACAGAATCCGCCAGAACCTGTGCCTCCTCCCAGGTATAGCACCCAGGCCGCTCGCTGTCGACCGTAATAATGTTGCGCAGTACAGGCAGCCTCTTACTGTGCAGGTTCCCGGGCTCGCTCTCTTTCAGTTCCGGACAGAGTTCTTTAATGATGCCTACGTAATCGGAATCCTTAAACCCGTCGATCATCACCAGTGTGTGGGTGTCGGACTGACGCAGCAGGTACTCTGCTTCATGGATTTTATATGCGGTATTTACCGTGACCAGCACCGCACCGATCTTTGTTGCAGCCCAAAAGGTAATGTACCACTGCGGGACATTGGTGGCCCAAATTGCCACATGATCCCCCTTCTTCACGCCCATGGCAATCAACGCCCGGGCAAACCGATCCACATCATCCCGGAATTCGGAATAGGTACGGGTGTAATCCAGCTCCGTATAACGGAAGCAGTACTGATCCGGAAACTCCTTCACCATCCGGTCCAGCACATCGGGGAAGGTCTCGTTAATCAGCGTTTCCTTCGGCCATACATATTTTCCTGTATGGGCATTATTGTCCTGAAGCTCCCCCTCGTGTCTGGAGAGAGACTCCATATAATTCTGCATGTAGTGAGAGAACTGTGGAAATACAATGCCGGCGTCAGAGAGCTCATTTGCCCAGCGCTTTACCCATTCCAGAGAGATATAACCGTCATAGCCGATGCCAACCAGCTCATCCAGCATTTCCAGAATAGGCAGGTCGCCTTCTCCCATCATTCGGTATTCACATTTTCCGTCCTTTACGATGCTGTCCTTCACATGGACATATTTGATGTAGGAGCCAAGGTTTTCAACTGTCTGCCGTGCAGACTCCCCTGCGTACCGGTAGGGATGGTGCATATCCCACAGGGCCGCTACAGAAGGCATTCCCACTTTATCGAGCAGCGCCCGCAGACGCTTGGTGTCAGCATAAACGCCGTTTGTCTCCACCAGCAGACAGACGCCAAAACCCTGAGCAATGGTTCCCAGCAGCTTCAGCGTGGAGACTACAAATTCGTCATCGACCTCTCCTTCCGGCTGGGGGTGCAGGTCTCCCAAGACACGAATATAAGGCGTTCCCAGCTTTTTCGCCAACACAATGTACTGAGTGATTTCAGAAATATTCCTGTCGTAATCCTCTTTGAATTTCAGTCCGCAGCCAGATGCAAGGCATGGGATTTCCAGCCCCAGGGAATTCAGCTTCTCAACGGTCTTCGGCAGTTGTGCATCCGTAAACGGACGGGCGTTGACCGCAAATATGTCGTCACCCAGACCCCGAACCTCAATGCCATGAAAGCCCAGGTCTTTTGCCATGGAATAAATGTCCGCCCATGAAAAATCCGGGCAGGCAAGTGTTGAAAAGCTAATTTTCACAATTCTCTACCTCGTTTCCCTTAAATCTGTAATAGAAATCATTATACAACAACCCCTTGCCTATGGGCAAGGGGTTGTTTGCAATTTTATTTTCCAAGACTTTCATAATCCTGGTAATACAGCCGTCCCTGTTTCTCCAGCCGCCCCATCCATAGGAAGGAAACCACCGCTGCCGCCAGCATAACCAAACAACCCAAAAGGCCGAAGGTACTGGGACCTATCAGCAAGCTGGTGCTGCCCTTTGTAAAATACAGCGGAACCGCAGCCATAGCATCAACGCCGCTTCTGGCCAAAGCGCAAGGGAAAACACTTCCTGTTTTCCAGCGAAGATAAGAGAGAAACATAGAAAAACAGAAATTGAAGGCAAAACCCAACAGCAGACCGTAAAAAGGGAAACCGGCATAATCTGTGCCATAGTGATATCCGCCAAAATACAGCGGCAAATACCACACCGACCAAAGTAAGCTTCCGATTACGGCTGCTCTTCTTCCCTGGCCAAACAATGTTTTCAGTTTGGAAAGAAGATATCCACGGAAACCCAATTCTTCCGTAAAGGCGGTGACGATCCCCAGCAATGGACCTGCAAGTGCGCTCAAAAGCACTTGCGTATAGAGAAATTCGCTGGCATACGCCTCGTCCTGTCCGCTCTCTGTCAACGCTTTCATCATGGTTTCTCCCATCGGATCCAGATTCGCTGGATGAGAGGCAAAGAACAACAGAGCAGACACAGCCGTAAAGACGGCTGGGAAAAAATAGGCCAGCAGATAGCGGGGAATGTTTCCTTTGATATGGGGCAGAATTCCCAGACCAGCAGGGTCAAATTCCTCTCCGGTGATCAAGTGGGACAGTAAAACTACCAGACTGGGCAGAAACAACATCGTGGTCAGCAGAGTATTTGAAAGGAAATTTCCGTAGCGCACACCGCAAAGATAGGCGATAATCAACCCTACCCAAGTTATGCCAAAGCCCATGCCCAGAAAAAGCCATATCCGTTTTTTGGTTTCTCTCATGAATGCAGACTCCTCAACCTTTGCGTTATGAATTTGACACAGAACCGATATCTTTTCGGTACATAGCCCCGTCAAAAGAAATCTTTTCCACTGCAGCATAGGCATTTTTCAGCGCCTCAGGCAATGTTTTCCCTTGGGCAGTTATTCCCAGCACTCTTCCACCGTTTGTCAAAAAACTGCGTTTTCCCGAATTGCCTGCATGATCCAATCTGGTGCCAGCGTGATAGACCACAGCGCCCTCCACCTGACCGTTCTCATCCAATCCGTGAATTTCAATCCCTTTTGGATAGCTTCCCGGATAACCTCCGCTGGCCATTACCACACAGGCGCAGGCCTCTTCCGACCACTCAATGGAAAGCTGGGAAAGACGCTCTTCCGCCACCGCTGTAATAATATCCACAAAATCAGTCTTCAGCCTGGGCAGTACTACCTGGGTCTCCGGATCGCCAAACCGGCAGTTGTACTCGATTACCTTCGGGCCGTCCGAGGTCAGCATCAAACCAAAATACAGGCAGCCTTTGAATTTCCGGCCCTCCGCATTCATGGCTCTCATGGTGGGCAGGAATATTTTTTCTACACACTCCCGGGCTATCTCTTCCGTATAATAGGGATTGGGGCTGATGGTTCCCATGCCCCCGGTATTAGGGCCTTTATCCCCGTCATAGGCCCGTTTGTGGTCCTTGGATGAAACCATGGGCTCCATCGCCGTCCCGTCGGTAAAGGCCAGCACAGAGACCTCCGGTCCAGTGAGAAATTCCTCTACTACCACCTGGTTTCCTGACGCGCCGAAAATCTTATCCTCCATGATGGAATGCAGCGCCGCCGCAGCTTCCTGTTCATTTTGGGCAATGATAACGCCCTTGCCCAAAGCCAGACCGTCCGCTTTGATCACCGCGGGATATTTTCCTTGTTTCCTTATGTATCCGAGGGCGTCTCCAGCATCGGTAAATACCTCATATTCGGCCGTGGGAATACCATACTTTTTCATCAGGCCTTTGGAAAACACCTTGCTGCTCTCAATTTCAGCTGCTTTGGCATTGGGACCGAAACAGGGGAACCCTGCTGCCTCCAGCGTATCCACCATTCCCGCCCCCAGCGGGTCATCCGGGGCAACAACTACGAAATCAACACTTTTTTCTTTTGCAAAGGCAAGCATTCCCTCCTGATCCATAGCGTCGATAGGAACACATTCCGCATCACAGGCAATACCGCCGTTGCCCGGTGCGCAGTAAAGTTTTTCCACCTTGGAGCTTTCTTTCAGCTTGCGCACGATGGCATGCTCTCTGCCTCCGCTTCCAATTACTAACAGTTTCACGGCTATAGCCACTCCTTCATACAGTTTTCAACACTAAAAAACGAGTCTATGCCGCACATACTGTCTTGACTGGGCAGTGCGTGCGGCATATTTTTTCTTCCGTTACAGATACTTGAGCAGATCCGTGAGGGTCTCAGCGGTCACATCAGCGCCGCTTCCCTCCGGACCATGAACCAAGGCGGTTTTCCATCCGGCGCCCCTGGCGCCGACGATATCCGCAACCGGGTTATCCCCCACCATCCAGATCTGGGACGGAAAATTGGCCACTTCCTCCCCCAGCCGAAAGATCTCTGGGTGAGGTTTGTTTACGCCAACCTTGCCGGAGACGATACATCCGGAAAAGAACTGACGAAGCTGAAGCCGCGCCAGCACCTCTTCCAGCTCTGGATAATTATTGGAAAGCAGGTAATTCTTATAGCCCTTATAGAGACAGACCGCCAGCACTGCCGCAGCATCGGGATAGACCCGGTAGCTGTCTCTGGAAAGAATCAGTTCCTTTACCCTGCAGGCCGCTTCCCCGGCCTTTGCCTTTGGAATCCCGAAATGCAGATAGGCATGCGAAAATTTTTCCAGCATGCAGTCCCACCAGGCCTGTCCGGTCAAATGTCCGGCGCCGTCCTCATCCCACGGAAACCCGGAATGGGTAAACGGCCTGATTTTTTCCCAGGTGATCCCATACTCCTCCGCAAGAGGTCCCAGAGCTTTTAAAAGCGAGACAGACCACATATGATGGGGTACAGTCAGCGTGCCGTCAAAATCCCAGAAGATTGCCTTGCGCATCAATGGTGGAACAGGCGGATCCCTGTAAACGCCATGGCGATGCCGTACTTATTGCAAGTCTCAATCACATGATCGTCACGAATTGACCCTCCCGGCTGAGCAATATAAGCCACACCGCTCTTGTGAGCTCTCTCAATATTGTCGCCGAAGGGGAAGAAAGCGTCGCTTCCCAGAGCAACACCTGTCATTCCATCCAGCCAGGCACGGCGCTCCTCGCGAGTGAACACTTCCGGCTTCTCTGTAAAGAAGTTCTCCCACTGGCCGTCTGCCAAAACATCCATATAATCGTCAGAGATGTACACGTCGATGGTGTTATCCCTGTCAGGCCGGCGGATATCGGTCCGGAAGGGCAGGTTCAGCACCTTTGGACACTGCCGCAGATACCAGTTATCCGCCTTGTTGCCGGCCAAACGGGTACAATGAACACGGCTTTGCTGACCGGCGCCCACACCGATCGCCTGGCCATTTTTGACATAGCACACTGAATTGGACTGGGTATACTTCAGGGTGATCAGAGAGACGATCAGGTCGCGCTTCGCCTCTTCCGTGAGCTCCTTATTTTCAGTGGGCAGCTCCTTGAGAAGCTCCGCATCGATCTTCAGCTCATTTCTGCCCTGCTCAAAGGTAACGCCGAAAACGTCCTTATGCTCCACAGGAGCAGGCATGTAATCCGGGTCGATTTGTACTACATTATAATTCCCCTTGCGCTTCTTTTTGAGAATTTCCAGAGCCTCTTCCGTATAACCGGGAGCAATAACACCGTCAGAAACCTCACGCGCCAGAAGTCTGGCCGTTTCCTTGTCGCACACATCGGACAAAGCCGCCCAATCGCCGTAGGAAGACATCCGGTCCGCGCCGCGGGCCGCCGCATAGGCAGAAGCAATAGGAGAAAGCTCCAGGTCATCCACGAAATAAATTTTCTTTAAGGTATCAGATAGAGGCACATAGACAGCCGCGCCTGCCGGGCTCACATGCTTAAAAGAGGCAGCAGCCGGAAGTCCCGTAGCCGCTTTCAGTTCCCGAACCAGCTGCCAGCTGTTGAAGGCATCCAGAAAATTGATATAGCCAGGTTTTCCGTTGAGCACGGTTACAGGCAGCTCGCCGCCGTCTTTCATAAAAATACGGGAAGGTTTCTGGTTAGGATTGCAGCCGTATTTCAAAAGCAATTCATTTGCCATCTTCAATCATCCTCGCTTTCCTGAAATCATTTATTTTTGTTCACAATGCGCGTTTCTGCTTCGCCGGTTTCCAGATCAATATACCTGACGAACAGGGAAACCTTATTCTCTTCATTTAAACTGCTCCACAGGGACTCTGTCAGCTCGTCGATTGTCCCCTCCAGCTTTACAGGGGTGGGATCCCCTTCATAGGACGGGATGGGGTCTCCGTCACACTTGTAGGTATGGATAAAGTGCCCTAAACCGTCCACAGGCTCATACTCGTAAAAGAATCTCTGCACCGCGCTGGGATCGCCGTCCGTGCTCTTCAAAATGGAAAGCTTGTAGGTGAAGCCTCTGTCCCGCAGCCCGACAATTCCCGAAATTCTGGGCGTAAAATTTGGACCGTCCGGCTCAAAGGTACGGGTACGTAAGGCTTCTTCAAAGGTGCCGCCGTCACAAAGAAACTCATAAATCGTATCTGTCTGATCCCCGTTGGTGACGATCACATCCCCTTCATGGACACGCACCGGGAAATAGATGACCAAGGATGGGTCCACAAGCTTCGCCGGATCAAACGCCTTGGTACGGATTCCTTCTCCTTCTGTCTCAAACACGCGGTTACGGCTGTTCACACTGCGCCCCATAATAAAATAGGCGATTACGGCATGCCGGCGATCCTCGCTTTTCCCAATGATGATGCCTCTTCCCGGATAGGTGTTGGAACTCAATTCCTGTTTGATATCAACTGGTTTCATAAGTAATCCCCCATCAATCTTCCTCAGTTTCTTTCAACTCTACAATTCCGTCCTTTACGGAAAGACGGCCTTCACAGAACAGAGATACCGCCTTTGGAAGAAGACTCCACTCGGCTTCTTCCATCACCCGCTTTTGGAGGAGCTCCGGTGTATCCCCTTGCCTTACTTCCACAGCCTTCTGCAGGATGATAGGCCCTCCGTCGCACACCTCGTTGACAAAGTGTACCGTCGCCCCCGTCACTTTAACGCCCCGGGCCAAAACAGCCTCATGCACATGCAGCCCATAATATCCTTTTCCACCAAAGGAAGGCAGGAGCGCCGGATGCACATTGAGAATACGGTTTGGAAACGCTTCCACAAAATTATTTCCTGTAATGGTGAGAAAGCCCGCAAGCACCACCAGCTCCACATTCCGTTCACGCAGTGCGTCAATAAGCGCCTGGCTGTAAGCATCCACATCAGGAAAATCCTTCCTGCACAGGACAACCGTCTCGATCCCGGCCTTTTGGGCCCGTTCCAATGCAAAAGCATCCGCCCTGCTGGATATGACAACCCGAAGGCATCCGTTTTTGATCTCTCCTGCATTCTGAGCGTCAATGAGTTTCTGCAGATTTGTGCCGCCGCCGGACACCAGCACACCGATGTTCAGCACAGCACAACCCCCTCGTTTCCTTCCACAACCTCGCCCAGGACCACTGCCTTTTCTCCTGCAGCGTTTAGGGCGTCAAGAGCGCTCTGCGCAGTTTCCGGAGAAACAGCCATGCACAATCCCACACCCATATTAAAGGTGTTGTACATATCCCTCTCAGGAATATTTCCTGTCTTCTGCAGAAGAGAAAAGATGGGAGGCACCGGAACAGAAGCCTTCTCCACTCTGGCGGTGAGCCCTTCCTTCATCATACGGGGGATATTCTCGTAAAATCCGCCGCCGGTGATATGAGAAATCGCTTTGACATCCGCAGCTTCCACAGCAGCCAGAACCGGCTTGACATAGATGCGGGTAGGCGTCAACAGGGTTTCACCCAGAGTGCCGCCCAGTTCGCTGTAATATTGATTGACATTCTCCTCATTGACGCCGAAGACCTTGCGTACCAGAGAGAAGCCGTTGGAATGAACGCCGGAGGATAGCACGCCCAGCAGCACATCACCCGCCTGCAGCCTGGAACCGTCGATCACTTTTTTCCGGTCTACCACACCCACGGTAAAGCCGGCCAAATCGTAATCCTCCTCCTCCATCATGCCGGGATGTTCAGCCGTCTCTCCGCCAATCAAAGCACAGCCGGCCTGCACACAACCCTCCGCCACGCCTGCCACGATAGCGGCTACTTTCTCTGGAAAGTTCCGTCCGCAGGCGATATAATCCAGGAAGAATAGGGGTTTCGCGCCGCAGCATATCACGTCGTTGACGCACATAGCCACCGCGTCAATGCCAATGGTGTCGTGCTTCTGAAGCAGCATGGCAATTTTCAGTTTTGTGCCTACGCCGTCGGTACCCGAAACAAGAATGGGTTCTTCCATCCCGGAAAGATCCGGCTGGAATAATCCGCCAAAACCGCCCAACCCCGAGACCACGCCGGGAATCATCGTACGTTTCACATGGTTTTTCATCAATTCCACAGACTCATAGCCCGCCGTCACATCCACCCCGGCAGATTTATAGCTATCGCTAAAGCTTTTCATTTATTATTCCACTCCCAAGTTTTTTGTACGCGGAGACGTCCCAAATGAGTGCCCCGGCATTTCGCCAATCCGTGTAAAGAGCTTTATCGCCGCCGGTTCATGCATTTATCTACAATACCTGCGGCGGTCTGTCGCTCTCCTGTCACAGGAGCACTGTCAAATCAGAGAAGCGTTCCGTTTAATCAAAGCGCCCAGTTGCCGTTGCGGAAGATTTCTACCTTTTGGCCGTCCTTGGTATAGCCGGTCACATTCAGTTCCTTGGAGCCGACCATGAAATCCACATGGATAATGGAATCATTTACACCCAGCTCCTTGATTTCTTCATTGCTCATATTCTCGTAGCCCCGGATCGTCTCATTGAAGCCGCGGCCCAGCGCCACGTGACAAGCTGCATTCTCATCAAACAGGGTATTGTAAAACAGGATTCCAGAATTGGAGATGGGGGAATCGTCAGGCACCAGAGCCAATTCACCCAGCATACAGGCCCCTTCGTCCATACCGATCATTTTTTCCAGCAGCTCCTGTCCCTGCTCAGCCTGACAGGAAACCACCTTACCGTTTTCAAAGGTGACGGAAAACTTGTCGATCAAATTGCCCTGATAAGAAAGCGGCATCGTCGAAACCAGTGTTCCCTCACATTTTCCCTTCATAGGAGAAGTGAACACCTCTTCCGTCGGCATATTGGGATTGTAGAAAGTGCCGTCCTGCAGGGTATCTCCTCCCCCATGCCACTCCGCTTCCGGAATCAGCCAGCATTTAAAATCTGTGCCATTGCTGCTCTCATAATGGAGATACTCAAGCTGGCAGCTGTTGAGCTTTTCACATTTCGCCTTAAGCTCCTCATTGTGCCGATCCCATGCCTCCTTGGGGTCGTTGTCTTCAGAAACCCGCACCGTCATGAGGATGGCTTCCCAAAGCTTTTCCACTGCTGTGCTGGTCCGCTCATTGGGAAACACCTTTTTCGCCCATTTCTTGGAGGGAACCGCGATAATGGTCCACTGATTTTTGTTGTCCATTGCTTCCCTGTATGCCTTCAGAACCTTCCCGCGAACAGCGCCGGCTTTCTGCATTTTATCCACATTGACGCCTTTGAGACCGTCGGGATCCGCTGAAGAGATATGGATGAGGGCCGGCAGCGTATCCACAAGATACTGCTGACGCGCCTTTTCCCACTCCTCCACACGGGAAAGCTGTGTCAGTGTTTCATGGCGGTACTGAAGCTTACTGACCGCTTGATCCTGCCAATTCATACTCACCCATTTGGCGCCGGCACGATAGGCCTCTTCCGCTACCATCTCCGCAAATTCATGCTGTTCCACCTCGGAAAAAATCACACAGCCCTGGCCCTTCTTCAGATTGACGCCCGACTTTACGGCCAGCTGAGCATATTTTTTCAAAATAGTCTTTTTCATTGTTGTAAAATATTCCTTTCTTTCATTCCAAAAATTTCTTCTCCCCACTTTACAGCTGGGCTACCTTCTCCTGAAGGGCTTCATTCTTTTTGGCGACGCCCTCTTCCATCTCTCTCTTCATGCCGTTCAATTTCTGGGCAAGGCAGTCATCGGAGAGCGCAAGCATCTGAGCTGCCAGGATGGCCGCATTGTCCGCTCCGTCGATGGCCACGGTAGCCACAGGGATGCCTGAAGGCATCTGCACCGTAGCGAGAAGGGCGTCCAAACCATCCAATGTGGAGGATTTTACCGGAATACCGATCACCGGCAGAGTGGTATGTGCTGCCAGCACTCCAGCCAAATGTGCCGCTTTTCCTGCAGCTGCAATAATAACGCCGAAGCCGTTTTCTCTGGCGCTTTCCGAAAATGCAGCAGCGGCGGCAGGCGTTCTGTGCGCCGACATCACCCTGACCTCTGTTTCAATCCCCATCCCTTTCAGCCGTTTGATGGCTGGTACCAGCACTGGAAAATCACTGTCGCTACCCATAATAACTGCCACTTTTTTACTCATATTGATCCCCTTTCTCACGCCGGGCCGCTTTTGAAGCGGTTATGACGCAGCCAAATTTTCGAATTGTTTTTAGGTGTGAAGAACACAAAACCAAATTTCAGGTTTCTTTTCAACTTTCTTTTACGTCTTTACCGGCTGGCAAAGAAAAACGCGCATTGCATCAGCAGTATGCGCGCACGGACGATCAGTCCCAAAACCAATTTGGGACCTCTTCAAATTTTACATAGATTCGCTTGATCTGAAGTTCTTTTTTAAACACGGCGATAACCTGGTCAGTAAAATCAGAATAGAATTTTCTGTCAGCAGAGCCCAACACCATAACGTTTACAAAAGCAAAGGGCCCCTCATTCTCCCCGCCGAACCAAAGCCTGCAGCAATCGGAAAACTGAATCATCAGGCTAGACTCCGATTTTCCGGGTATCAAAGAAATTGCACGGCCAAGTTCTGCTTTCAGGGCAGTCTCCTGCACTTTGGTAAGGCTGCAGCTCAATTTCACATCAATAAAAGGCATAGTTTCTCTCCCTTCGTGCTTTTCCTACAGGATGAAGTATACACTGAATTCCCAAAAATATCAAGTTCCGGTGTTTTTTTAAATCCCCATTCGAGAAAACACGAAGATTTTTTTCAATGACTTTCCAAAACAGCTTTCCAATCAGATTTTTCTCTGAAAATGAGGAGGCCCGGCCTCTTGTCAGAGCTCCGGGTCCTCATCTGTACTGTGTGCTGAACGTAAATGATTTACAAGGTAACTTTGTGAAAAACTTTCTTCCCTTTTTTGAGGATCAGCTGTCCCTCAGAAAAATCAGTTTCCGAGAACGTTTTTCCAATGTCTGTCACCTTTTCCTCCGCAGCTGACACGCCGCCCTGCTGTACCAGCCTGCGGGCCTCCCCCTTGGAAGCGGCAAGTCCCGTTTTTACCAAAAGATCGAGAATGGAAATTTTCCCATCTGCAAAATCCTCCGCAGAAAGCGCGGTAGTAGGCATATTTGTAGTATTGCCCCCGGCGCCGAAAAGCGCTTTGGCGCCTTCCTGCGCTTTCGCAGCCTCCTCTTCGCCATGGACCAGCTTCGTCAGTTCAAAGGCCAAAATTTCCTTGGCCCGGTTCAGCTGGCTGCCCTCCCAATGCGCCATTTCCTCAATCTGTTCCAAAGGCAGGAAAGTGAGCATCCGCAGACACTTGAGCACATCAGCGTCATCCACATTCCTCCAATACTGATAGAAATCAAAGGGAGACGTCTTATTGGGATCCAGCCAGACAGCGTTGCCTGCGGTTTTTCCCATCTTATTTCCCTGGGAATCAGTGAGCAGGGTGATGGTCATGGCATGGGCGTCTTCACCAAGTTTGCGGCGGATCAGTTCCGTACCGCCCAGCATGTTGCTCCATTGATCATCTCCGCCGAACTGCATATTACATCCATATTTCTGGAACAGCATATAAAAATCGTAGCTCTGCATGATCATATAGTTAAATTCCAGGAAGGACAGACCTTTTTCCATGCGCTGCTTATAGCAGTCGGCACGCAGCATATTGTTCACGGAGAAGCAGGCTCCTACTTCGCGGAGCAGTTCCACATAGTTGAGGCTCAAAAGCCAATCGGCATTGTTCACCATCATTGCTTTACCCTCACCGAACTCAATGAAGTTTTCCATTTGCCGCTTGAAACAGGCGGCATTGTAGTCGATATCTTCCTTGGTCAGCATCTTCCGCATATCCGTACGGCCGGAAGGGTCTCCGATCATAGTAGTACCCCCGCCGATGAGGGCAATCGGTTTGTTCCCTGCCATCTGCAGGCGCTTCATCAGTGTCAGCGCCATAAAATGTCCCGCTGTCAAACTGTCTGCGGTGCAGTCAAAGCCGATATAGAACACTGCTTTCCCCGCATTGACCATACTCTTGATCTCTTCTTCGTTGGTGACCTGGGCGATCAGACCTCTGGCCTGTAATTCCTCATAAACTCCCATTTTTTCCATCCTTTCCGTGTTTCTTTAATTTTTCATAAAAGACAAGGGTCATACCCTCTTTTATCGTGTTTTCTTTTCCGGTCCTGCGATATCCCATTTTCTCATAAAGATGACAGAGCTTCGGCTCCTGTTTGATCGTATCGAGATTCCAGCTTTTTGCAAAAGGATACAGCGCTTCTATCGCCGATAGAGCCTGCTGCGCATACCCATTCCCCTGATATTCCGGCAAAACATAAAGGCCTATGCGATAGCATTCCGCCTCTTGGCGCTGGACTCGGATCGCTCCGGCCTTTTCACCGTTTACCATAATGTAATAATAGTCGGAGCCCGCCCTTTGAAGGCGTTCTATTGTTTTTTCCAAGCTCTCCGCCGCAGGATTCGTTTCGTAGTCCTGATATTTTTGCAGCAGCTGAGAAAAAGAACGGCGCTGCATTTCATGCAGCTGCTCTGCGTCTTCCAGACTTGCCTTCTTTAGAATCATTTCTACAATCTTCCTTTTTATAAGACAAACAAAACGCCCCCTGTACACGCACGGATGCGTTTCCAGAGGGCGATTAAAAACCGCGGTACCACCTCAATTTACCACAGCCTTACAGTCTGCGGCCTTACCAGGCACTTTCATGCCCTTGCAGAATAACGCCTGCCATACGGCCGCCTCTACTTGCTGTAAAAACTTTCAAAGCGGCAGCTCGGGAAAGTATGTTCAGCCGCTGTCATGCTCCTGCTTCCACCAACCGCAGGCTCTCTGTGCCATATCAGGCAGCGCTTACTTCGTTCCGTCATAGCTGTTGAGTGCTATTATAAAGCCGTCGTTTTCAAAAGTCAAGCTTTCTTGAGCATTTCTTCTGCCATTTCCAGCTGCAGCTGTGTCACGGCCTCTCCCCCGATAATCCGGGCAAGCTCTTGCTTTCTCCCTTCAAAACCAAGCGGCTCTACCTGGGTAAAAGTACGGTCCTGTTCAACGTGTTTACTGATGTGCAGATGGTGATCCGCTAAGGCGGCAATCTGCGCCAAATGAGTGATACAGAGCACCTGACGGTTTCCGGCAACTTGCTTTAGTTTCATTCCCACCTTATTGGCCGCTTCACCGCTGATTCCCGTATCCACCTCGTCAAAAATCAAAGTTTCCACTCCGTCCTTCCCTGAAAGCACGGTTTTAATAGCCAGCATAATGCGGGAAAGCTCGCCGCCGGACGCAATCTTAGACATAGGCTTCGCCGGTTCCCCCCTGTTTGCAGAGACCAAAAACTGCATGCGGTCACAGCCCATGGAATAGAGAGGCACCCGCTCCAAGTCCACAACAAATTCAATTCCAGGCATATTCAAAAAAGCAAGTTCCTGCTTCACCCTCCTGCAAAGTTCTTCAGAACAATTTCTGCGCCTGCCAGAAAGTTCCTTTGCCAAAGAGATCGCACGCTTTTTTTCCTGTTCAAATGCAGCCTCCAGCGCCTCCCGCTCTTCATCGGAAAACTCAATGGCATGCAGCTGCTCTCTGCAGTCTTCCAAAAACTCCAGGATCTTCTCCTCTGTGTCTCCGTATTTAAGAGTAAGCTTATAGAGCAAATCCAGCCGCTCTTCCATCTTCTCCAACCGCTCCGGATCAAAATCCACCGAGATATCCCTAAGGATTCCATCGGCATCCTCCAGCATATAACCGGCCTCCTGCAGCTTCTGCGCCGCGTCCCCCAGTTCCGGAAGATAAGGGGCATGCTTTTCGAGCTCAGCCGAAGCCTGCATCAGCTCCGGCAGCAGTCCCTGGCTGTTTTCGTCGCCGGAAAGCAGTCCTTTTACCATTTCTATCGAAGCTGATATCTTTTCACTGTTCCGTATGGCGTCCCGCTCCCGTGTGAGCATTTCCTGTTCACCAGGCTGCACGCCGGCAGCTTCTATTTCATCGATCTGGTAGCGCAGCAGATCGATTTTCCTCGCCTTTTCCCCTTCGTCTGTACGGAACGTGTCCAGTTTCGTCTGGATTTTTCGCAGACTCCGGTAGGCTTCCTGGTATTCTCTCAACAGCTGTTCCAATTCTCCGAAGCTGTCCAGATAAGTCATATGCACTTCCGGAGAAAGAAGCTCATAGCTTTCGTGCTGCCCATGGATACTTACCAGCTTTGGGCCCAGCTTTTTGAGCATGGAAACCGTTGCTGGCAGCCCATTAAGCTTGCAGACCGACTTTCCTTCGCTTCGGATCTGACGCTGAACCAAAAGCGAACCGTCTTCCTCCCTTGGAATAGAAAGCTCATCCAAATCAGCCATAACCTCCTCGCTGACTGAGGTAAAAAGTGCAGAAACAGAAGCGTTTTTTGCTCCGGTACGCACTAATTCTTTCGAGGTCCGTTCCCCCAAAACAGCATGGATGGCGTCAATAATAATCGACTTGCCCGCGCCAGTCTCTCCTGTCAGCACAGTGAAACCCTTTTCAAGGTCGATGGAAGCCCGTTCTATGACCGCAATATTATTGATAAACAATTGAGCCAACAAATCCAATCACCTGCTGATCAGTTTTCTGAATTCTTCCTGTGTCTCCAGCGCCGCAGCATCAGTGCGGCAAACGATAAAAATAGTATCCTCTCCCGCCAGGGTACCCACAAATCCCTGCCAGTACATTGCATCCATAGAAGCGCATACCGCCTGCGCCATCCCTGTCATACACTTGACGACAATCAAATTTTGAGCAGCCTCTACAGAAAGTACGGAGTCTGAAAACAGAGAATAGAATTTTGAGGACATGTCGTTGGCATTGTCCGTCCCGGTGGAATACTTATATTTTCCGGTTCGGGAAAGCGTTTTGACAAGCCGCAATTCTTTAATATCCCTGGATACTGTCGCCTGTGTCACATCAAAGCCGTTTTCCCGAAGATAACGGAGAAGCTCATCCTGCGTATCGATATCAAACTCTTTAATAAGCTCCAGAATTTTCGCATGACGTCGTGTTTTCATGCTTACGACCACCTTCCTTTCTTTCAGTTATGAAACGCAGCGGTGCAGACAAACATTGCGCCTAGCAGATATCCGCTGTCTGCCGGAAATTTTCCCGCCAGCAGCTTACTCTTATTGACCGTTTTCTACCATCTTCTGGTTCAGAATATCATAGAAGCTGGTTTGGCCCAGCTTGATAAATTGTGCCGTCCGCTCTGCCAGAGAAAACACCAGCCGGTCACCCGGTCTCAGAGAAACCGGTTCCTCCCCGTCCACTGTAAGGAGCAGCCTTCCGGGATTCTCCGGCAGCTCTACCTGGAGCTTTGTCCTCTCGGAAAATATGATGCTTCGGTCAAACAGAGAATGAGGACAGATCGGCGTATAGACGATACAATTCATTGCGGGTTCAATCACGGGCCCGCCTGCTGACAGAGAATAGGCGGTTGACCCCGTAGGCGTAGCCACAATAAAACCATCCGCCCGATAGCGGTACCAGCGTTGTTCACCCAGAGCCATCCTGTAATCGAGTATTTTGGAAAGCTCGCCGGAGACCACTGCGTCATTCAGCGCCAGACATATTTTTCTCTGCTTTCCGGAATAGATTTCCACTGACAGCATCGCACGGCTTTCCGTGGTATACCGGCCATTCGGCAGATTGGAAAGCAAGAACAGATCGTTTCTCTCCACACCCGCTGTAAATCCCAGCTTTCCGGCATTTACCCCCAAGATAGGCTTCCCACAGCGAGCGGCGGTTTTGGCCGCATGAATGATGGTGCCGTCTCCCCCCACTGCAATAAACATATCGCAGTCACAAAGTTCAGGCTCTACTGCTTCCGTGTATACGCCATCCTCATTAAAAAGGTCAGTCTTCAAAAAGAACTCACAGCCGCAGCTTGCCAAAATAGACAGCACCTCGTCCGTACAAGCCTTAGCCTTCTCTTTTTTTAGATTTGGCACTACTGCAATTTTCATGGTATCCTTGTGCCTTTCTCTGGATTCAGCTTTTATCCAGCTGCAGGTGGGACTCTTCCACAATGTCGGCGGCAGCCGGCACTGTTTCGACACGTTCCGGCATGTCGGATTTCTGCAGATAGATTAGGTATTCTATATTTCCTTCCGGGCCCTTCACCGGGGAAAAGGTGAGTCCGAGCACAGAAAAGCCATTGTTCAAAGCAAAATCCTGTATTTTTTCAATCACCTCTTCATGCACCTTATGATCCCGCACCACACCTTTTTTTCCAACTTTTTCCCGGCCTGCCTCAAACTGAGGTTTGATCAGGCAAACAGCACATCCATTTTCTCCCAGCAAAGGGCGGATACTCGGCAAGATCAGAGAAAGAGAGATAAAAGAGACATCCACAGAACAAAAACCGATGGAGTCCGGCACCTGGTCCTGTGTCAGATACCTGGCATTCGTCCGTTCCAGATTTATCACGCGTTCGTCCGTTCTGAGGTTCCAGGCAAGCTGTCCATACCCCACATCCACCGAATAGACCTTAGCCGCCCCGTTCTGCAGCATGCAATCGGTAAAACCGCCGGTAGAAGCGCCCACATCCATACAGATTAAATCCTGCAATACAAGATGAAAGCTTTCCACAGCCTTTTCCAGCTTCAGCCCACCCCTGCTCACATAACGCAGGCCTTTGCCCCGAACTTCAATTTCCGACTCTTCATCGACAGTATCGCCCGGCTTATCAAATTTTTGATTGTTCACATAGACGAGCCCTGCCATAATCAGCGCTTTTGCTTTTTCACGGCTCTCAGCCAAGCCCTTTTCACAGACCAAGATATCAATCCGTTTTTTCAGAGTAATCAAATCCTTTCTCACAGACCGACTGCAAAATACAATCCTTCATTCCGTCTGCATTGAGGCCGAGCTCCTCCAGAGAATGATACATAGGAGCATGCTTGATAAAGGGATCCCTGATTCCCCGAAGAAAAAACCTTCCGGAGAATCCGCTATTCTGAAGCAGGCTGGCATAGTGCTCACCTATCCCCCCTTGCTCCACTCCTTCTTCAAAAAAGAAAACCCATTTACAACCGAGCACCGCCTGTACTGCTCCCTGATCCATCGGGATGATGCGGTTGAGCTTAACCAGCTTGACCGGATAACCCAGATTTCCCAGCAATTCCGCAGTCTCCGCGGCAAAGGAAAATATCCTGCCGTAAGTCACCAAAGCAATTTCGCCGGTTTGCGGCCCATAAACCGTGAAGGGAAGCAGACTGCTCTCAAAATAAGACGGCTTATACAGTTCCTTCCCCCGCGGATAACGAATTGCGCAGAGGCCTTTTCCCTCCCTGACCAAAAAAGCCAGCTGTTCCCGCAGCTCTTGAAAATAAGCGGGAGAATACACCGTAGTATTGGGTATCGTCTGCAGGTAAGCGGCGTCAAATACACCCTGATGGGTTTTGCCGTCCTCTCCCACCACACCGGCACGGTCGACAGCGAGAATCACCTTGACGTTCTGAAGGGAGACGTCATGAATCAGTTCGTCATAAGAGCGCTGCAAAAAAGTGGAATACACGGCAAATACGGGAAGCATCCCGCCGACAGCCAGGCCGCCGGCAAAGGTTACGGCATGCTCCTCTGAAATTCCCACGTCAAAAAAACGGTTCCGATACTTTTCCCGAAAAGCCGTCAGGCCCGTCCCGCCCTGCATGGCAGCCGTAATGGCACATATGTTCCCGTTCTCTTCAGCCAGGTCACAGATTTCCTTGCCAAACACGTCAGAAAAACTCTGAGATCTTTCTCCCGTGTCCCCGGTAGTCACATCAAAACCGGAAAGGCCATGATAGATGCTGGGGTCCTGTTCCGCATACTGGTAGCCCTTTCCCTTGTTGGTGCGCACATGCAGCAACACCGGCTTGTTGATCAGTTTCGCACTTTCAAAGGTCTCTTTGAGCTCTCTGATGTCATGACCGTCAAAGGGTCCGTAATAAGCGAAACCAAAATCTTCAAAGATCGTAGAATTATAAAAGACCTTTTTGACCGCCCGCTTCATCCTGCGCAGCGCAGAAGAAATTCCCTTACCCACCACAGGCAGTTTCTGTAAGGAGCTTTCCAGATTGTTCTTGATTTTCAGATAGCCAGGCTTTGTTCTGATATAGGTAAGGTACCTCGCCATGGAACCCACGTTTCGTGAGATCGACATATTGTTATCATTCAGAATGACAATTAAATTCCGATGCAGCCGACCGGCATTGTTGAGGCCTTCATACGCAAGTCCGCCGGACAATGCGCCGTCGCCGATCACAGCGATGACATACCCTTCTTTTCCCTGAAGATTGTTCGCCTCAGAAAGACCCAGGGCAGCTGAAATAGAAGTGCTGCTGTGACCGCTGGTAAACACATCATAGGGGCTTTCCTCACGGCAGGGAAACCCTGCCAGCCCTCCCACCTGCCGCATCGTAGAAAACCGGTCGAACCTTCCGGTCAATAGCTTATAGGGATAGCTCTGATGGCCGACGTCCCAGACAATACTGTCCTTGGGCGGATCAAAGGCCAGCATCAGCGCCACCGTCAATTCTACCACGCCCAAGTTGGATGCCAAATGACCTCCATTGCCGGAAACAGTTTCGATTACGGCTTTTCGAATCTCTTCGCAGAGAGCGTCAAGCTCCGCATCGTTTAGTTTTCTGACATCCTGGGGAGTGTGAATTTGCCCCAATAAATTTCCCATAAAGACCTCTGTTTACTCAAGCGATCCCGTTTTGAAGCTTCGCGGCAGTCACTGTATTTTTCATCAACATGGCAATAGTCATCGGCCCCACTCCGCCAGGAACAGGCGTGATGTGGGAAGCCAGTGATTCTGCGGCGTCAAAATCCACATCGCCGCACAATTTTCCGTTTTCGTCCCGGTTCATCCCTACGTCTATGACAACAGCGCCTTCCTTGACCATATCAGCGGTAACAAAATGGACCTTTCCTACGGCAGAAACCAGGATATCGGCACTGCGGCAGATTTCCTTCAAATTTTTAGTCCTGCTGTGGCAAATAGTCACAGTGCCATTGTTGTGAAGCAGAAGCATCGCCATGGGTTTTCCCACGATATTGCTCCGGCCGATCACCACACAATTCTTCCCTGCAATCTCCACACCGGTAGAACGGATCAGCTCTATCACCCCTGCAGGCGTGCAGGGCAGAAACCGATAATTCCCGATCATGATGCGTCCTACATTATAGGCATGAAAAGCATCCACATCCTTTAAGGGGTCAATTGCTTCCACAACGGCAGACTCATCCAGTCCATCGGGCAATGGAGACTGCACCAGGATCCCATGGATATCTTCCTTTTCATTCAATTCCTTTACCAGCGCGAGAAGTTCTTCCTGCGTGGTATCCGCAGGCAGGGCATACTCCTCGGAATGAATCCCAGTAGCTGCACACGCCTTCTTCTTGTTGTTCACGTAAATATGGGAAGCGGGGTCGTCGCCAACAATGATTACGGCGAGACCCGGCGTGATCCCTCCCGCTTTGAGCACTTTCACTTCTTCAGCAGCCTCCGCTTTTACCTTGGCTGACACCGCTTTTCCATCGATCAGTTTAGCCATGCAAAACGCCCCCTCTTATTCGGTTTCTTCCTTCTCTTTTTCAACGCCGCCGTTATCACTGCCGGGATTTTCTTCCCGTTTTCCGGCTGATTCTTCCTCTTCTTGCTCCTGCTCTGCCTGCTCCTCTTCCGGCGGCAGATCTCCAAAGATGGTACTGACGCCGTCGTCTTCCTCCGCAGGTTCCGGCTGAACAAGCCCCACTGCTTCCATAACCTTCCTGCTCCCACAGCCGCTGAGACTTGTCCTCCGGCGGAAAACAATCAGCAAAATCACTGCAACAGCCGCACTGAGCGCAGCGAGAACCTGAGAGATGCGGAAATCCGCTGAGTGCATCAAAAGACTGTCTGTACGCAGACCTTCGATGAAATACCGGCAGACACCATACCACACTATGTAGAGCAGGAAGGTCTGCCCATCATAGCGGCGGTATTTTCTGGTAAAGAAATGCAGCAAAACAAAACCCAGCAGACATAGAATGGATTCATAAAGGAAGCAGGGGTGCACATTTCCCACCACCTCCAACGCGGTGTTATCGCTGTACATGCCCCAGGGGAGATCCGTAGCAGTGCCAAAGGCCTCCTGGTTGACAAAATTCCCCCATCTGCCGATTCCCTGGCCAATGAGAAATCCCAGGGAGGCCAGATCCAGCACAGCTGGAACATTCAGCTTTCTGATCTTCGCCACAATGCCCCCGAAAACCAACGCGCCTATAATGCCGCCGTAGATAGCCAGCCCGCCGGAATGAATATTAAGGATTTCCAGGGGATTCTTCCAGTATTTGTCCCCCGGATAGAAAACCACATAAAACAGGCGCGCACAGATAACACTGCCAATCAGCCCCACAATGACGGCGTCGAAAAGCTTATCGAAGTCGATATTCATCTTTTTAGAGCTGCGCGCCGCATAGATCAGCGCCAGCAAAAAACCCACGGCAATAATGATGCCGTACCACTTCACTTCAAAACTGCCGATAGAAAACGCCGTCTCATTGACGGTAAACGAAAGCCCCAGCTTTGGAAATTCCACTTGGTGTGTCATTGCACAGTCCTTCCTTCTCTCTATAAAATCAGCGCTGTCAAAGAGGCAGAATTACAGACAGCACCGTCTTGCTTTCATCGAAAACCCGCTCCAGTATCTGCTGGATATCAGATAGCTGCAGCTCCGCCAACGCATCCAAATAGGCAAAAAGTTCCCTGCCTTTGAAGGTGAAGCTTGCAAGTGCATTGGCTATATTGGAAGTGCTGTTCAAAGCCGCAATATTCTCTCCATAAATAGCTTTTTTAGCCCGGGTAAAAGCCGCTGGATCAATTCCGGTTCTCTTCAGGCGTTCCGTTTCTGCAACAATAGCCTCCGCTACAGCTTGGGGATCTCTGGATTCGCCGCCAAACATCACCGTGGCGTAGCCGGATCCCTCAAAATATTCATAACTGAAGGATGTCTCATTGATCAGGCCTCGGTTCAGCAGATCCTGAAAAAGAGGAGAGGAGTCAGAGGCCATAGTTTCCAAAAGGATCTCCATAGCCGCAATTTCACGTTCCGTACGGCATTCTCCGGATACAGCTTCCTTAAAGCCAAATTGAAACAGCGGAAGAGATACCGACAGCCTCTGCTCCACCTTTGCGGTCACAACGGTCTCCGGCTCCGGTGCGAATACCCGCTTCACCTGGACCGGTTCTGAAGTTTTCAGATTACGGGCACACACCTCCAACACTCTTTCCACATCCAGGCGCCCCGCTATACAAAGGGCCATATTGCCAAGATTATAAAAGGTGCGATAGCAGCGATAGAGATATTCCGGCGTGATTTCAGCGATGCTCTCTACGGTTCCGGCAATATCCTGCCGGATCGGATGCGTATGGTACATGGCCCGCAGATAGTTGAACATCACCCTCCACTGCGGGTCGTCGTCATACATTTTAATCTCCTGCCCGATAATCCCCTGTTCCTTGGCCACACTCTCTTCGGTAAAATGTGGAGACTGTACAAAATCCAAAAGAATTTCCAGCGATTCATAAAGCTGGTCGGTACAGGAAAAAAGATAGCAGGTTGACTCAAAGGACGTAAAGGCATTGGCGCTTGCTCCCGTTTTTGCAAACCGCTCGAATGCATCCCCATCCTCGCTTTCAAAGAGTTTATGCTCCAAATAATGGGCGATCCCCTCCGGCACGGTCTCCGGTTTTGTTTCGTCGCTTCGCTGGAAGCAGGTATCGATAGAGCCGTATTTAGCGCCAAATACAGCATAGGCGGTGCTGCAGCTTTCCTTCGGATACAGATAGATTGACAGCCCGGAGGGATGCTGAATTTTATAATAACTGTCTCTGGCGCGTTCTCCAGTAACTTTTTCTATCTGCATCACTGTTGCCCCTTTCCTACAAGAGAGAATACTGCCGCGGGTACCAGCCGTTTCGCAGCAGCCACGACCTCTTCCCTGCTATACTGCATCAGGCGCTCAGCCGCCTCTTCCGGCGTCTCCAAGGATTCCTCAAAGACTCTGGAAACACACCAGTTTTCCACTGCCTGCAGGGAATCTCCCACGGAACGCATGGAATTGCACAGTGCAAGCT
>PPYE01432659.1_pt1 | contig 37475 bp, 42 predicted proteins | sample 1559881 | NCBI WGS metagenome assembly PPYE01 (sample SAMN08240022, study PRJNA423297) | Human gut metagenome, whole genome shotgun sequencing project. | reverse complement strand
GCCCCGACGCCCGAGGCCCCGGCTCCGACGCCTGCCCCCACCGCCACGCCGAAACCGGTATTCCACGTTCCCCAAACCGGTGACAACACCCCGCTGTTGGCGATGGTGATTGTGACCGCCCTGGCGGCGGTTGGTTTTGTCGCGCTGCTGGTGGTCAGGAAGCGCAAAACCAAGAACAGCGATGACCCGACGGCCGACCCGCAGCTCGAACCGCGGGATGATCCGGAGGATTCTGATGTGTAAACCGGAGAAAATGCGCGTCGTGCTCGTGGAACCGGGCAAGTACGCCCGCGAAGCCGAGATCGACAATACCCTGAAAGCCGAACAGAAGGTAGTCGGCGGTTTGATCGATGCCATCTGTCCGTGGCCGGAGGATAAAACCTGCCTCATTCTCAACGACGAGGGCAAGGTCATCCCGCTGGAACCAAACCGCGCCTTGCCCGAATATGAGGACGTGGTGTTTGGCACCTTCTTCATCTGCGGCGACGGCGGAGATGACTTTTGCAGCCTGACCGATGCGCAGGTCAAGCGGTATCTTGAACGCTTCCGCCAGCCGGAAATTATTTTTGACACGCCAGCTGGTATTGTCGCCATGCAGTGCGAACCAGATCAGTACGACCGGTTCATCCAGGCAACGCGAGGCGATGGCGGTAAGGAGCCGCCGAAACACCGGGACCATCCGTCCCGGTAACAGTTCAACAACAGGGGCGCAGCCAGGGCGGCTGCGCCCCAACATGATTATAAAAGGAGAAAGTCTATGACCCACTTTTATTCTGCCGAATCGGTGACCGCCGGTCACCCTGACAAACTCTGCGACCAGATCGCCGACACTGTGCTGGACGGTTGTTTAGCCCTTGACCGCAACAGCCGCATCGCCTGCGAGGTGCTGGCAACCAAAGGCCACATTATCTTGGCTGGTGAGATCAGCACAGCGGTCATGCCGGATCTTGGAAAACTGACCCGCGAGGCACTGGAAAATGCTGGATACAATCCCAAGGATTTTGAGATCGAAAGCCTGATCCATCCCCAAAGCCCCGACATCGAGGCCGCCGTCAACGACCCGTTGGACGCCGAATCCGATCCCAACGCCATCGGCGCGGGTGACCAGTGCGTGGTGGTGGGCTATGCCACCGACGAAACGCCTGAAATGCTGCCGCTGCCGGTGGTGCTGGCCCACCGACTGACCAGCCGGTTGACCTGGGCCTGCATCAACGACGAGCAAAAGCGGCTTGGCCCCGATGGCAAGGCAATGGTCATTGTCGAATATGAGGATGACAGGCCCGTGCGGGTGGCGCGCATTGTGGTATCCTTTCAACACGCCCCCGAAGTGGACCCCACCGATCTCACGGAGCTTATCTGGCAGAACGTGATTTTATCGGCCCTCAAGGGGATGCCCTACGATGACAGCCTGGAACTGATCCTCAACCCGGGCGGCCATTTTGTGCTGGGCGGCCCGGACGCCGACACCGGCCTAACCGGCCGCAAACTGGCCGTGGATGCCTACGGCCCGTTTGTGCCTACCGGCGGCGGGGCGTTCTCCGGCAAGGACCCGACGAAACTCGACCGCAGCGGGGCTTACATGGCGCGGTGCGTGGCCAAAAACATCGTGGCCAGCGGCATTGCACAGCGGTGCCAGGTCACGCTGACCTACGCCATTGGCATGGCGAAGCCGTTGGCCGTGGAGGTGGACACCTTCGGCACCGGCCTGCTCTGCGAGGACGACTGCCTTGCGGTGGCGGTGCAGACAGCGTTTGACCTGACTCCGGCCGGGATCATTACCGAGCTGGACCTGCAGCGGCCGATTTACGCCCGTACCGCGGTGGGCGGCCACTTTGGCCGCGAAGATTTCCCCTGGGAAAAGCTCGACCGCACTGGCCTGCTGATGGCGACCATACGGTAATATGTCCCGCGTCACCAAAGAACAGGTCGCCGCCGCGCGGCGGATGACGTCCATCGAGTTTTTGCGCCGGTACCGGGCGGACGACCTTGTCAAGAGCAGCGCCCGCGGCGAGTTTGAGCTGAAAAGCCATGACAGCTTCAAAATCAACGGAGAGTCCAGCCTCTGGCACTGGAAAAGTCGGGGCATCGGCGGCAAGTCGGCGCTGGATTATCTCGTCCATGTGGAGGGCTGTTCCTTCGTGGAAGCTGTGCAACTCCTCTGCGATGAGCAGCCGGCATTTATACCGCAGAATCACGCCGATGTGGAACGCCAGCGTCTACCGTTCAGACCGCCGGAAAAGTCGCCGACCACCACGCGGGTGGAAGCCTACCTGCGCTGCCGGGGTATCTCACAACCTGTGATCGACCATTGCTTGAAAGCCGGCATCCTCTACGAGAGCCTGCCTTACCACAACTGTGTGTTTGTGGGCCGGGACGAGAACGGCACGCCCCGATACGCCGCCCTGCGCGGCACCTACACCTACGGCAAACAATTCAAAGCGGAATCCACTGGCAGTGACAAACGATTTGGATTTTGTATCGAACCAACGACAGAAAGTGGAACTGTGGCTGTGTTTGAAGCGGCCATCGATGCAATGGCTGAGATGGCGCTGGCCAGGGATGCGGCGGACAAATACCGGCTGTCTCTCGGCGGCATCTACGCACCGGAGGAAGGCTGTGACATCCACCCGCCCGCTGCGCTGGAAGAATTTCTGCGCCGCCACCCGCAGGTGAAGCGCATCGAGTTTTGCCTCGACAACGACCCGCCCGGCCGCGCCGCGGCTGTGGCGCTGGCCCGTCTGTATGGCAAACGGTACCAGGTGGCGGTGCGCCTGCCGCCCATCGAGGGCTTCGACTATGGCGACCTGGCGCAGGCCGCACTGGAATACCGCACAAAGAATAAAGCGAAAAACTGTGCAAGAACGCAAAACCAATTCAAATACAATGTGAGGTGAAGCAATGGAAAACTTGACTTTCAAACTGTATTCCCCGCTGACGGCGGAATTTTTGCCGGACGGGAGTGAGTTCTGGCAGGAAGATGAGCTCGTGGAACTGAGCGGGTATGAACTGTCCGATTACGCAGCGGCGATCTCCGAGCAGATCGAGCGGGAGGGCGACCATCTCGAACAGTATCTCGATGATGAGAACGACCCCTACCTGGCCGCCCATGTGAAAAGCATCCGAATCTCTGTGGAGGAACACGGCGGGGAGCTGTGCGGCTGTGCCACCGTGGTTGTGGATGAGGACCTGACAGAACGCGGCTGGAACGATCTGCAGGAGTACCTCTCCGGCCAGTATTCGGACGGCTGGGGCGAAGGTTTTGAGCAGTGCGACATCCGGGTGGAGGACGGCAACCTCAATGTCCACTTCTGGCAGGAAGAACACTTCGCTTTCGCGGTGGAACAGGTTGCAAATGAACCGCAGTTGGAACAAGCCACGGTGCAAACAACGCCGAAAGCCAAACCATCTCAGCCTGCAAAAAAGTATGAGATCACCGACATCGCCCACCCGATCTACCCGGAACTGCACCGCATCCGCGCCTTGCGGCAGGTAGCCGGTGAGGTGCCCTATGGCGCCCTCGGAGGTTTTGTGCAAAGCGAAGCCAACCTGTCGCAGGAGCAGGATGATGCCTGGCTTTATGACGATGCCATCAGCCGGGACGAAGCCAATGTCTGCGGCTGTGCGCGGCTGTACAACCAGGCAATGGCACAGGACCTGGCGCTGGTCGGCGGCAGCAGCACCATGTACGACAACGCCATTGCCTGTGACAATGCAATCCTCACGGCCGGTTGCATCCGCAACGATGCCATCGTCTGCGGCAATGCCCGCGTCCGTGAAAATGCCGCGACCCACATCGCGCCGGTGGTAACCGGCCAGAGCGTGGTCATGGGGGATTTGTCGGGCAGCGTCGTGGTGTATGGCCGCGGTTTTATCTTGCCTGGCCAAACGGTGGACAATCCCACCCGCCGCCTGATCGGCATCAATGAACACTGCGCGGCCATCGTCCGCGACCCCGGCCCGCCCCCTGGCCGTGATGGTAAAAACCGCAACACCCCCGAACGTTAACGGAAGGAGGATGCTTTTGACCAAAACCCCCGAAACCAACATTGTATTTGGCCCGCAGCCCAAATTTGAAATGCCCGAACACACCGGCGGTGACGGATGGACGATCCTGCACGGCGACTGTCTGCGCCTGATGCGCCAAATGCAGGACGGCGTGTTTGATGCCGTCATCACCGACCCGCCCTATGCCTCCGGCGGCAGCACACCCGCCGAAAAGACCCGCTCGACCAACCAGAAATACAGCTCGATGGCCCCGGACAAAGCCTTGCCTGACTTTGCGGGCGACCAGATGGACCAGCGCAGCTGGACCAACTTCATGACCGACTGGCTCAACGAGGCTTATCGCCTGTGTCGGCCCGGCGCGCCCATCTGCCTATTCATCGACTGGCGGCAGCTGCCCTCCATGACGGACGCCTTGCAGCGGTCGGGCTGGATCTGGCGCGGCATTGCGGTGTGGGACAAGGCCACCTGCCGCCCGCAGAAAGGCCGCTTCCGCCAGCAGGCAGAGTTCATCGTCTGGGGCTCGAAGGAGGCCATGCCCTTGCAGCGCAACGTGGGCTGCCTGCCCGGCGTCTTTCGGCACACGAACCCTGCCAACCGCATCCATGTAACCGAGAAGTCTCTGCCCCTGATGCGGGACATTGTCCAGATCTGCGAGCCTGGCGGGCGCATCCTTGACCCCTTTGCCGGGGCAGGCACGACGATTTTGGCGGCTGTGCGGGAAGGATATGAAGCCGTGGGCATCGAAAAGACCGCGGCCTACTACAAACTTGGCTCCGATCGGGTCAAGTTCGCGTTGGAAGCGGGAGAAAATGCCAAATAATCCGGGGTGGATTCCAATAGGAATCCATGCCCAGAGATAAGCCGTGCGGGTAGGATTCCTATTGGAATCCTACCCGCCATTTTATGTGAAATCTGAAAGGAGACCACCGATATGAAACGACCCTGGGCCTTTATTTGTGCCGCAACCACCACCAAATCCGAGACGTTGCGCCGCTATTGCCGTGCGTTGTACACGCTTGGCTATGTACCCATCTGTCCGCCGATCCAGGATGGTCAGTATTTGGTGCTGGCTGACCCCACCGAGCGTGCTGATTACAACGAGATCGTCCGCGAAAAGATTTTGCGCTGCCCGCTTTTGGTGCTGTGCGGGCAGAAAACCGACGCCACCACCAACGCACAGATCGGTCTGGCCCGCAAATACGGGCGGATCGTATCCAGCCTGCACGGCCTGCAGTCGGCGGCCGAGCGGGGAGAGCCGCTCCCCCACTGAGGCCCCACCGGCTGGCGAAGTACCTGCTGGCAAGTTTTGCTAGCATAGCGTTTGGATATCCAAACGCAGATCCTTGGGGGGCGCCCCAAACCCCCGACGGCCGGCGAAAACAGCGCCGTATTCAATTTGGAAAGGAACAGGTGAAAACTATGAGTGGCTTTGAACTGCGGGCACAGTTTTACCCGCTGGTGTCTGACTTGGAACGACTGAAGGAAGAAGCGACCGAGGGTGTGCCATACCCCTTCCTTACCGAAGAAGTGCTGGAGCTCTCGCTCAAAGACTACCGGCAGTTCGGCAACGCCTTGGGACAGCGGTACGCCTTTGAAACCGACATTCCCAAGGAAGGCTATGATGCGGTGTATGGGGCTTTTCATTGTTCTCTGGTTACCACCGCGTCCGAAAAAGATGCAATTCTCCTGACAAGAGTGGCCGGGCAGATGTTTGGCGCTTATCTGCCGGACAGGACGATTCTGGATCTCGCAGGTGTGCCGAGGACGCAGGTGACGCTGGCGCCGTGCCAAGGCCCGGCGATCTGCATCGGGCCCCCGGATGTGGTTCGGTGAGCGGGCGAAAGCGCCGCCATATTGTTCCGATTCGGCTGACAGAAAAGGAGCTGCGCCATCTTAACCGCCAATCGAACTTGAGCGGCCTGTCACGTGAGGGTTATATCCGCGCCCTGATCCTGGGCGCTGAACTCCACCCGCGCCCCTGTACCCACCATGCCGACCTGCTGCGCAAGGTGGCGGGGCTTTGCAACAACGCCAACCAGCTCGCCCACCGCGCCAACTCCACCGGTACGGCTGGGCAGGAGAGCGTAGACAAGATGACGGCACTGGCGGCGGAAGTCTACCGCATCGTCAAGGAAAACTGGTGATGCCGCATGGCTTACACCTCTCTCATTCCCGTGCGCCGCTTGGACAGGGCTATCTCCTATGTTCGGAATAAGACCAAGACCACTAAGCTGACTTCACTCGAAGAAGCGGTGGACTATGCCCTCAACCGTGACAAAACCGAGGCCGTCTGTTTTGAGACGGGGCTGAGCTGCTTGTGCGAGACGGCGTTTGCCGACATGAAAGAAAATGTGCGGCGCTGGCACAAGACCGGCGGCGTGCAGGGGTATCACCTTGTGCAGAGTTTTGCCGAGGGCGAGATCACGCCGGAATTGGCGCACCAAATCGGCGTGGAACTTGCCGACCAACTGTTGAATGGCCGATACCAGGCGATTGTAACGACCCATCTCAATACCAGCCACGTCCATAACCACATTGTCTGGTGCGCGGTGGCTTTGGACAACGGCCGCAAATACCACAGCAACGCCAGAAGCTACTACACCGAGGTGCGGGCGAGGTCGGACGCTTTATGCCGCCAATATGGGTTGTCAGTCATTGAAACTCCGGAATCGGAGCGCGGCAAGCGCCAGTATGCCAAGTGGCAGGCGGAAACCAACGGCCAACCGACCTGGCGTACCGCTATCCGCATGGACGTGGACGAGGCCATTTCAATGGCGTTGACCTGGCGGCAGTTTTTGGCGATTCTGGAACAGAAGGGCTACGAGATCCGCATGGGCCGCAAATATCCGACACTGCGGCCGCCCGGCAAAGAACGCTTTGTGCGGTTCAAAACGCTGGGCAAATCGTATACGCCGGAGGCCATCCGGCAGCGGATTTTGTATCCGAAGCGCCCTTTTACACCTCCAGCAGTCTGGCACGGCCGCCTGCACGGCGCCCACCGCAAACCCTGCAAGCTCACCGGCCTGCGTGCCTTATATTATCGGTATCTGTACGAACTGGGCGCGCTGCCCCGCAAGCCGCATCGCCCCCGTTATGCCGTGCGGCAGGACATCCGTAACCTGGACAAGCGCATCCGGCAGATGGAATTTTTGTCCAGCAATGAAATCGACACGCTTGGCCAGTTGGATGCCTACCGCCAGACCAAGGAACAGGCCGTGGCAGCTCTGCTTGCCGAGCGCCGCCAGCTGCACCGTGCCGAACCGAGCGATGAGGTCAAAGCCAGACTGATGCAGATCACGCAAGCCCTCAAACCGCTGCGGCAGGACATCCGCCTTTGCCGCCAGATTGCGGAGCACTCGGTGCAGATGCGGGAACGTCTGAAACAGCAGGCCGAAAAGCTGCCTGAACAGGAGAAAACCACGGAACGAGAATCCAACAGAGAAGTCAATCCAATCCGATAACGAGGAGGAATGCCAATGAAAGACGATTTGAACAACCCCAACCGCTGGCCCTATCGCCGCGCATATGCCGAGCGCAACTACCCGCCCGGCACGCGGGTGCGTCTTGTAAGTATGCCGGACGATCCCGACCCGGTGCCGGAGGGCACCTGCGGCACCGTTCTGGCGGTGGACGGTGCAGGCCAGCTGCTCATGCAGTGGGACAATGGCCGCAGCCTGTCCCTGATTCCCGGCGTGGACAGCTTTGAGGTGCTGGAACGACCCAAGCAGCGAGAGAATTCGGCGCGCAACACCCGCAGCAAAGGAGAAGCCAGATGAACCTGGGTTCCGACCCGGCCGACCAGGCCGTCCGCTACACGCTGGAAGGCACTGAGTTTGCGCTGCGAATCTCAGGCACCGCCGCCAAAAATTTTGCCATCTTTGCCGCCGCGGTGCTGCGTGACCAGAAGAAAACCCGCGGCAAGACCAACCTGACCCGCCTGCTGCGTGAGGGCAAGCCGCTGAAGTTTTTCTCGGTGCCCGAGGAGCGGATGCGTGAGTTCACGCAGGAGGCCAAGCGCCACGGTCTGCTGTTCGTGCCGATGCGCGACCGCACCAATCCCGGCAGCATCGAGATCGCTATCTGGGCCGATGATGCCGCCAAGGTGGAACGGATCATCGACCGGATGCAACTGGATGTGGTGGAAACTGGCGAGGCTGAGATCATGTCGGATGTGACACCCGAACAGAATGTGCCGGGACAGGAGCAAGTGGAGCCTGACCGGCAGGCCACCCAAGCGGCTGACAGTCCCATCCCGTTCGAGCCAGATGGCACCGACTACGACCTGGGTTTTACCCAACCGGCCCCGCCGCCCGCGGAGCCGGGGAACCCGCCACCATCCCGCTCGACCCGGAGGACCGGCCCTCCGTCCGCGCCGCCCTCCGCCAGCAGAAACAGCTCGCCCAATATTTCGCCCGCGCCGCGCGCCGACCGGGTTCGGGCCAGGGGTGAGCGCCCCAGCGTGCGGGATGAGCTGCGGGAGATCAGGGCCATGCTGCGCGCCACAGAGCCGGTAGCGCCCAAGCCCAAAGTCCCCATCCGCATCCACCGCAGCGACCAGGCGCGGTAGGCCGGAAGTTTTCCGTTTGTTTTCAATTTCGGGATAGCTTTTTAAGGAGAGATACAGTAGTGTTGATACTGAAAAAGACAAACAACAGCCGGGCCCCTCCCGGCAGACAGGAGGAAACCATGCGCCGCAACAACATCCGCATCATGAAGATGGACCGCAACAACCGCAGCATTTTGATGCGGGCCCTGTATGCGGATTTCTGCGCCAACCGGGCAGCGGGACGGCCTTATGGCAACCTGGCCGCGCTCATCACGAAACTGCACGAAACCCAGCCCGGCAAGCTGCCGCTGGACGATGCCGAGTTTCGCTTGGCCCGCAACGCCCTCAACCACCTGCGCAACGAACGGATCGCCACGGGTGGTTACACCGACGCGGCAGATGCGGCACTGGTAAAACTTGTCAAGGCCAAACCGCCGTTGTGGCCGTTTGGCTGAATCCATCAATTCTATTGGAAGCCTGGTCCATCTGTCCGGGTTTCCGTTACGTCAGGAGGTGTTTGAACCCAACAACAAAACCATACAAAAGGATAAGCCTGTTCTGACCGTGGTCTCGGTATCAGGTGGAAAGGATTCCAGTGCCATGTTACTTCGCCTGCTGGAGGAAGGCCGCCAGGTGGATGAGATCCTCTTCTGTGACACCGGCCTCGAGTTTCCGCAGATGTACGACCATCTGGAAAAGCTGGAACGGTACATCGGCCGCCCCATTACCCGCCTGAAAGCCCCCTATACCTTCGAGCAGTATTTCTACGAATACCAGGCCAAAGGCGATGCCGCATTGGTCACCAACCGGGGCCTGAGCTGGCCGTCCCATGCCTGCCGCTGGTGTACCGGCCGCCTCAAGGCCCATGTCATCGCCAAGCACCTGCGGGGATTGAAAAGACAGTACCGTCTGGTTCAGTATGTCGGCATCGCGGCGGACGAAGCCAATCGCTGCAAAGACCTGCACTATCCGCTGGTGGAATGGGGCATGACCGAGGCGGATTGCCTCAATTACTGCTATGCCCGCGGCTTTGACTGGGGCGGGCTGTACAAGATCTTCTGGCGGGTGTCCTGCTGGTGCTGCCCGCTGCAGCCGATCTCGGAACTGCGGAAACTTCGTAAGCATTGCCCTGACCTGTGGCAGAAGCTGCTGTACATGGACGCCCATACCTGGCGGCCGTTCCGCCCCGACTACACCGCACAGCAGCTGGAAGAACGGTTCGCGCTGGAGGAAGAACGAGCCGCCCAGGGCCTGCCCAACAAGGGGCGGGCCTTTTATGCTGCCCTGCACAAACGATGGGAGGAATGTACATGACGCAAAACGAGTTTTGGGCCATCATTGACCGCGCCCGGCAGCGCGCCGCCCCGAACAGCGAACCGGCCATGCTGGATGCGCTGTACGGGGAGCTGGTGAAACTACCAGCCTTGAAACTGTCCGCCTGGCAGGACTTGCAATACGCCTACATGGATCTGGCACATACACACAAATTGTTTGCTGCCGCCGTCCTGATTAACGGTGGCAGCTCGGATGACCGCTTTTTGGACTTTACAGCATGGCTTGTAATGCAGAGGCGCGAGATGTACGAATCCGCGCTGGCCAACCCGGATTCTCTTGCAAAGGCAGAACCTCCCTTTGATAACGCCGAATGGGAACTCTGCGGATATATTGCAGACAATGCGTATATTGGCAAGCAGTATCTGGCCCTGTTTGAACCGGATGCCCCGGCAGGCCAGTTGCTTCATCGCCACTACCCGGAACGGACTGACCTGCGCACCCATGTGGAGCGCATTTGCAGGGACGAGGCCCTGGGCCGGCCGTTTTATCCGGTGGGTGGCGACCAGGACATCGAAGGGCTTTTGCTGCAATGGAATATCTGTCAGTGTATTTTCCACAGCGGTGTCTCCCGATACAACGAGGACTTCATCCCGGATCGGCAGGCCCGCGAGGAACTTCGGACCGAGCTGGCCAAGGGCCTTGCCATCCAGCGTAGCCCGGCCGGCGAAAACCTGAAAGAATCGCTGCCCCAGCTTTGGCAGAAGCGGACTGCCTGGGAAGAAGCCCGGGCCGCCGAGCGTCCCCATCCCCACAGGGACCGGGAGCGGTAACCGTTGCAAAAACGCTCCCCCTGGTGGGTTTGGCTGCTGCCGCTGCCGCTCGTCTGGTGGGCATCGACCGGTCTGGCCATGCGGTGGGATGCCGCCGCGGGACTGGCCGGAATTTTGTCCGCCGTCAACGACCTGTTGGCGCAGCCGCTGCCCACCCGGTGGACGAACCAGACCCCGCGCTTTCTGTTGCTTGGCACTGCGCTCTATGCAGTCATCGCCATCGTCGTCACATCCGACCACAAAAACACCCGCCCCGGCGAGGAACACGGTTCCGCCCGCTGGGGCGATGTCTTTGCCCTGAATCGAAAATACGCCGACAAGGCAGGCCCAAACCTGCTACTGACCCGGCATTTCCGCATCGGGGTGGACGGCTATAAGCACAAACACAACACCAATATTCTGGTCGTGGGCGGCTCCGGCGCGGGCAAGACCCGCACCTATGCCGTGCCTAACGTATTGGAAGCCGCCAGGGCTGGGCCGAGCGGGAAAGGCTGTTCGTTGGTATTGACCGACCCCAAAAGTGAAATTCTGCGCAAGACCGGCGCTTACCTGATCCACCAGGGCTATGAGGTGCGTGTGTTTGACCTCATCAACCCCAGCGCGTCCTTTTGCTATAACCCGTTTGTCTATGTGCAGGACGACAAAGACGTTTTGCAATTGATTTCCAACCTGATCCAGAACACGACACCGCCCCACGCCCAGAGCAGCGACCCATTTTGGGAGAGTGCGACTCGTTCGCTGGCGGTAAAAAGTCAGCGGACAAACAACAAATACCGTTGTTTGGATAACTGGTAATCCGACAGGTGGAATGACGGGGTAACGCCCTGAAACGCCTGCCCTCGGTGGGCGTGCATCGGCCGCAAAGCCGGTGTACGAAGCCCCACGACAACGGCCGAGAGCAACCGTAGCCGCCGCAACGGCGGCCGAAAGCGGTCTGAAGGCAGACTGTGTTGCCTATAGGCCAAGGGTCTATAAAATACCCACGGTTAGAATGTTCGCCGTAGCGGGCGAACTGACGAATCCGCGAATGTACGGGTCTATAAGAAGACCATATGGAAATGTATGGGTGCGTTCAAGCGCAGCCGGTGTGGTTTAGTAGAAATTTTCCCTACGAACGACCATGTTGTGTTACAGGCACATCCCAGCCGGCAGGCTCATAGCGGAAACCTAAAGGTATAGATGCACAGATAGGATTATCGGAACGAGGAAAGGCAGCGGCTTTCGCAAGGAAGAACCCGGCGAAGAACAATAAGCGGGTGAACCGTTGCTGAAAAGTAGTGATCGAACCGAAGAAGTTCCTGTAATGGGGATGGAGGAATGGTCACAAGTCGAATTGTGGAAACAGGCATTATTCAATCCAATCATAAGGATTCGAGTAAGACCAAAAGGGTCACTATTCCAAACGGGAGGTGATGCCTTATGCCAAAAGAAAGGAAAAAAGTCCTGTGTATGGAAGCCCAGCGGCACGCCGAGTATTACGGCATGCAGCGGACATTTGACGAACTGTACGCCAAAAGCAAAGCCGGAGAAACATTCACCGGCCTGATGGAACTGGTATTAAACCCGGACAACATCATGCTGGCCTACAGAAACATCAAGACAAACACAGGCAGCTACACAGCAGGAACAGACAAGTTGAACATTGGTGACATCGGACGGCTTCCGCCGGACGAGGTCATCGGCAAGGTCAGAAAAATCGTCACAGGCAGCGAACACGGCTACCGTCCAAAACCAGTGCGCCGGAAGGACATTCCAAAGCCAAACGGCAAAACCCGACCGCTGGGTATCCCCTGCATCTGGGATAGGTTGGTGCAGCAATGCATCAAACAAATCCTGGAACCTATCTGTGAGGCAAAGTTCAGCAACAACAGCTATGGGTTCCGCCCGAATCGGTCAGTGGAGCACGCGATTTCCCGTACTTACTCCCTGTTGCAACGGGCGCACTTGCACTATGTTTTGGAGTTTGACATCAAAGGATTCTTTGACAATGTGAACCACAGCAAGCTCATCAAGCAGCTCTGGACGCTGGGCATTCAGGACAAGCAACTTCTGTTTGTCATCAAGCGTATCCTGAAGGCTCCCATCCGTATGCCGGACGGCAGCACCGTTTGCCCGACAAAGGGAACACCTCAGGGCGGGATCATTTCCCCGCTCCTGGCCAATGTGGTGCTCAATGAGCTGGATCACTGGATCGACAGCCAATGGGTAGAACACCCCGTTGCAAACCGCTACGGAACATGGCGCACCATCCGCACCTCCGAGGTCTTTGACAAGAACAAGGGCTACCAGAAAATGCGGAAAAGCAATCTCAAGGAAATGTTTATTGTGCGCTATGCGGATGACTTCCGTATCTTCTGCCGGAACCGAGAGGACGCGGAGAAGACCATGGAAGCTGTCACAAGGTGGATTACCGAACGGCTGAGGTTGGAGGTCTCCCCGGAGAAAACACGCATTGTCAACGTCCGAAAGCGATACTCCGAGTTCCTCGGCTTCAAAATCATGGTGTACCGCAAGGGTGGAAAGTATGTCGTGAAGTCCCATATCTGTGACAAAAAGCTACAGTTGGAAGAAAGCAAGCTCGTGGAGCAGGCGAAGCGCATTGCAAAACCAGCCCAGGGGCGAACGCAGCCGGACGAAATCGGCCTGTTTGACGAAATGGTGCTGGGCATCCAGAACTACTACAGGATTGCTACCTGTATCAGTCTGGACTGTCGGAAAATCCACCGCAGAGTTATGACCGTGCTGACCAACCGTCTGAACACGGAAAGCGGCTGTCAGCTCGTCCGAAAAGGCGGTGCTATGACGGACAGCGAAAAGGAGCGTTTCGGCGCTTCTCAAATGGTGCGGTATGTGTCCGGTATCAACCGTCCAATCTATCCCATTGCGTTCATCAAGTATAAAGCCGCAATCGGAATCAGCGCCGCAGTCTGCTGCTTCTCTCCGTCGGGACGGAAAAAGATCCACGACAATCTGGAGATGGATACGACTCTATTTGCGTATCTGCGGGAACATCCGCCAAAGGGCCACAGCTTGGAATATGCCGATTGCAGGCTTTCCCTGCTATCTGCCCAGAAGGGCAAGTGTGCCGTCAGCGGCGAATTGTTCTTGCAACCGGACAGCATCGTGTGTCACATGAAGGTTCCAAAGAAGCAGGGCGGCCAGGGGCAGTACAGCAATCTGGTGCTGCTCCACAGGCGGTATCTGCCTTTGCTGATTGACCAAGATGTCGCTACTCTCAAGCGTACCTGCAAACAACTGGCTGTAACAAGAAAGCAACTGACCAAAATCAACAACCTGCGCATCGCCGCAAAATTGGCGGCAATCTGAACAACTTTCTATTGGTGATTGATTAAATGCCTGATAACACAATCGATGGAACGCCGGATGCGGTGAAAGCCGCATGTCCGGTGTGGAGTGGGGGAAAATCCGGCGATGACTTCAAAGGATTACCTATCACTATAATCCGAGACCGCCCTGCTGCAAGCCCTCATGCTTTACCTGCTGCACGAGGCCCCGCCGCGTGAGCAGAACTTCGGCATGGTCATGGAAATGCTCGAAAGCGCCGAGGTCCGTGAGGAAGATGAAAGCTACCAGTCGCCGCTGGATGTGCTGTTTGAACGGCTCGAAGAACGGGAACCCGACAGTATCGCCTGCAAGCAATACCGCGTCTTCAAGCAAGCCGCGGGCAAAACAGCTAAGAGCATATTGGTGAGCGTCGGCGTGCGGCTGGCGGCCTTCAACTTGCCGCAGATCAACCGGCTGACCATGACGGATGAACTTCACTTGGATGAGCTGGGGGAGAAAAAAGTGGCCTTGTTTTGCTGCATCCCCGATTCGGACAAGAGCCTCAACTATCTCGTCGGCATGGTGTATACCCAACTCATTCAGACACTCTACCGCCAGGCTGACCGCGTCCACAAGGGGCGGCTGCCGGTGCCGGTCCATTGCCTGATGGACGAGTTTCCGAACGTTTCGCTGCCCAAAGATAGCTTCTTGTCGGCCTTGGCGACCATGCGTTCCCGTGGCATTTTTTGCAGCATCATCGTGCAAAACATCTCGCAACTCAAGTCGATGTACAAAGACAGTTGGGAATCGCTGATTGGTCTGTGCGACGAGTTTCTCTATCTCGGGGGAAACGAGCAGAGCACACACAAGTATGTTTCCGAGCTGATCGGCAAAGAAACTGTCGATACAACAAACCACAGCCGCAGCCGAGGCCGCAGCGGCAGTTACAGCACCAGCGAGCAACAGGCCGCGCGCGACCTGTTGACGTCGGATGAAGTGCGCCTGCTGTCGGACGGCAAAGCCGTGCTGTTCGTGCGCGGGGAGCGGCCGGTCGTGGATGACAAGTATGACCTGCTGCGCCACCCCTGCATCCGCTTCACCGAGGATGGCGGCGCGCCGCCCTACGACTACACCGCGGCCGAGCAGGCGGCGGACGATCTGCCCGGCGAGGCTGCCGATTGGGAGCTGCTGGACATGGATGATTTTCTGCCGCAGGCCGAGCCGCCCCGAACGCCTTTCCGAACAATACAAAACAAGATCAAAAGGAGGAATGTCCATGAATCGCAAAGACCAAAACCGTCTGAATAGTAACCACCGTATCTGCTGTCTGCGCCGCGGATTCGCTCTGTATGCCGTTGCCGCTCTGGCCTGCTGCCTGGCAACGCCCGCGCTGGCTGCGGGCGACCCGCTGGCCGTCATCGACAACCTGAACACCTTCATTTTCAGCGTGATCCGCGCCGTTGGTTTGATCCTGCTGGGGTGGGGTATTGTCCAGATTGGACTGTCGCTGCAGAGCCACGACCCCAGCCAGCGCAGCCAGGGCTTTTTGACGCTGGCGGGCGGCATTATCATCACATTTGCGAAGGAAATTCTCGATCTGATCATCGGGACCGGCGCATGAAGGTTGCGAAATTTGCTCGCGGAAGGGGGTGATGCGATACGGACAATTCGTGGATTATAGATAACCTGACCAACGCCCTCACCACCTGGAACGACAAGCTAGGCGAGATCTGGCAACTGCTGACCGTCAGCCCGGTCAGCTACAACGGCGGCGCGGTGTGGAGCGTCATGACCGGCATCTATGGTGCCTTGCAGGCCATCGGGTACGGGTTGCTCGTGTTATTCTTTGCGGCGGGCGTCGTCAAGACCTGCGGCAGCTTTGCCGAGGTCCGCCGCCCGGAGCAGGCACTCAAGCTGTTTGTGCGGTTTGCTCTGGCCAAAGCCGCCGTGGACTACGGCCTTGATCTGATGCTGGTCGTCTTCAACATCGTGCAGGGCATGATCTCACGGGTGATCAGCGCATCGGGGGCAAGCGGCATCGGCAGCACCACGCTGCCGCAGGAACTCATCGACACGATCAACGCCTGCGGCTTCTGGGAGAGCATCCCGCTGTGGGCCGTGACGCTGATCGGCAGCTTGCTCATCACGGTGCTGTCCTTTGTCATGGTGCTGACCGTCTATGGCCGGATGTTTTCCCTTTGGATGTACGCCGCCATCGCGCCGGTGCCGCTCGCCGCCTTTGCAGGCGAACCCACCAGCAGTGTGGGCAAGAACTTCCTGCGCAGCTATGCGGGGGTGTGTTTGCAAGGCGTGGTTATCGCGCTGGCCTGCATCATCTTCTCTGCCCTCGCCACCAGCGCGCCCACGGTGGCGGCCGGAACCTCGGCCATCACGGCGGTGTGGTCGTATGTGGGTTCGCTGGCGTTCAATCTGCTGGTGCTGGTGGGAGCGGTCAAGGGATGTGACAGGATCGTGAAGGAGATTATGGGGCTGTAGTTGCGTAATATACTTCTTAAAATAATTCGTTGATTTTTGTGCAAGAGTCTGCTATACTAAATGGCAGAAAGGACGGTGTTTTCCATGCCGAATATCAAGCCGATTTCTGATCTGCGCAATTACAATGAAGTCCTGCGGGATGTCACTGCTGGGGAACCAGTCTTTCTGACCAAAAATGGCCGCGGCCGCTATGCGGTGGTGGACATTCAGGAGTACGAGAAAAACCGGGCAATGGTCAAACTGCTGACCGAACTGGCCCGCGGCGTGCGTTCCGGGCAGGAAGAAGGCTGGCTCGCACTGGACGATGTGGAAAAGACGCTGTTGGGGTGAAGTATGGCAAAGGTACAAATCTCCCCACTGGCACAGCAGGATCTGCTGAACATCCGCCAGTATATTGAAACGGAGCTGGCAAATCCTGTTGCTGCCCACCGCACGATTGAGCGGATGCTGAAAGCGATCCGTCAACTGGAACAATTTCCTCTATCTGGAGCGCCCTTGCAGTATAATGGCGCGGACACAGGGTATCGCTATGTGACCAGCGGCAACTATGTGGCGTTCTACATCGGAACACATACCACCGTGCAAGTGGTGCGCGTGCTGTATGGCCGCCGCGATACCATCCGCATCCTGCTGGGCCGTTTGTTCCAGCCAGACGAACCAGAAGAAGATACAGAATAAACCCCACGGGGGCAGCCGGGCGCGGCTGCCCCTTTTCTATTGGAATCAGGAGGCGATGTCCTATCGAAATCAAAATCCCCAAAGAAATTCGCAACTACCACGAGAACATCTTTTTCGGGCTGAACACCCGGCAATTTGTCTGCTCACTGCTGGCGCTTGGCGCGGCGGTGGGCCTTTATTTTTGTCTGCGGCCCATCGTTGGCGCCGAGCAGGTGGGCTGGATGTGCATTCTTGGTGCCGCTCCGTTCGCCGCCTGCGGCTTCTTTTCCTACCACGGCATGACGGCCGAACAACTGTTGTGGGAATGGATTAAATCCGAAATTCTCATGCCCAAACGACTGATATTCAAGTCGGATTGCCTGTACTACCAGATCATGCAGCCCGCCATTGCCGAGGGCTGCAAGCGAAAACGCCGCCCCAAAAAGCGCGCAGACAAAGCCAGCAAAGCCCAAGAAGGAAAATCCAAACCGAAACGGAGGAATCGCATGACAAAATCCAAACCGAAAACCAATCAGAAGCCTGATACCAGCACTACCCCGGAGGCCCGCCATTGAGCAAGACGCTGGCAGCCGCCAAACGTCAGGAGCGCGTCAAGTTCAAAGTCCCGCGCTCGGTGCAGGACGCCATTCCGATCCGCCGCATCTGGGCGGACGGCATCTTCCAGGTTGGCAGCCAGTATTCCAAAAGCTGGTCCTTCACCGACATCAACTACGCCATCGCGGATAAAGACGACAAGATGGCGATGTTCCTCGACTACTGTGCCCTGCTCAACGCGTTGGACTCCGGCGCGTCGGCCAAGATCACCATCCACAACCGCCGCATCGACAAGGAGGCCTTCGAGCGTTCGGTTCTGCTGCCGCTGCACGGCGACGCCCTCGACCATTACCGCGAGGAATTCAACGAGATGCTGCGCGCCCAGGTCACCGGCACCAGCAACAGCATGGTTCGGGAGCGGTATTTGACCGTCAGCATCGTCAAACGCAGCATCGACGAGGCCCGCACCTACTTCGCCCGCGTCGGCACCGATCTGGTCACCCATCTGGCCAAGCTCAGCTCGGTGGCGGCGGAGCTGTCCACACCCGACCGCCTGCGCCTGCTGCGGGACTTTTTCAAGGCGGGACAGCCGCCGGCGTTTGAATTCGACCTGCGCCAGCACGCGAAGCGCGGCCACAGCTTCAAGGATTGGCTCTGCCCCGACAGCATGGAGTTCGCCGCCGACCACTTCAAAATCGACGATCGCTTCGGCCGCGTGCTCTATTTGCAGGACTACGCCAGCTACATCAAGGACAGCTTTATCTCCGAGCTGTGCGACCTTGACCGCAGCATGATGCTCTCCATCGACATCCTGCCGGTGCCCACCGACGAGGCCGCCCGCCAGATGCAGAATACCCTGCTGGGGGTGGAAACGAATATCGCCAACTGGCAGCGCAAACAGAACGCCGCCAACAACTGGTCAGCCACCATCCCCTACGACATGGAACTCCAGCGCAAAGAGACCAAGGAGATGCTGGACGACCTGACCACACGCGACCAGCGGATGATGTTCGGCCTCGTGACGCTCGTCCACATGGCAGACAGCCAGCAGCAGCTCGACAGCGACACCGAGACCCTGCAATCGGTGGGGCGCAAACACCTTTGCCAGCTTTCCACCTTGCGCTGGCAGCAGAAGGACGGCCTCGACACGGTGCTGCCCTACGGCCTGCGCCGCATCCAGGCGCTGCGCACCCTGACCACCGAGAGCACCGCCGTCCTGATCCCGTTCCGCGCCCAGGAAATTTTGCAGCCGGGCGGCATCTATTACGGCCAGAATGCCGTCAGCAAGAACATGATCGTGGCCGACCGCACAAAGTTGCTGAACGGCAACAGCTTCCGTTTGGGCGTATCCGGTTCCGGCAAGTCGATGTCCGCCAAGGAGGAGCTGGTGCAGATCGCACTGGCGACTGAGGATGACATCCTGATTCTCGACCCGGAAAGCGAGTTCGGCCACCTGACCCGCGCGCTGGGCGGCGAGGTCATCCAGATCTCGGCCACCTCCGACACCCACATCAATGCGCTGGACATGGACCGCAGCTACGGCGACGAGCGCAACCCGATCGTGGCAAAAAGTGAGTTCGTGCTGTCGCTGTATGAGCAGCTGGTCGGCGGCGGGCAGGTGACAGCCAAGGAAAAATCCATTTTGGGAAGATGCACCGAACTGGTTTACCAGCCCTACATCCGCAACGGTTACCAGGGCACACTACCGACGCTCCGGGACTTCTACCGCCTGCTCAAGATGCAGCCCGAACCCGAAGCGCAGGGTCTGGCGCTGGCCAGTGAACTGTTCATCACCGGCACGCTCAACACATTTGCCAAGTACACCAATGTCGATACCCAGGCCCGCATTATCGACTACGACATCCGGGAGCTGGGCGAGCAGCTCATGCCGCTGGGAATGCTGGTGACACTGGATGCCATCTACAACCGAGTCATCCAAAACTCAAAAAATGGCCGCAGAACGTGGATATATTGTGATGAATTTTATTTGCTCTTTAAGTATGAGTACAGCGCCAACTTCTTCTACAAGCTCTGGAAACGCATCCGCAAGTATAACGGGTTGATTACCGGCCTAACGCAGAACTGCGATGAGCTGCTGCGCTCCGACACCGCCCGTCTGATGCTGGCAAACAGCGAATTCCTGATCCTGCTCAACCAGAGTGCCACCGACCGGGAGGAACTGGCCAAACTCCTCCACATCTCGGATACCCAGCTCGGTTACATCACCGACGTGCCCGCGGGCTGCGGCCTGATCCGCTGCGGCGGGCAGCTTGTGCCGTTCACCAATGCCTTCCCGCAGAACACTGACCTCTATCGTTTGATGAGCACCCGACCCGGTGAGATGCTGAACTGACGATGCAGCGAGCAAATAAAAACAGAGGGCCGCCCAAGCAGCCCTCCGCAAAAGAACAACTTCAAAAGTTCCAGATGTTGTTTTCCAGCCCTCGCAGCCGTGCCCGGAAATCGGCGGCCATCTTGGGTGCATCCGCCACATCGGGGAAGGTCACCAGGTAGTCATCCCCGGCCTGGTGGAAGCTCACCACGCCGGCCAGCCCCGCTATCTCAGCAACCTTGACAAGCGAGTAAAAATGACAAGCGAGTAAAAATCGTATTCCCGGGAGCTGATCATCAGATTCATCGAAAACACACCCTTTACCCATTATCGCACTTGTTCCAGCATAACACAGAGGGTTGCCGGATGCAACACCGCCAATGTGTCATTCTGCCTGGGACGGCTGCGACAGCAGCTGCTCGATCAGGTAATGATACTCTGGCAGTTGCTCATCATACGGCTGGACACGGCGAAGGAACTCTTCCCGCTCTAAGGGGTGCATCTCCCAAATTTGATACTCGCGGTCGTTTTCGAGAAGAATGTCGTTGCCGATCTCAGTGTAACACTTGTCGCAAATCTCCTCGGCGGATTGAATCGCATCAGCCCCGTCAAAGCAGCCGCGTGTGGTGTCAATAAAGAGCGACACATAGCACTGCATTTTATTCGACCAAAGGATCTCAAGGTAATCCGCCTGATCGATATACGGTTTGAACACGGCAAGAACCCGTTCAATTTCCTGCTTAGTCTCGGTGGTATACATACGGCTACCTCCTGTACGTTGTCAAAGCAAATCCCCAAAGCTCAACTGCCCATCCTCGCAGGTCCTTTGCAGCGCCGGCGGAACAATGGTCAGCAGCGTCAGCGCTGCCTGCGGGTCGGTCAGCCAGGGTCGCACCTGCTCATGGGACAAAATCAGCGGCATCCGATCGTGGATACCCTGCACCGAAGCGTTCGGCGCGGTGGTCAGCACCACATAACAGTTGGTGCCGTCCACATTGTCGTAGATGCCTGCCAGATAGATCGGACGCCCCGGAACCTGGAAGAAGTACTTGTGCTTGCCCGCGTCCCACTCGTAATAGCCGCTGGCTGGGATCACGCACCGCTGGGCGGCCATGCTGCGGCGGAACATCGGTTTCTCGCAGACCGTCTCGGCGCGGGCGTTGATCATCAGCCCGCCGCGCCAGCCCGGGATGCCCCAGCGCTGGAACTCGGCAACGACCCTGTCGCCGCTGGCGATCAGCACCGGCGCGACCTGGGTGGGCGCGACATCGCCCGCCATAGGAAAGTTCAACTCGTTGAACTGCCCGCGGCTGCGGCGCTCAGCGTCGCGCACGATCTGTTGCATCTCGCGGCTTTCTTTGGAAGAAAACTGATAACGGCCACACATGGGTCTCGCCCCCCTTTACCCGATTAGGAACAGCACCGGCAACTGATACACAATAGCTTACCCCACCACGACCCCGGCAATGCGGAACTCGTCGTTTTCCTGCACCGGGATCGGTTCATACGCCGGGTTCAGCGAGACCAAATACACGCCATCGGCATCATATTTTAGCTTCTTGCAATAGCCCTGGCCGTTCAGCACGCACAGCACGATCTCGCCGTTTTCGGCCTGCGCGGCCTTGCGTGCCCAAACGATCTGCCCGTCCGCAAAGCGCGGCGACATACTGTCGCCCGCCAACCGCACGCCAAACTCGGCCTTGGTCGGGACGGCGTCGTCCACCTCCATCTCCTCAGCCAGATCGTCGTCCAGCCACTGGCCGGTGCCGGCGGAAGCGGGCTGCAAAAACACCGGCAGCGTGCGCAGGCGGTGCACGGCGGGCCGCTCCCGGAATTCGTCCGATTGCAGCAGCAGGCGGCGGTATTCCTCCAGCCGGTCCATCCCCAGCCGGTTGAGCTGCGGGCCGTCCGCCTGGCTGAACAATTCGGAAACCTCGTGGTAGCCCAACGCCCGCGCCAGCGCGATGGCCTGGGTCACCTTCGGCTCGCTGTCGCCCTGCTCCCAGGCGACGAGGGTGCGGGCAGCCGCCGTCTTGCCCGCAGGCAGATACTCCCGCATTTTGCGCACGGTCTGCTCGCGGGTCAGTTTCTGCGCCTCCCGCGCTGCCTTGATGCGTTCATTCCAGCTCATAGCGCGCCTCCCTATACTTCTATGTCCTTATCATAGCATAGCCGGGACCGCAAGTCAAGCATACAATTACATAGATTTTCAAATATAAAGCCTTGAAAGTGAAGAAACAAGCAATTATAATAAGACTGAAGGGGGTTGTCGTATGTCAGGCCGACACATACTCCATGTCGATGCCAACAGCTTCTATTCTTCGGTTGAAATGCAGGAAAAACCCACCTTACGTGGCAAACGGATCGCCGTCTGCGGCTCGAAGGAGGACCGGCACGGCATCGTGCTGACCGCCAGCTACCCGGCCAAGCGGATGGGGGTCAAGACCGGCATGGCCATCTGGGAGGCGCAGCGGTGCTGCCGCGACCTCATCATCGTGCCGCCGCACTACCGCGAGTATATGCGGTACAGCGGCTATATGCGGGAGATTTTGCAGGACTACACCGACCAGGTCGAGGCGTTTGGCCTGGATGAAAGCTGGGCGGATGTGAGCGGCAGCGTGGGGCTGTTCGGCAGCGCCATGACCATTGCGCGGGAGATCAGCGAGAGGGTCAAACGAGAGCTGGGAATCACGGTGAGCATCGGCGTTTCCGACAATAAAGTCACCGCAAAATTGGGCAGCGACTACAAAAAGCCGGACGCCATCACCCGCATTGAGACGGATAATTACAAGGAGATCGTCTACCCGCTGCCGGTGCAGGACCTGCTCTATGTGGGTCACGCCACCCAGCGCAAGCTCAATTATTACGGCATCCGCACGATCGGGCAGCTGGCGCAGACCAACCCGGAGACTCTGCACGGCTGGTTTGGCAAGGTGGGGTATTCGCTGTCCGCCTTCGCCCGCGGGCTGGACGCCTCGCCGGTGGCGAAGCAGGACCATGTGGCAGCGGTCAAGAGCGTCGGCAACAGCGGCACCACGCCGCGGGACCTCGTCAACAACGAGGATGTCTGGCTTATGCTGTTGGTCATGGCCGAGAGCGTTGCCATGCGGATGCGGGAACTGAACATGAAATGCACCGTGGTGGAGGTCAGCGTCCGGGACAGCGACCTGAACGGATTTGTCCGCCAGCGTAAGATCGAAACGCCCACAAGCAGCAGTCTGGAGATTGCGCAGGTTGCCTTTGACCTGTTCAAAAGCAACTACCGCTGGGGCAAGCCGTTGCGGGGCGTCGGGGTGCGCGGAGCCTCGCTGGTGCCGGCGGATACGCCGGTACAGCTGGGCTTCTTCTGCAATGCAGAAAAGAGAGAAAAACTCGAACGGTTGGACAAGGCGGTGGATGGCGTGCGCGAGCGGTACGGGTACACCAGCGTCCAGCGGGCGCGGATCTACACAGATTGTGGGTTGGGGGCCATCAATCCCAAGGACGACCACACAGTGCATCCGGTTGGGTTCTTTAACGCGGGATAAGGAATTTTTGACAGATAGCAGGGAGGCGCAACGCAATGTCACGCAAGATCATTGGACGCGAAAAGCGGTATGTGGAGGTAGATGTCCGCTTCGAGCCGGACGGCCACCTGCGGCCGCTGGCGATCCGCTTCGGGCCGGAGCAGGTGTACCAGATCGACAAGATCAAGGATGTCAGCCGCCGCGCCGCCGAGGTGGGCGGCGTGGGGGATCGGTATGTCTGCGTGATCCGCGGCCAGGAAACAAACCTGTGGATGGAAAAGGGCCGGTGGTTTGTGGAGGCCAAGCTGGTGGCCGAAGCGTGACATGACTCAATACCAACTATATGAATAGGCAAAGCAAATGCCGCGGGCACAGGTGTGAATCGGGTGATTCGGAAACCTGCCTCGCGGCGTTTTGCATCTATATGATGGCACGAAGCCTTATTTGTTGTCCGCGATCGGCCGGGCGATTGCCCTGGCATGGCCTTAAGCGGTGGGAACGGTATCGAGATTTCGGTACCGTTTTGTCTATGACTATAAGATACAGGATAATTTTGACAACCATTTGAAGTCTGTTTGAAGAAACTTCAAACAATTTATCACCAATTTGTGAAGGAGGCGATTGATGATATGGTAGAACCCAAACAGAAACCGGCAGGCAAGCCTGTCCACACGGCAGACAAAGCCCGCCTGCCGCGCACCGCGATGCACGCCGTCTGGCTGTGCACCCGCGAAGGCACCCGTCGGCTTGCCGCGGAGGAACACCGGAACGGGCAGTATCAGGAGGCAGCGGCCCAGGAGGAACGTGCCGTGGATGCGGTTACTTCCACGACAGAAGCGGCTGTCGGTACCGCGCTGCGCGGAGGGAAAAAGCTGGCGCAGCAGGCCGCCCAAAAGCGGAGGGCGGAAAAAGCAGCCGGGCGGGCCGAACAAACAGCGGAGCGGACAATGGACATAGAGATTCGGCCGCCGACAGCTGTGCCGGGCAATCCAGATTCCCGGAGCACTGCCGCTTCATCTTATTATAAAAGGCGGAGCAGGCAGAGTCAGCCGGCGCGGAGACGATCCACAGCATTCCCAACGCAGATAGGCGGAAATCAAGTGTGCCAGGCGGAAGCCGCCGATCTCCACCAAAGCCGTCTGCGGCATGATTCGCTGGCGCGGTTTCAGGTGACGATACGTCAGAAAGCATTGCCGCAGCAAGCACCACTGCCCAAAACAGTATCTGCCGCCGGTAAGAAATCATCCAAAGCCCTACTTGCACAAACCCGAGCCGCCAAAACTGTGCAACGTGCCAAGCAGGCCGCACAGGTGGTCGGCTCGGCGGCGAAAAAGACGGCGGATGCCGTCATGGCGGGCCTCAAAGCCCTGTGGGCGGCTGCCCACACGCTGGCGATGACCGTCGCGGCGGGCGGAACCGTCGCGGTGCTGGTTGTCGTGATCGTCTGCATGATCGCGTTGGTGATCGGCTCCGGGTTCGGCATCTTCTTTGCCGCGGAAAGTGCCGGGGACGGCATGAGCCTGGCCGACGCCATCAACCAGCTTAACGGTGAGTACCAGGAGCGGCTGGAGGAAATCGAGGCCAATCACCCACACGACCGCCTTGAGATCACCTCCAACGACGGCAGCTATGCCATCGCCTGGCAGGATGTGCTGGCGGTCTTTGCCGCCCGCACAAGCGGGGCGGAGGACGGCGCGCCGGTGGCATATCTGGACGAGGCCAACCTGGAGCGGCTGTGGCAGATTATGTGGGATATGAACGAAGTCACCTGGGAAGTCGAGACGCAGACCCACGAGGTAGAGACTACCCCGGCCACCGACACAACAGCCGACGCCACGGCAGCTACGACGGGAGAAGATTTCGGCACCCGCACAGCCTCGGCATCGGAACGCAGCGGCGGAGAGGGAACGCCCGCTTCTACTACCTCTGGCGCAGACGATCCGAGCACAGATAATTCAGATGAAAATGAGGACGGCCCCGCCACCACCACGGTGACCGAGACCGTCCTCATTCTCACCTTACACCACAAAACAGCCGAGGAAATGCGCGAGGAATATCACTTCAACGCCCGCCAGGACGAGTACCTGACCCTGCTCAGTGCCGCGGACGCAGCCCCGCTCTGGGCCGACCTGCTCGGCGGTTTTGAAATGGGCGAACTCGGCGGCGAGGTTCTCGCGCCCGGCTCCGACACTACGCTGGCCGACGGTACCTTGCAATGGCCGCTGCCGGTGGCGGGCACGATCACCTCGCCCCAAGGCTACCGCACCGACCCGATCACCGGCGAGACCAGCTACCACAGCGGCACCGACATTGCCGTGCCCGAAGGCACCCCGATCCTGGCCGCCGCCGACGGCACCGTCACCGTCGCCAACGCCCTTGACAGTTGGGGCGGCAGCTACGGCTACTACGTCAAACTCGACCACGGCGGCGGGCTGACCACGCTGTATGCGCATTGCTCGAGCATCTGCGTCACGACAGGCCAGCAGGTCAAAGCCGGCGAGGTCATCGCCTACGTCGGCCAGACCGGGCGTGCGACGGGGCCGCATCTGCATTTTGAGGTTCACTCGTCCTGAGGAGCAGTGTCTGTGTCCGAACCCTTTTTGCCGGATGCCTTATGTACCTTTTCCAATATCTCCCGCAAAACTGGCGGAACCGGCGCGCCCATCTCGGCGGCGTTTTCCAGAATGCTGCCCAGCTCCGTGGTGATGTACCAGGTCAGGACAATGGGAGTCAACAGCATATCGTAGTCAAACGGCAGTTGCAGGCCCGGCACATGGTTGATTACCAGCCCCAAAAAGATATCAGTCAGTACGCTCACACAGATCATAATTGTGCTGCCGCCCTTGTGCCACAGCCCCTGCCGCGCCTTGCTGGAGTTCCATACTTTCTCCTTGATGGCCAGCGCGGTGCCTGTCACACAATCCAGCAGCATACAAATCGCATACAAAACCGCCAGCCACCCCAGCCAGCCGTGCAGGGCGGCCCACAGCCCGAGCGCGCCGACACTCGCCAGTTTTTCCATTGTATCAGTCTGCATAGTTTTTCTCCTTCGTTGATGTGTTTCAAAAAATAAAGAGAGCAAACGGCGTCAAATGTAAACTGCTTTACATTTTTCCGTTTTTGCTCTCTTTATCTTTTGAGTGGCCGCTCAAAAAAACATAAAGGAGAAATGAAAAATGGCTTACGAATTCAACCACTACTATGAACTGCAAAACTTGCAGACCCGGAAGTATGTGAACATCCTGGGCAACCATGAGGACGGTACCGTCAAAAATGGCGAGACGGTCAACCTGTTCGCGCGCACCGACAACCCCGACCAGCGCTGGGCGCTGGAGAATTACGGCGGCAGCGGGAATGTGCGGATTGTGCTGCAGCGCGGCGAGGGCTGGTATGCGCTGAACTACAATGTGAGCAACGCCAACTGCATTGTCTGGCATCTGAACACGGCGGAGGATACCGATACGGTCATCACCACCATTCCGGTTGACGGCAAGACGGACACCTGCTACTTGATTAGAAGCAAAAATGCAATGACTGTCAGAACGAGAGCATTTCGCCGCCATCAAAATAGATTGTCCGATGTTCAATTCGTTCGATTTCCTTATTTTCCAGAGAGTCAAAGAATTGCCAGGCAAAACTTTCCGGGTATTTTGGATTAAAAATCCTGATGCCAATAATGCGCCCAGCTGAAACCATCTCCCCAGATATTTGAAATGTACCTGGCGCTGCGAACCATGGGGCGCTATCCTTACACAGACCATTTCCCGTTTCATCAACAGAAAGCTTCAACCCGGGAAAGTCTTCCAGCGATTCATAATAGACAAAATCAGAATCCGATTCCGACGTCACATCACTTGATGAGGCTGCTGTTGACTCGGCTGAATTTTCACCTTTTTCTCCCAAACTGTATGCAGAAGAAGATGCTTTTTCATCACTGGAAGTACCGTCCGTTGAAGAGATGGCTGACGACTCAGCCGGTGCCTCTGTCGGCCGGGGTGCAAGCGTGGCCGTCGGCTGCACCGCCCCAGATACCATCGCGTCCGCTGACAAACGCATACGTGTTACCGTGGTATGCCAGGCGGATGGTAAAGGCCGACATATCACCCGCGATGGAACCAACAGAATCCACATTAGCAAGCTATCGCAATCAGGGAAGATGGTTTCTGGCATGGGGGACTTTTAGTGCACAGAGCAGCGTCAGAACTGTCAGGAAAAGCTGAATCACAAGATAAGCCGGTATGTTTTCCAGGATAATGGCACCGGGTGTTAGGAAGGCACCGGTTGGGTTGATAAAATGCAGAACATCCGTTGGCAAAAGCAAGGCGGCCAGACCGGAAAAAAGGATAAGGATGTTAGCCGGGAGGGAAAGGGAGGGACGGCCCAGCCATTTCGTAATGGAAAAAAAGGCCAGGGTGTAGAAAGCACAGCTCAGAATCTGTGCAGCGATCCAGAACACCAGAAGCTGCAGGATTGTCAACCGGGCAGTACAGTTCATGTAGGTCTGCAGGCTTTGAATCGCTGCGTTCCATGACGCAATGGGGTATTGCCGCATCATATCCCACAGAACGGGGATCCACTTCAAAACGACAAAAACAAAGCTGAAAACCAGCACAATGATAACACGGAGGCGCCACAATTTCCGCCCGTTCACCGTGGTTGAGTGCAACCGGGAAAGGGCGGTGTCCTCCCCGGCAACAGGCTGCACCAGCAGCACCAGCAGGAGCAGCATTCCTCCGCCGGATACCAGATCCCGCGTGGGGTTATTCAGCAGATACTCCTCTGATATGGTGTCGATCAAGGCTGGCTGCAACCCCTGCGCTTCCAGCAATCTTACCCGTTCATACTGGGAATAAAGCAGCTGAAAGCCCTTGGATTGCTGGGACAGAGCCTCCAGGGCCACCGTTTGCGCTTTGTACTCCTCGGTTGTGATCTGCCCGTTTTCAAACTGTTCCTGAAGAGCTTGTGCCTGCAAGGAAATAGAATCAAACATCCGGTCCCATGCCTCGATGGTATCCGTCTGCTCTTCGGTCAGGCTCCCCTCCACCTGTCGCAGATAATAGCGGTATACGGACTGGTTGTAGTCCAGGCGCACAAGGGGCAGCTGGCAGCACCACCCAAGGACCAGGGCAACGGCCAGCACCCAGACCAGGATGCCACGGCTGGAGATCAGCATACGCCGGGATTCCTGCCAGAACAAGCCGGTGGTTTTCAGCGTGGGAAGCTGCAGCGTCACCCCGCGGACTGCGCCTGGCAGTGCCGGCAAGGAAAGCGGCGCGGGGCGGGCATACTGGTATAAAAAGAACCCGCCCAGCAGCAGGAAAAACACCCCGCAGGCCCCATACAGAACGGGCCGCACACTGAGAGCATAGCCGAAGAAATTGAGATTGACATACTCGGTAAACACGGTGGCGGGGTCCAGCAGGAACAGGAGATTGAGATACTTCAAGACGTTGCCCACCGATGCAGGGTGCAGGAACACATAGAAACCGGCCTCGGCCGCCGCTACCAGCACACCGGCGACACAAACCAGTTTGCTGCTTTTCAGGAAGGCTACCAGGCAGGCAATCAGCAGGGTGACCGCCAGAAAAGCAAGGAGTTTTTGCATAAGGAAACAGACAAGATAAGACCCCTCCGTCAAAAACAGGGTACAGCCGCGGAAACTGCGAATGGACTGCACGCTACGCCTCCAGTCCGGGGCACCGTACAACACACCGGCGGTGAGCATGGTGCCTGCGGAAAAGGTCGTGGCGATGGCCACGGCAGACAGGCAGCCGGTCGTCAACTTGGCCGCCGCTGTTGTGGTGCGTCCGTTGGGGGTCGCCCGGACCAGGCGGAACACCTCGTTTTCCTGCTCTTCCAGAAACAGAAAAAAGGCGACCATCAACAAAAGGACCAGGGCAAGAACATCCGCACCCCGCCAATGGTTGACGGCTGCCAGAAACCGATCGTTGCCGACCCGGAGACAAATCCGGGTACAGGCGGCAAAGTCCTGGGCCGTTTTCTGTGAATTGCGCAGGGAAAAGGTGTTTTCTGTACTGAACAGGGTGGTTGCCTGCATTTGTTCAGCCTGGCGCTGTACCTGCTGCAGATAGGCGGGGTATTCATCCAGCCATTGGTACCGGCTGTACAGGTCGGAGTAGATAGAATAGGTATCGTAGTAATAGACCGGGTCAATCTCTTCCATCAGGTCGGGCAGGTCGGGATACATCTCCAGCAAGAGGGCCAGCTGTGTCCGGGCCTCGTCCCGGGGCGCGCCGTCACGGCTCCAGGAAGCGTAGGCCATCAGTTCATTGTGACTGCACCATTCTTTCAGCTGTTCTGCTGCGTCCTGCGGCGGGAGGACGGAATACTGGGCTTCTATATCGGCTGCCAGGGACCGGTTTTCGAACCAGACGGACTGCTGTGTGGTTTCGTTTACGGTGAGCCCCACACTGTTGAGGACCAGCAGCACCACCCACAGGATGCTGATAATCGGGTGGCCGAAGAGTTTCCGGCATTCATATTTTATACAGCGAAGCATGACGGGGACCTCCTTATGGCGCGGCGTGTTCCTCGTCGGCGTAGAAAAGCAGGTACAGGTCCTCCAGGGTGGGCGGCTCGGCACGGCTGCTCACCTGGAGCGGTTTGTCCCCCACGATACGCAGCCGAGGCCGGGCGTTTTCGTCAAGCTGGAGCGTGGCCAGCGGGTTGTTTTCCCCCTCACCCTGATAAGGAATGCTCCATACCCGATTTTCCATCTCATGTAACAGGTCCGGAATGCCTCCTCGGCGGATCAGTGTTCCTTTTTTCAAAAACAGGAGTTCCTTGGCGATGGTCTCTACATCCGAAACTACATGGGTGGCCACCAGCACAATTCTTTTTTGTCCTACTTTACCGATCAGGTTTCGGATGGCAATGCGCTCTTTGGGGTCCAACCCTGCGGTGGGCTCGTCCAGAATCAGCAGCAATGGATCGCCCAGCAACGCCTGGGCAATCAGGATGCGCTGTTTCATCCCACCTGAGAACGTGCCCAGTTTCCGCCTGGATACTTCATCCAGGTGGACCGTGCGCAGGAGGACGGGAATGGTTTGCTTTGCTTTTTCAGTGGAAAGCCCCTTCAGCGCTGCCATGTACCATAAAAATTGTTCGGCGGAAAAGGTGCTGTACAGGTTTTGCTGCTGGGGCATATAGCCCAGCCGGGCCAGGTAGGTGGATTCGCTGCCGTTAATGACGGTTTTGTTCCACAGCATGGTGCCGGAATCCGGCATCAGGTTGCCTGTGATGATGTTCAACAGGGTGGATTTTCCCGCTCCGTTGGCGCCCAGCAGACCATATACGCCGGGCGTGAAGGTTGCGCTGAAATCCTGCAGGGCGCGTACTTTGCCCCGATGATAGGTCTTGGTGATGTGCTGCAGCGCAAGTTCCATAGGGCAGCTCCTTAATATTGTACGACGATCTGTTTGGTGTAGTCTTCGTAGGAGATGCGCAGACATTCCTGGGCCTGCATAACCCCGTCCGGCGGGTTCTTTGCCAGCGCGTAGAGCACAAAATCCGTATTCCCGGTTTCGTTTTCCACCAGATCGGAATAGAAGAAATGTTCCTGGCTGCCGGGAATCATGGTTGCGTTGAAGGAATAGTTCGCCCCTTCCCACTGGGCCAGCAGGGTGCCGTCGGCGCTGTATTGCTGCAGCAGACGGGGTTCATCCCGCCAGGGAATGGCATAGTACCAAAACCTGGTCTCATCTGGCCGCATGGCATAATAGGGGGAAGAAGAAAACAGGTCAAAAGGGGCAAGTTCCTCCCCGGTTAGACCGCAGGTAATATATTCAAAATAATGGGCCTCGGGGTTTTCTAAATCCTGGTTGTGGTAAAACACGGTATAAATTCTTCCGTTCAGAAAACGGGGCTGCATGGGGTCCACCAGTTCTGGCGGTGAGAAAAGCTTGCCCTGTTCCCCGGTGTGGATGTCATACCAGTAATATTCGATGCTGTACACACCGTCGGTATTGGGGCGGTGTTCATAATACACATAATTGCCGTAGGCGGTCATACTATCAAGCACACCGTTGGGCAGGTTGTTTTCATACACCGTTTCGGTCTTTCCACCCTTCAGGGGAACGCGGTATACGCCGTACACCGAACCCATTTCTCCACTTTCGGTCTCGCTATAAGTGGCATCCGTGTAATACAGATATCCGCGGTGGATCAGGTAGTGTGTTGCGGTGTGCGGAAATTGCAAGACGGTTTCCCGCTCACTTCCATCCGAGTTCATCCGAACCAGAACGTTGCTAACCTCGCCCTTGTTCATCAGGTTGGCGTTGACCTGGGCGGCAGCCACATACAGTTTTCCCTCATAATACGCGATCAGGGGGTCACCATAGGCGCGCAGCAGACAGGCGTTGCAGTCGGTCACCTTTTCTGGGTCGGTTTCTTTTTCGTGCAGGCAGTCGGGCTTGTCGCAAAGGGGTACGGCAGCCATGGTCTGCTTGTCAATATAATAAACAAAGTCCGATGTGCGGTAATAATATCCGTCGGGGCTTTCCGCCATGGGAGCACCGTCATACATATAGGCGTAGTCCGTGTCTTGCAGATAGGCGTTTTCGGTGGGGGAAGATACACCGCAGGAGGAAAGAAGCAGTAGGGCTGCCAAGGATGCGGACAAAGAGAGAACCACAGGCTGGTGAATACATTTCCCCATAAGAGGCTCCTTTCAAAAATCCCCGCACATAGGTGGGATATACCTATATGCGGGGCTTTGTTATATCAGCATGAACTCAAAGCAGAGTAAAAGAGAAAGTTATACGTTGGTGGATGCAGACCAGTAAGCCCCATTATAGGTGACACTGTGCGTGCTGTATGCACCTTTGGCGACAATATTGCCGGGTTTATCCTCATGGGCGACTGCCGTTGCGGAAATCTGGGTTGTAACGTTACTGGCGACTGCGGAAACGGATTTTGTCTTGTCTCCATAGCCATAATTAAAGGTGGTATGGACGTACAAGTCCCCACCAGAGTAACAGATGGTGGTTCCGGTAGCACTTCTGGCGGAAATGGACGTGGAACCATGAACATTGACTCCACCGACATTGCCTGTGACACTGCTGGCAGCGCTGGCAGGAACAGAAAACAGCATTGCAACCATCACAGAAGCTGCCATTGCCAGATGTACTTTTTTGACTCTTTTCATTTTCGGACTCCTTGCATTGGTTAAATCAAACAGCTGGTTTGGAATCGTGCTCGATTTTTGATTCTATGAGATTTTGTGACTTGGGTTGATTGTAGAGCGGACCGGTCACCACCTGCGCGCCGGCGATGACCATTACAAGCCGTGGTCAGTTCCCGGGTTCGCTGACCCTTTCCTGTAATCACACAATACCATAGAATCATTTGCCGCACCACAAAGTTGACACCAAATTAGAGTCTTTCGACATGAAACGCCAGCAAACAAAAGATGCCCCGGCGCAGCTGGGGCATCCTCAGACTGTCAAAAAAGTTAAAATCCGTCGCCGTCGGCGGACATGCGCCGACGACGGCGACACCACCAGGGAAATTTTGCGGCAAATTGTGTGCGAGGAGCAAAGCGACGAGTGCGCGATTTGCCGTAAAATTTTGTCGAAGGGGATTCCAAAGGGGGAAATAGCCGCGGTAGGCAAAGCCGTGCGCGGCTGTTGCCCCCTTTGCAGCGTGTCGAGTTTCTCGACACGCTGAGATGCCCCGGCGCAGCTGAGGCATCCTGTGTGTTTAAGAACAGTAGATACATGTGTAACTACTGGTTTAAGAGATGAACGAGCTCTTTGATGAGGAACCATCGCTGTTCGGCAGATTTCCGCTTTGCGGATTCGGTGCCAAAATATTCCGCAAGTGCGGATACCAGACTTTTTTGCTCTTGTGACAATGATCGAACAGAAAGCAGCTCCGCATTTTCACCATAAACCAATGCGTCAAGGGATACGCCAAATACTTCGGCCATCTCGATCAGACAGTCAGCGGACGGTAGCTTGGCGTTTGTTTCATAGGCACTAATGATTGCGGTCTTTTTACCCAGCCGCTTGCCAAGTTCTTGCTGCGTCCAACCTTTGCTTTCCCGCAATCGGCGAATATGCTCTCCAATATAGTAAAAGCGCCCTGTATTTTTCATGTCTGTATCCCAATCGCTTGAACATCCTGCACAACTATTTTCTTTCGACAAGACAATTTTATACGATTGCGAGTGCTGTTCAGTGTAATTTCAATGTATAATTACACTATAAGTGTAATCGAGGGCAAAAAACTTGACTTTCAGGAGAATGGGTCGTATGTTGGAATGTAAAGAAGGACGTCTGCTGAGGCGCAACAAAGGCGGGAGTACAAATATGAAGATCAATGTTTTGCTCTGTGACGATGACAAAAGCTTTCTGCAGAAGCTGACGGAAGCAGTAACGAAACAACCTCTACCAACTGGCTTTTCTGTGGCTATAACCAAGAATTCCCACTCAACAAGCTTGAGTGACCGTGACCTGTCACAGTACCAAATCATGTTTTTGGACATTGATATGGCGGAACGGAGCGGTATGGACATCGCAAGGCGTGTGCGAGAACTCCACCTTGACACAATCATCATCTTTGTAACCAATTACCCGCAGTTTTCCCTGGAAGGATACGAGGTGAGGGCTTTTCGTTACTTGCTCAAACAGGATATGGAGCAAAAGCTGCCTGTATATTTCCGCGCTGCGCTGAACGAAATTTCACGCGGTGATAAGGGACTGCACTTTTCTGTCAAGTCTGAATCCTATTTTGTGCCGTATAGTGATATTATTTACCTGGGCAGCGATCAACGAGTGATCTACCTGTATACCGTCAAGCCTCTGCAGAACGGCGACCATTTTTACGGCAAGATGGAGGACTTGGCCCGTGAACTCGAGCCGGAAGGATTCCTGCGCATACAGAAAAGCTACTTGGTTAATATGGCTCACATCAAAAAACTCACCTATGACCATGTGATTTTAAGCAATGACAAAGAGCTCTCTGTTACCAGAAAGGGATACTCACAAATCAAAATTCAATATTTGGCATGGAAAAATAACCAGTGGGGGAATATGCTTTGATCGAGTATCTTTTGACTTATCTGTGGGTGGGGATGGAGTGTTTTGCGGCCATCTTATTGTTTGACGGATTTTCAGAGAGAAAACACAGGCCGAGTATACACTGGCTCATCGCGGGGGCCTTTACCATTTTGGATGCTACAGGATTAAACTTGCTTGATCCGGGATTGGCTAGTTTGAGCAGAATGTTGTACGGGGTAATTGCCTTTTTCATATTACACAGTGTTTTGTATCAAAGCGGTCTTTTGTTTGGCTTGTACATAACGATCATTTACTATGCAACGATGTGTTGTGCAGACAATCTTTGCGCAACCTTCGTGTTTTTGCGATTTGGCACATCAACTGCCATAGATTTGAGTGACACTATTCTGGTGTCTTTTTCCATACATTGCTTATCTATTTTTGTTTTTTATCTCCATAAATGCACACGCAAGAACAAAGTTATTGGAACCACAAGCTGGCAATGGTATACCATCCCGGCACTACTGTCGCTTATCAGCATCCTACTCATTTTCTTCTTTGGCGATTGTTTTCAAAACCATCAAATGGCCACACTTCCGCTCTTTGTTTGTGCGTGCTTCATCGCCTTCCTGCAAACGGCGGCTATGTTTCTGGTCAGTTGGATGGAACAGAATGCGCACTATCGCGAAGAAACGCTTAGTCTACAGACAAAAGCACGGGCACAGCAGGAAAACATCGAAGCGCTGAGTGCGGCTTACGCTCAGCAGCGGAAACTGACCCATGATTTTCAGGCACATCTGGACACACTGTCGGGTCTATTGGCACAAGAACCGTCAGATATAAGCGCAGTGCAAAAGTATGTGCAGGACTTACGGACGGCGCAAACAAGCCGCATTCTACTTGTCAATACGCATCACGCCGCGCTGGATGCCTTGCTCAACCAAAAGGCGCTTGTGGCCAAAAACCGCAAAATTGACATTCAGTTTTCCGTCAACGATCTGTCCGCCGTTAAAATCAATATGGTCGATCTCACCATCCTCATCAGCAACACCTTAGACAATGCAATCGAAGCGTGTGGGAAACTACCGGCGGATGACCGGCAAATTTTCGTACAGGTTTTACTAGAAGAGGGTGTACTGTTTTATTCCGTCCGCAACCGTTCGCTGCCGGTGAATATACAACCGGGGCAGTTACCAGTCACAACAAAAATTCCTCCGTCACTGCATGGGTATGGCCTGCAAAATGTGCAGACTACATTGCAAAAGTATTCTTCTCTCTATGCCCTTACCTATGCCAACGGGTGGTTTGGATTTGCGACGGATCTGCCCAATACTCCAATTTCATGACAAAGAACTGTGCTTTCGCTACAAAAAAGAAGGAAAAGCGCAAAACATCTGCTTTAATAAGAGTGAGCTTATCACATAGAGGGATCAATCAATGGATAAACTGTTGGAATCCATCACGCAAAATTGCCTTCGTGAAAACCTGATTGACGAAGGACAAACCGAATGGCTGCTTTATTCGTTGCAATGCCGAGTCATGAACATCGGCGGTTTCTGCATTTTGATTGCCTTGGGCTTGCTGGTTGCGCCGCTTCCACAAGTGCTGCTTTTGAATCTTGGATTGGCTTTTTTGCGCAAACGAACCAATGGTTTGCACATGCCTACCAAACTGTCCTGTTTTGCTGTTTCACTCCTTTGTGAGTATGCGTGTTTGTTTACCATTCGCCAGTTGTCTGCTGATAGATCATTTGCTTCGTTGGGGTTGCTTCTCGTATCGTCCGCATTGGTTCTCTGGCTGGCCCCCTGTAACAATAAAGCGATCCATCTTAGCCGTGACGAACTGATCGAAGCTCGGAAAGGGGTACATGTCCGATTGGCTGTATACCTCTTGGTTGTGCTTGTCTTATTTGTACTAACGCCAACGCTTGCCAATACACTGGTTGTCGCAGAAACTGCGGTTGCCCTTCTGGTGATTCTGGCCAGGCTTGGCGTTGGGATACAGTAGTTCACAGCTACATACGAGCATTCAAAAGAAGGAGGATATATCATGAAAACAAATGAAAGTATGCTGCATAAGGGCATCCGAGCCGTTGTCCAGGCGGCGCTTCGCCATGATGCAAGCGAGCCTTGTCATGCCTATTGGTCTTACCAGCCCCACCGCCCCGAAAAGCCCCTGCCCAAACCGCAGGAAAAGAAGTAAACCGTGACCGCAAGGCCCAATACCCTCATCGCGCCCGCCGCATCCCGTATGCGGCGGGCGCGGTTTTATTTTATGGTCATTGAATACCGCCGCCTTACATTCAACCAGATAAACAACGTACACAAAAAATTAACATTTTAATGTAAAGGGTTATTTGACATATAGCTGATACGATGGTTTCAGAGCCAAAAATCAAGGTGGTGAAGGGAGGTGGACGCGAACTGGCGGAGAGATGCGATCATCGAATTTCTTCGCCAGCAAGGGAAAGTGAGCACGAAGGCGCTGGCTGAACACTTCCATGTCACGCGGCAAACGATCTATCAGGACATTACAGTCTTATCGTCCCGTTGTGATATTTGTACCGAACGAGGACGAAATGGCGGTGTCTATCTGCTTGATAAAGGCAGACCGGCCAAACAGTTCCTGAGTTCTACACAAACAGAAGTTTTACTCCAGCTTTTGCCCACTTTATCCGAAGAAAAGCGTCTGATCATTCAATCGATCCTCCACGATTTTGGCTCGTAAGAGGCTATGTCTCTTAACCTTGACAGCCTTATACCCAGCACGGCAGGTACGTTCCTGCCCCAGCGAGCGACGCGGGAGGGCGCGCCGGGACGTGCGGAGGCAACTTCGCACCGAGCGATTTAACCCGTCCCCCAAGCAGCCCCGGCGGGCTGTCTTGCCACGACCTGGGGCGGCCCACAATGATACGCCTGTTGCCCCGCACGTCAGACGGGGTGGCCGAGCCCCGGTTGCAATCCTTAG
>PPYE01047517.1_pt1 | contig 37496 bp, 29 predicted proteins | sample 1559881 | NCBI WGS metagenome assembly PPYE01 (sample SAMN08240022, study PRJNA423297) | Human gut metagenome, whole genome shotgun sequencing project. | reverse complement strand
CTGTATTGGCGATAACTGTTGGTTTACCGCCTTCCATAACTGCTACGCAGCTGTTTGTTGTACCTAAGTCAATACCAATAATCTTACTCATAATGATTTTCCTCCTCTAAATTTGGAATATTAGGAATGAGTGGTCGTCCAGCAGTCTCTGCCGGATGATCACATTGTTTCAATGTTAGTTTGCAACCTGCACCATGCTGTGACGGACGATGGAATCCTTGTAGGTGTAGCCCTTCTGGAGCTCCACTGCCACAACATTCTCGCCGAGATTCTCATCCTCCACATGCATCACTGCGTTGTGGAAGTTCGGGTCGAACGGTTTTCCGACTGCCTCGATCGGCTTAACGCCCATATCATCGAGTGTCTTTACAAATTGCTTATATATCTTTTCCATTCCGTCTGCAAACGCGGATCCTTTCGCGTCTTCCGGAATGGAATTAAGACCTCTTTCAAAGTTATCGACGATCGGAAGGATCTTTTCGATCACATCCTTTGCGCCGATCTCATACATTGCGGACTTTTCTTTGTCCGTTCTCTTGCGGTAGTTATCAAACTCCGCCATGGATCTCTTGAGCTTGTCATTTAACTCATCGATCTTCTCGTCCTTCGGATCTTTCTTCTTTTCAGAAGCTTTTTCCTCTTTTTCGGACGTCTCTTTATTTTCTTTTTCGGAAGCGGCTGTCTCTTTGGTTTCTTTTTCCTCAGAAACGGCTTTTTCCGTTTTCTCTTTTTCTAACTCTTTCTCTTTCACTGCTCTCTTCACCTTTCATTTTTAAACGTTTCGTTCAGCTGCGCAACTAACGATCTCAAGGTCGATACAACTTTTTCGTAGTCCATTCGTTTTGGTCCCACGATACCGATCGTTCCGCGCATCCCATCGCCGAGCGCATAATTTGCGGTTACGATGCTGCAGTCTTTCATGCTCTGGACCGGAGTTTCATCTCCGATATAGACCTGAATTTCATTGTCCGGATCATCCGTTTTATTCTGCTGCTGCCCATCGATCAGTCCCCTGAGAAGTTCTTTATGTTCCAAAGTACCGATCAGCTGGCTCGCTTTTTCCGTATCGGAAAGCTCCGGGTATTTGAAAATATTGGTTGCCCCGCTGGTATAGATCTGGAGATCTTCGTCCTGGGAGCGGATCACTTCGCTGACTTCATTCAGCACCAGATCCACCACTCTTCTGTGGGATCCGGCCTGTTCTTTCATTTTTGCGATCACGCCAAGGTTGATCTCCTCGATCGTCAGACCGTTCAGGCTGCTGTTTAAAAGAATATTTAAATTCAGAAGCTCTTCGTCACTGAGTTCCTCATCGATCGTAACAAAGGAGTTTCTTATAATATTTCCTTCCACAACGACTACCACCAGAAGTTTGTGTTCCTCCACCTTCGAGAGCTGGATAAACTTTAACTTTGTCTGGTTGTAACTCGGTCCGCTGATCAGGGTCGCATAGTTCGTATTGTTGGCAAGAACCTTTGCAAGCTGCTTCAGAAGCAGTTCCACGCGGTCTACCCGCTGGATCATAAGTTCCTGCATATGCTCGACCTGACTATCTTTTTCCTTGATGATCTGGTCAACATAGAAGCGGTAACCTTTATCGGAAGGAATTCGTCCCGCCGAGGTATGCGGCTGAATGATGTAGCCAAGTTCTTCCAGATCAGACATCTCATTTCGGATCGTCGCGGAGCTGAGCTTCAGATCCGAGTATTTGGAAATCGTTCTGGATCCCACCGGCTCACCGGTCTCCAGATACGTCTGGATAATCGCTTTTAAAATTTTTTCTTTTCTCTCATCCAGTTCCAAAACTCTCACCTCTTCTTTATTAGCACTCTTTATTGAGGAGTGCTAACATTTACAGTTGTTACTATATTACTTAGTGTGTTGTTTGTCAAGGGCTTTTGATAATTTTCACATTTTTTTCACTATTTTTTTCATCGCCTTTTTCTACCAGGATTTTACAGGATCCGCCCGGCTTTCCCCTGGATTTTCCTGTGAATCCCGGGGGCTTTGCGTCACATTAAGAACATTTCTGCCATATGGGGGGACTGTTTGCGTCCTGGCAGTAATACCCAAAAACTTGACAAATTTGGAAAATTATGTATAATACATACTTGTTTCCAAATTGTTACATTTCTATTACACATCTGCATATAATTTGTAATAGATATGAAACAAAAAAAGAAAGGATTGTTATATGAAGAAATTTAGATTGACCATCTGTGTTTTACTGACCGTCATTTCGATGCTCTTAAACACCGTATGTGCATTCGCAAGTACCCCGAAAAACTCTGGCCACCTGGACAGCATCGATGGAAATAAGGTTTCCGGATGGGCGTGGAACTCCGCTGCCCCGGATACCCCGGTCTTCGTCACCGTCACTGTGGCCAACTCCCATACAGGCGAGTCTCTTTTATCTGAGACCGCCGAAGCTGATATCGAGCGCAATGACTTAAAGGAAAGCGGCATCGGAAACGGTGCCCACGGCTTTGAGATCATGATCGACTGGTCCTCCATCCCGGATGATACCTACATGATCAAGCTCAGCGTGAACGGCACAGCACTTCCGTTAGCTTACCAGTACAATACCGCAACAAAGATCATCAAAAATGCCACCCTCGTTTCCTTAGGTACATTTAAGACCACAGCTTACTGCCCGTGCAGAAGCTGCTCCGAGGGCTACGGCCGTCTCACAAAGACCGGAACCCAGGCGACCGCAAGCCGCACCGTAGCCGTTGACCCGCGGGTCATTCCGCTTGGAAGCCATCTTTTGATCGATGGTGTCGAGTATATCGCTGAGGACGTCGGAGGCGGCGTCAAAGGAAAACATATCGATATTTTTTACAACACACATTCGGAAACAAGAGATCACGGCGTTGAGCGGTCTGAGGTCTATCTGATCCAGTCTTAAGTTCATCTGCCCCGTTATATGAGTTTCCACCCGATATATGACAGGACTGGAAGGACATCCACTAATAAATTCTTCCTGCTACATGGCAAAAAAGGGAATCTCTCCTGAGCATGCGAAAATGCTCATGAAAGATTCCCTTTCTTAATTATACATATCTTATGTGAGTCAGGACCTCTCCTGAATTCACAGGCTTGCTCCTATCTTTAAACAGTATGCCCCTTCGCCACATAAAACGGCTGTGTATCCGTTCCCTTCAGCTCCTGGCAAACCTCAATCGTCACGTTCTTGTCTGTGACAACGTAATCCAGCCGTGCGCCTGCATTCACCACCGTATCCTGCATCAGGACACTGTTTCTGATCTTTGCGCCCTTCGCGATCTTAACGCCTCGGAAGAGAACACAGTTCTCCACATCGCCTTCGATCACGCAGCCATCAGCCACAAGGTTATTTTTTGTCTTACATCCGTTAATATATCTTGTCGGGTTGTCATCACGGATCTTTGTGTAGATCTGACCGCCGGTAAACAGCGCGTCCAGATTCTCATCATCGAGAAGTTTCATATTCTCATCGAAGTAGCTCTTTAAGCCGCAGATCCTCGCGTAATATCCATCATATTTATATCCGCGGATGTTGTACTTCTCAAGACGCGGCGCAAGGATATCACGCTCGAAGCAGGAGTATCCACGTACAAATGCCGCATGGATCTTATCGATCAGTGCTTCTCTATCCATAATATAAATATTCATGGAGAGGTTCTGTTTTCCGCACATTTCAGAATTCATAAAGATCCGTCTCACGCGTCCGTCATCAAGCTTTAACGTGTAATACATATCCCCGTGGGAACCTGCGCGGATCAGTTCCGCCGGAATCTCCTGCTCTGTGTAGGCAACCGTCACATCGGCACCGCTCTCGATATGTTCCGCTAACATTGCGTTGAAATCAAAATCCACCGCGATATTGGCGTCCATCATGATCACATACTTTTCTTTTTTGCTTTTCAGATACGGAAGGATGCTCTCAAGTGCCTCGACGCGTCCGCTGTAGACCTTCATATTTTTCTCCGCATAGGGCGGAAAAATACTGAGGCCTCCGTTTTTTCTGAGAAGATCCCACGCTCGTCCGGAGCCCAGATGGTCCATCAGGGAATGATAATTCTCCCGTACCACGATGGCAATATTGCTGATCCCGCAGTTTGCGAGACTGGAGAGCAGGAAGTCGATGATCCGGTAACGTCCCGCAAACGGGATTGATGCCATCAGGCGGTCACCCGCAAGCTCCGGCACCAGATTATCATAACTGTTTGGAAAAATAATACCGATCGCATTTGCATTGGAATTTACCATTGTTCTTCACCATCCTCCACATTTTTATTGACCATGGCGTTCGGGCCGATCTTTGCGCCCTTTCCGATGGTGATTCCGGAACCGATCGTCGCAACGCCGTGTTCTTCCCCCTTCGGCATGGATCCAACAACGGCATTTTCACCGATCACAACATTTTCCGCGACGATACAGTGTTCTACAACAGCTCCGGTCTTTATGACCGTTTTGCCCATGACAACGGCATCTTCGATCTTTGCTCCCTTTTCTACCCTGACACCGGAGAACAGGATCGAATGCTTAATACTTCCGTCGATCCGGCATCCGTCTGTGATCATGGAATTCTCAACGACTGCGTTGGAGCCGATCTTGTGACCGGTCATACCGCTGTTCCGGCTGTAGATCTTCCAGTTTTCATCAAAGATATCGATCCCGCTGTGTTCCGGATCAAGAACCTCCATATTTGCTTCCCAGAGGGATGAGATCGTTCCAACGTCCTTCCAGTATCCCGCAAAGTGGTACGCGTACATCTTCCGTCCGTCTTTTAAGAGGTTCGGAATGATGTTGTTTCCGAAATCATTCTCGGAATTCGGGTCTGCCTCATCCTCGATCAGGTACTTCTTTAAGATATCCCAGTTGAAGATATAGATTCCCATGGAAGCCAGATTCGACTTCGGGTTCTTCGGTTTCTCCTGAAACTCTGTGATCCGGTCGTCCCCATCCGCCACCATCAGACCAAAACGGGATGCCTCGTCCCACGGCACTTCCATAACCGCGACACTGAATTCTGCGCCTTTTTCCTTGTGGAAGCGCAGGAAATCACTGTAATCCTGCTTGCAGATCTGATCACCGGATAAGATGATCACATACTGCGGATCGTAGCGCTCGATGAACGGAATGTTCTGATAGATTGCGTTTGCGGTTCCCTTATACCAGTCGGAACCGGATGCCTTCTGATACGGCGGCAGCACATGTACTCCACCGTAAAGACGGTCGAGGTCCCACGGCTGGCCGTTTCCGATATACTCATTCAGTACCATCGGCTGGTACTGGGTCAGAATTCCCACGGTATCAATTCCGGAATTTACGCAGTTCGAGAGCGGAAAATCAATAATTCTGTATTTCCCGCCGAAAGGGACTGCCGGTTTTGCAAGCTTCTGTGTCAGTGCATAGAGTCTTGAACCCTGGCCGCCTGCAAGAAGCATTGCGATCATTTCCTTAGCCATAATAATATCCCCCTGTTTTTTGGATACAGTCTCTCCGTGCAAAATGTACAACCATGCATTTCATCGGATTGTATAAATTATATCATATTGTTGCCATTTTTGATAGTAGTTTTATGCACTTTTACCATGCTTTTTACATGATCTATATATGTATTCTGCTTTTTTATCCTCTGTACCATTTAAGCTGCGCTTATGATCTACTTGTTTTTTCTCAGCATGCATGCCCTTTTTCACTCCACGCAGGATCTCTGACATCGAAAACTACGGCTGAAAAAAAGCGCGGTCTCCGCAGGATCTTTAGTCCTGCAGAAACTGCGCCATAATATAATTGCTTACATCAAGTCCATAATCCGTCAGAACGAACCGGTCGCCCTGAAATACTGCCGCTTTTTCCTCCACAAACATTTCCATGAGCCCCGGATAGACGTCCTTCGCGGACACCCCGAACCTCCGCTCAAACTCCGGGAGGGACACCCCCGCTGTCATCCGTAGTCCCACATAGAAGAATTCCTCCTCCATGTCTTTCTTCGTGAGCTTTTCCACATCCGTAAACATCCCCGGCTTTTCTTCCAGATACTGCTTCATATCGGAATTGACCGCAAACCTACAGCCGTCCATGTAGGAGGATGCCCCGAGTCCCAGTCCCAGGTAGGGCAAGCCTGTCCAATAACCGATATTGTGGCGGCACGCTCTCCCCGGCTTCGCATAGTTTGAGATCTCGTACCGCTCATACCCACAGTCCCGCAGGAACCGCTTCGTCTCGTGGTACATCTCCCTCTCGGAATCCTCGTCGGGAAGAAGTTTCCGTCCCTCTTCGCTCCCGTACTTCTCACCGAAAGGAGTTCCATCCTCAATGATCAGGCTGTACGCCGAGATATGTTCCGGATTCAGGTCCGTGACCCGCTTTAAGGTGTCCTTCCAGGACTCGCGGGTCTGTCCCGGCAACGCTGACATAAGGTCGATATTGATGTTCGTGAACCCGCACTCCCGGGCCAGATGGAAGCTCTCCAGGAATTCCGCCCAGGTATGGATCCGGCCGAGAAGCTTTAGCTCTCTGTCATTTGCTGATTGGAGTCCAAAGCTCAGGCGATTGATCCCGGCCCGCCTGTAATCTGTGAGTTTCTCCCTTGTCACGGTTCCAGGGTTCGCCTCCATGGAGATCTCCGCGCCTTCCGCCACATGAAACGCCTTCCGCACATGTTCCGTGATCCCGACAATCAGCGCCGAATCCGGCACGGACGGGGTTCCGCCGCCGATAAAGATCGTATCTACCGGAATGTCCCCGTATTTTTTTCCCATGGCGTCAATATCTTCCCTGAGCCGCCTCGTGTACAGGTTCTGGGTCTCCTGGTCCGTCGGAAATGAAAGGAAGTCGCAGTAAGCGCATTTTCTCACACAGAACGGCATGTGCAGATATAATTCCATGCCCCCGTTCATGCGAGAACCTCACTGAGCATCTCGATCTCGTCCTCGAACAGGCAGTATCCCGGATCATGGGCTTTCACCGCCGCCAGGACATCCTCGATCCGCATCCACTTCACAGACTCCACTTCTTCTTTCTGAAGCTTGAGTTTTTCGATCTCTACCGGCTTTTCATAAGCAAAAACATGACTCTTCTCATGATTCTTAAAGATCCGTCCATGGAACTCGCCTTCATAGCGTCCGTCATGGACCCCGACAAGCCGCAGGTCTTCCGGCTCTGCCGCAATTCCCAGCTCTTCCTTCAACTCCCTGAGCGCCGACTCCAGATAATCCTGTCCCGCCGGGATATGCCCGGCGCTGGAGATATCGTAGCAGCCCCCGAAGGAGTCCTTCTCGCGGCTCCGCTTCTGTAAAAGCAGGTCATGTCCGCCGTCCCCCCGTCTTCTTACGACCCAGACATGGCTCGTCCGGTGCCAGTCACCGTTGAGATGGACCAGCGTGCGCTCTCTCACCTGTCCCGACGGCTCTCCATTCTCATCGAGGAGATCAAGAAGCTCCAGCGGCTTTCCGTCCAGGACCGCTTCCTTTAAGAGATCATCCTGGTAGCGGAGTTTCAAAGAGAAAAACGGTGCTTCCTCGTCGAGAAGCCGATGGAAGATCCTGTCGCCTTCCCAGAGGTTCAGGCTGTCGATCTCAGTCTTAGGAACCCACTCCAAAGTCCCCTCATTGCAGTCTGCCAGCTCACCTGTAAAGCCATCTGCCGTGTAGAGGAAAATGTACTCCATTTCGGCATCATCATCATTGTACACGAAAGTCAGAACGCCCCGAAGTCTATAGCTTGTGAGTGTCAGGCCTGTCTCCTCCTTCGTCTCCCTTAAAATGCAGTCCTCCGGGCTCTCCCCGCGCTCAAATTTCCCGCCAATGCCGATCCACTTGTCTTTATTGACGTCGTGTTTCTTCTTGATACGATGGATCATCAGGTATTTGTCATCTTTTTCAATGTAGCATAATGTTGTAAGCTTCATAATAGTTCCTCATCTATGTGCAAAAAAGTCCATTTCTTCGAACGATCTGAAATGGACTTTTTATCTGGATCAATATTTTAATTTACTCCTCATCCAGCTTCAGAACGCTCATAAACGCCTTCTGCGGAATCTCTACGTTTCCGACCTGGCGCATACGCTTCTTGCCTTCCTTCTGCTTCTCGAGAAGCTTCTTCTTACGGGAGATATCGCCGCCGTAGCACTTCGCGAGGACATCCTTTCTCATGGCCCTTACGGTCTCACGGGCAATGATCTTACCACCCACAGCAGCCTGGATCGGAATCTCGAATAAATGCTTCGGGATCTCATCCTTCAGCTTTTCGCACATCTTTCTGCCGCGCTCGTAAGCGGATCCCTCAAACACGATGAAGGAAAGGGCATCCACAGTTTCCTTATTGATCAGGATATCGAGTTTTACAAGCTGTGACTGCTCGTATCCCTTCAACTCGTAGTCGAAGGACGCGTAACCGCGGGATCTTGATTTCAGCGCGTCAAAGAAGTCGTAGATGATCTCGTTTAACGGAAGCTCATACTTTAAGAGTGCACGCGTCTCTTCCATATATTCCATGCCGAGGTAAACGCCGCGGCGTTCCTGGCATAACTGCATGATCGCGCCCACAAATTCTGTAGTCACCATGATCTCTGCGGAGACGATCGGCTCCTCCATATATTCGATTTCGGACGGATCCGGCATGTTGGACGGGTTCGTGAGGTCGATCACCTCGCCGTTCGTCTTGTGGATCCGGTATACAACGCCCGGTGCTGTCGTCACGAGGTCAAGGTTGTACTCGCGCTCCAGGCGCTCCTGGATGATCTCCAGATGTAAAAGCCCTAAGAATCCGCAGCGGAATCCGAAGCCCAGCGCGATGGATGTCTCCGGCTCAAAGAACAGGGACGCGTCGTTTAACTGCAGCTTCTCTAAAGCATCACGGAGCTCCGGATATTTCGCTCCATCCGCCGGATAGAGTCCGCAGTACACCATCGGTGTCACCTTCTTATATCCCGGAAGCGGGGTCGCGCACGGATTTAAGCGGTTCGTCACCGTATCACCCACGCGTGTATCTTTCACATTCTTGATGCTGGCTGTAATGTATCCAACCATGCCGGCCCGGAGCTCATCACAGGGGATAAACTGGCCTGCGCCGAAATATCCGACCTCAACGACATCGTAGGAAGCTCCCGTCGCCATCATCTGGATCGGGGTGCCTTTCTTCACGGTTCCCTCTTTCACACGGCAGAATACGATAACACCGCGGTAGGAATCGTAGAGGGAGTCAAAGATCAGCGCCTGAAGCGGTGCCTCCGGATCCCCCTTCGGAGCCGGGATCTTATGGACGATCGCTTCCAAAACATCCTCGATATTGAGTCCCATCTTTGCAGAGATCCTCGGTGCGTCGTGAGCCTCAAGTCCGATCACGTCCTCGATCTCCTCCGCCACACGATCCGGATCAGCGCTCGGAAGGTCGATCTTATTGATGACCGGGACAACATCAAGATCATGGTCAAGGGCAAGATACACATTTGCAAGCGTCTGGGCCTCAATGCCCTGAGCTGCATCTACAACAAGGATCGCACCGTCACACGCCGCAAGACTTCGGGATACCTCATAGTTAAAGTCAACGTGACCTGGGGTATCGATCAGATTAAAGATATACTCCTCGCCGTCCTTTGCTTTGTAAACCGTGCGGACTGCCTGGGATTTGATCGTGATTCCGCGCTCTCTCTCAAGATCCATATTGTCAAGGATCTGGGCCTGCATCTCACGGCTGGTTAAAAGACCGGTCTTCTCGATAATGCGGTCCGCCAGCGTGGATTTACCGTGGTCGATATGGGCAATGATACAGAAATTTCTGATTTTATCCTGGGAATAATGAACCATTCATGTTCCTCTCTTCTATATGATTTCTTCTTTATATGATCCATTTCTCTGTCACTGCTTGTCGAACCACCAGATCTTTACTCCTGATCGTTCGGTCCATCGGAAAATACCTTTATACACAGGAATTTCTCCCTTGGGGACAGAAATGGCAATTTATCATGTTAAATATAGCATTTTTTAGGTTTCCGCGCAAGCAGTAGTATGAGGTTTGGATGTGATAAAAAATAGACAAAAAGCTGACAAATTACAATTCTTTTATGTGTTGTAAAATCAATTGACATTCTATCCATTCTGATTTAGACTTTAATTAACATTTTGTCACGTATATTCAGGACTTTTCTTCGTCCCGTCACCCGTCCACCTTTTCTATCATTTCAGCAGCTATCCTGCATGTTCGCAGATCCTGTATATTTCCTGACCGGTCTGTGTTTTCTGAATAGCTGCCCGGGAGATAACATATGAATCAAGCTCAGAAAAAACAGCAGTCCATGGACATGACCTCAGGGTCCATCACAAAGCTCCTGATCATGTTCGCGGTTCCCCTCGTGATCGGAAACCTTTTTCAACAGCTATACAACACTGTGGACAGTCTCGTTGTTGGAAACTTTGTCGGCTCCCATGCTCTCGCCGCCGTTGGTTCCACCACCAGCATCATCAACATGATCGTCACATTCTTTACCGGTACCTCTGTTGGTGCCGGCGTCGTCATCAGCCGGTACTATGGGGCCCACGACGACGAAAAGCTTCACATTGCCGTGGAGACCACGATGGCAGTGACCTTCATCTGTGGGATCATTTTTTCAGGTCTTGGAATCTTTGTTGCCCCCTATATGTTAAAATTTATGTCCACACCGGATGATGTCCTGCCGTCCGCCTCCGTATACTTAAAGATCTATTTTTCCGGTGTTTTCGGTCTGCTTGTATACAACATGGGAAGTGCTATCCTGCGTGCCGTTGGCGATACGAAGCGGCCGCTGTACTTCCTCTGTCTCTCCAGTGTCATGAATATCGGCCTTGACCTTCTTTTTGTAGTGGGCTTCGGCATGGCCATCAAGGGAGTTGCCTACGCGACGATCATCTCCCAGTTTGTTTCCGCAATTCTCGTGCTCATCGTTCTCACCAGAAGCACGGAGAATTACTGCCTGACCTGGAAGGACCTGCGGATCAACAAAAAAATCTTCCGGCAGATCCTCATGGTCGGACTACCGACAGGCTTTCAGCAGTCACTGACATCATTTTCCAACGTGTATGTCCAGTCCTATATCAACACCTTCGGATCCAGCTGCATGGCCGGATGGAGCAGCTACTCAAAGATCGACCAGTTTGTCTTCCTTCCGATGCAGAGTATCGGACAGGCATCCACGACCTTTATGAGTCAGAACCTGGGAGCCGGGAATCTGCCCCGCGCGAAAAAAGGAACCGGTGTGGCGCTCCGGCTGGCACTCCTCATTACATTCGCCAGCGCTGGGATCCTTTTCCTCTTTGCGCCTCGGCTCGTCGCAGTCTTCAACCAGGAGCCTGACGTTGTCCGGTACGGAACCATGTTTCTCCGGATGAACGTGTTCATGCTGGCATTCTGCTGCCCGAACCAGGTCGTTGCGGGCGCGATGCGCGGAGCCGGAGATTCCAGGACACCGATGCTGATCATGCTGTTCTCCTTTGTCCTGTTCCGCCAGATCTACCTCTATATCGCGACCTCGATCTGCAATACAGCCGCAGTTGTCGGATTCGGATATCCAGTGGGCTGGATCGTAGCTTCGGTTCTCGTAGAGCTCTACTATATGTCCGGAAAATGGGAGAAAAAGATCAATATGTAACCTCTTCCCATGTTCTGTTATTCTCCTGTCAGTACCTGATCCAGGAGATCGGATAACGGCATCATCGCCGCTTTCGCCTCCGCATACGTGTTTGTCTGGGCGCCCACCTCGATGAGGGCGGAACGCGCCCGGACATGCTCGTTATAGCGGAGGCCTTTTAAATAGATCTTTCGCGTAAGTCCCGGATATTTTCCAGCAGCCAGAAGCTGCATCTGGAAGCTGAACGCCAGGTTTTCCTTGAGATTTGGGTTCGGAAGATACTCGATGGGGCCGTCCGGGCTCATCGATGTCCCGTTGAAGAACATGATCTTCGCGGTCTCCGTCCCGTCGATCTCCGTCACAAGTCTCGTCCCATCCGAGACGCCGTCCCGGTGGACATCCAAGACCACCTCGATAGACGGGTATTTCTGCAGGAGACCAGAGATCCCGTCGAGGGCGTAGGTATACGCCGCACTGCGGTCCAGCTTTCCGTTCCGGTAATCGTAGACGCTCTCATCATGGTACACGTTGTACCCCTTTTCCCTGAGAAGCTTCGCCAGGCACTCTCCGAGGTGGATCACGTCCGCCTCCGAATTTTCCGGGTAGTCGGCGTAGGTCTCCTGGGAGTGGGTATGGTAGATCAGGATCTGGGGGATGTCGGCGTTTTTTTCGATGGAAAGGTCCGCGGCGAGGAAATTCTCCGCCCGCATCAGGTCCCGGCCCGCCGTTGTTGTGGGGTGGACGTTGTAGAATTTTTTCATCAGGTAGTCGTAATCGTTGAGTTTTTCTAAAATGATGCCGGAATTTCCGGTGTTGAAGGTTCCTGCTGCGAGCAGGCCTGCGAGTGTCGTCTTTTCATTCTGGGATGATCCGTTTTCTCCAGTTCCGCTTTTTCCCGAATTCCCCCATTCTTCTGAACTTTCTGTTTTTGCTCTGTCTTGTGCATTTTCATCCGCATTTCCGCTTCCCCATGCATTCTTCCTACGATCATCTCCGTAAACTCCCTGATTTTGTTCCCTGTCTGCGATCCATTCTGCCCGCAGCACCCCATTCTCATTCTCGATCCCAAATATCTCCTCATACTCCTTTGTCCGCCTGCTGCCATTTTTTCTGCTCTCCAGATAAAAAGCCATACCCTCATCCTCCTTCCACGCCGGAAGAAATCCCCGCACCACATCATCCGCGATCCGCACCGCGTAATTTTCATAGAAATCCTTCCATGCGCCCGCACACAACCCACGTCCGAAATACAGCGCCGCCACGCAGACCACCGCCAACACGATCCACCGCCCGGCATACTGGATCATCCTGATGATATTTCCGATCATCTGCACAACAAACAGGCGGTCCGCCTGAAGCATCCGCTTAAAATAGTACCATCTCCGCCTCATATCTGCCGCCTGATTCGCCGTTTCTTTACAGTTTATGTGAATATGCGGTTATTCAGTACCTGCGCAACCATACTGCCGCCGCAAAATCCGAACCATATCAGCCAGGCACCAACAGCCATTTTCGAATAAAAAATGCAGAGTTTTTCACATATATCACGCAAATCTATGCAGTTCTGAACAACGCCTCATGGATCGCCTCCGAGATCGTAAAGCTCAGAAAATCCACCCGCTCATCAATATCATGGGGCGTCACATACATGGGACCGAGGTCCGGCTTTAAGAGCTCCTTAACAAGCTCATAAGATTCTTCTACCCGAAGAATTTCCAGCTTCTTCTCTCTGGATTTTCTTTTCTTTTCACCATTTCGATCCCTGTCCGAGTCCTCTGCTTCCATTACCTCATCATCTTTTTCCAAAACATCACACCCTATCTTCTCCCTCAACACCTCCGTCATCGCCCCAACCGTATCATACACGATCGCCGCCGCCCCGACGACCATCGGAATCCCGATCGCAAACACAGGAATCCCCAGTGTCTCCTCCGTCAGCCCGCTCCGGTGATTCCCGACCCCGGATCCCGGCTGGATCCCCGTATCAGAGAGCTGCACCGTGACCCCCAGTCTCCCGGCACTTCTCGCCGCCAACGCATCCACAACGATCACTGCGTCCGGCTCCGTCTCCTGCACAATGCCTTTCACGATCTCCGCCGTCTCCATACCTGTCTGCGCCATGACCCCCGGCGTGATTCCACTTAAGACAGGATACCCGTGCTTCCTGCAAAAATCCGCCCCATACTCCAGCTCCAGATGCCTCGTCGCCTGAAGATGCTCCAAAACCTTCGGTCCCAAAGCATCCGGCGTCGCCTCCGGATTTCCCAGGCCAACGACCAGAGTTCTCACCGGCCGCCCCATCTTCTCCGTCTCAAGCCCATGCTCCTTTAGCATCCCCCGCAAAAGCCCCGCCAACTCCTCCGAGACCTCCCTGTGATAATCATCATCCTTCTTCGCCAGCGAAGCCGCCTCCACCGTCAAATACATCCCCACCGGCTTTCTCAGCGCCTTCTCTCCTCTCTCATCACACACCGCAACCTCCGTCACCCTGATCCCAGCCTCCTCCTTCTCCCACTCCCGCACCCGGATCCCCGGAATCTCACTCCCCTGCACCTTCAGTATGTTTACATTGAACTGTCCGTGTCCAGGCTTTGATGCAAAACAAACAGAGATAATTTTTTAAAATAATATGGAGGTGTACAGATTGGCTAACATCAAATCTGCAAAGAAAAGAATCGTAGTAGCAGAGACAAGAGCTGCTAGAAACAAAGCAATCAGATCCAAAGTGAAAACTTTCGTTAAGAAGGTAGAGGCTGCAATTACTGCTGGTGACAAGGCTGCTGCACAGGCTGCACTTCTTGCTGCTACAAGCGAAATCGATAAGGCTACTTCCAAGGGCGTATATCACAAGAATACCGCTTCCAGAAAAGTATCCCGTTTGGCTAAAGCTGTAAGCGCAATGGCTTAATTTATCATCGAACTGGATTATTACGCATAAATAAAAAAGAACCGCTGTTTCCGAGGTGTGTCAGAAACAGCGGTTCTTTTTTATATCTCAGCACCGATCAATGTACCCAGCAGGTTCGGAGACTCCTGCTCGATCTTTCTTATCGGATCCATCTCCAGCACCGGTCAATGTACCCAGTTCCATCCAACTCCCAGCGCAGGCCTGGCTTCGGACCCGGGTGCCTGATTGCGGGGGCTCTGGCTTCCTCTTGGCTCGCAGGAAAATGCGTTGGAGGAAAGGTGACACTTGTCTGAGCGCAGCGAGTTGTGTCACCTTTTCTCCGCCCTTAGCATTTTTCTGCAAGCTTAGAGGAACCGCCCCTGAAATCCACCAGCAACCGAATCCGAAGCCAGGCCTGCGCGTTCTTTTGCCAAGTTGATCCAACCTTACTCATACTTCTTCGCAATCAGCAACTCCACCGCCAACCGATCCGAGAGTCGACCGGTTTTCACAGCCTCCTCCGATTCCACACAAAACTCCACATAAGAAAGAATCTGCTCCCTCGTAAACGCCCTCGCCTGCGCCATCAGCTTCCCCGCCACAAACGGCGGTACCTTCACCCTGGACGCGATCTCACTCTTCTGCGCCCCCTTCCCCGCCAATTCCTTCACCTGCAGAAGCTGGTTAAACTGCTTCGCGATCAAAAACATGATCCTCATCGGCGGCTCCTTCAGAGTCAGAAGATCCTCATAGAGATCCATCGCCTTCCTCGTATTCCCCGCCACGATCGCCGTCACCATCTCAAAGATCCGGTTCGTCACATGGACCGTCCCGACCACCTCCACGTCCTCCTTCGTGATCACCTCGCGCCCCATGGTATAGCAGATCAGCTTCTCCAGCTCCATCCTGATATTCTCCATGTCATCCCCGGTCCGCTCCATAAAATACTCCATGACCTGGCGCGTGATCTTCTTCCCGTCCTTCGAAAGGATCCCCGCAGCCCAACGCATCAGCTGGTCCGCGTCCTGCTTCTTTAATTCCGCCGCATACCCGTTGTCCTTCACCTTCTTGTAGAGCTTATTTCTCTTGTCGACCTCACTCTCCACAAACACCATACATGTAGACTCCGGGATCTCCGGGATATAATTCACAAGCTCCTCCGGCGCACTGCTCTTAAAAAATCCGCTGCCATCGATCAGCACAAGTCTCCGCTCAGCAAAAAAAGGCATGGTGTCCGCGAGACTAATGATCTCTTTCACATCCGGTCCCTTGCCCTCAAAATAATTATAATTCATCGTGTCATCCCCGATGATCGCCTCCCGGAGACGCTTTTTATAACTGTTCACAAGAAACGGCTCATCCCCAAACAGCAAATAGACTCTCCTAAATGTCTTATCCTTAATATCCTGGTTTAATATCTGCATAGCCGCCTCCGTGAACTGTCGTATTGATCATCTAAAACTTTTCTTATTTTATCAAATATCCGAAATACGGTCAAGCCGCGCCTTTCTTCGCTGCCGTCCTCATGAGCGTCTCTGCATCGGCGTCCCACATGAGCGTCGATGAAAAATAGAATCCTTTCATTTTGTTTCCTCCAGACAAAATGCATTATAGAAACGCGATGTAAAATGCAAAACGGACTTTTTGTAAAATCCTTGTAAGCGGAAATTAAAACTTTTCCTTCCGATGTAAAGCACGGTCAGTCTGTGTCAAGCGGAAGCATCGTTTTTATTTTGAGTTTCTTTCCATCTGTCCGGACCATGACAGCGCCGGAAAGGCCTGTTTCATAGATCTTTGATCCATGTTCTAAAAGCCGCTTCCGGACTTTCTTCGCAGGATGTCCGTACCGGTTCTTTCTTCCGTAGGAGAGGATCGTCACGGATGGGGACAGTTTTTCTATAAACTCTTCGCTGGATGAGGTGGCGGAACCGTGATGTCCGGCTTTTAAGATCGTCACCGGAGTCAGAACGCCGGAAGTCAAAAGTGTTTCCTCCCCAGATGTCTCCATATCTCCCGTGAGGAGCATGGAAAAACGTCCGTAGGTCAGGCGGAATACCAGGGATTCCTCATTCCGGTCCGTGAACTCTGTTCCGCCATCCGGCGACAGGCATTCCATGGACATTCCTTTTCCCGGAAAGTTATTCCATATATCTCCCTTTTGGGCATAAAAAACAGGAATATCCCGCTTTTTCGCAAGTTCCGCCATCTTCCCGTAGATCTCATCCTTTCCCGCCTCCGGCATCATGAGACCTCCCACCCGGATTCCCGATTCCGGGTGTTCCAGAAGATACCGGATCCCGTTCATATGATCCTGGTCCCCGTGGGTCATGACCGCAAGATCCAGACGCGTCACCCCCTGGCTCTTGAGATACGGCACCAGAACCTTCTCTCCGATGGATTTCTGCTGGCTGCTGCCGCAGTCTACCAGGATCGTATGGGATTCGGAGCGCAGAACGATTCCATCGCCCTGGCCTACGTCGAGGAATGTGGCGGAGAGTCCGGTTTGGCGGGATGGGAGCAGGAAAAGAAATGCCGCAAGCCAGGCGGCGCATAATAACACCAGGCGATGTTTTTTATTTTCCGCAATCTCCATCCCCCTCTCATAAACAACTGCTCCGAATATCATCAATCCATAATAACACCCAATTTTCCATATTTCCGGCTGCCCCAGCACCAGCTCTGCCCCCGGAAGCTCCCCTGTCCAATTACATATCACCTCATAAAATTTCAAAATATAATGCGCGCCTCCAAGCATCGCACCCCCAACCGATTCTGATAAAAAAGACAGACCTAGTCCAAGAAATCCCGATATGACCACATACGTCATAAGCGGGATCACAATTAGATTTAAGAACACCCCGTAGACCGGTATCCCAAAAGAATGCCAGAGAATGACCGGCGCTGTCACCACCTGGATCGAAAGACTTGTAAAGAACGCGGACACCGCCGCAGATATTTTTTCATCCGTAAAAAGCTTTTCCCCCCGCGAAGAAAAAAGCCTGCCGGGATAGATCAGTGATGTCACCGCAAGAAAGGACAGCTGAAAGGACGCCTGGGACAGCAGATACGGATGGGCAAGCAGCAATCCTGCCGCCGGAATACACATTGCCGTCGGAAGATCGTATGTCCGCCCTACGGCCGCCGCGAGAAAGGAGAGCCCTGCCATTGACACCGCCCGGGTCACAGACGCGCCGCTGCCCACCATCATGCCGTAGGCGCAGAGAAATCCCCCTGCGAAGATCCCGGAGATCCAGAACCCCGCCCCGCCTTTCCTGAAAATCTTCCAGATTCCCAGTCCCACAATGGAGACATGAAGCCCGCTGATGGCAAGGAGGTGGGATATCCCATTCTTCCGGTAAAGTTCATAAATTTCACTGTCCAGATCATCCTTCTCCCCAAAGAGAACCGCCGACAGAATTCCAGCGTCCTCTGGGAGAGCGATCGCCTTTAACCGCTCAGAAAGGCACCTCCGGATCCGGTACAGGCTGTCCGAAAATACATGTACCTTCCCGCCAGTCACCGTATATCCCTCCACATAGATGATCCCGGAAATTCCGCGGGACCTGCAATACAGACGGTAGTCAAACGCCCCAGGATTTCTCGCCGGATCTGCCGCTTTTCCCTCTCCGAAGACTCGGATTTTCTCACCGACAGCGGGTGATGGTTTTTGCTTCGAAACCGCCTCAGCTGCTTCCCCTGTTTTATTCACATCCAGATAACATAAAACTCTTCGAAGCTTCTCACCAGACTCCCCATCTTTACCTTCCATTGCGCAATCCCTAAGCACGACCTCCAGCGTCCCATCCTTCTCCTTCACCGACTGGACAGTTCCCTGAAGAACCACGCCATCCTCATGTTCCTCCCGGAAAAATCCCTCCTCCCGGGAGAAAACCGCCTGCTCCGCTCCCATCCGAAGACATCCGGCAGACATTCCCGCCACAAAAAGAAAGACCGGCAGCCCATATCTGCTCTTCCGGCGGGCAAACACGCACACCAAAAAGAGCAGCCAGACTGCCAGTCCAAAAATCATCTGCTCTGCCGGGATCCACAGGTTCAGTGCCTCTCCAAGTACCAATCCCCCTGTCACACACAGCAAAGGCCTTTTAATCGTTTTTTCCTCCTACGATATAATCGTAATTTCGTTCAAATACCGTGCTTAACGGAATCTGGTCCCGGAACACATCGTCCTGGGATCCGTTGATCCGGATCTGCACACGGCTCACCGTCGAGAGCTCCGCAAGGGAATCCACGATGGAATAGATCGGAATATATGCCGCCACATCCAGAGTGCTGTTTAAAAACGCCGCGTCAAGGTTGATCGAGCAGACCGAATCATTGACGGACACATTCAAAAGCTTCACATCTGACGGGATCGTCGCATAATGTCCAAGCTCCTGAGGACCTTCGATCAGCTGTTCCACGATGAGGCGCTCCAGGGATGTATTGCTGTTCTGCATAACTTCCCGCTTTTCCTCCACCAGCTGGTCTCCCGCCTCATTGGCAAAATACAGCGTCAGCTCCGTCCGCTCGAAGGAGTTGACATCGCGGATGCTGTCCACAAAATCAGAGGCGGAAAGCATTCCCACCGGGTTTCCCGCAGCGTCCGTGATCGGCTGCTCCGCGCAGTAGATGCTCAGATACTCGATATCCGGAATCTGGGTCAGTGTTTTCGTCAGCGCCGCCCGGCACAGGATCTCCTGCACCGAATTCATCAGCGCATAGTTGGCATCTGCATATAAATACAAAACATTCCCCTCGATCCGGTAGGTGATCTTTTCGATCCGCTCCGGCAGCGCTCTCTGACAGTCGAGATCCGCCGGCACATTTCCCATCTTATCGAGAAGTTCCCGGACCAGTGCATCCAGGTCCGTCGTCTCCGTCCGGTACTCGCTTCCAACGAGCTGGATCCCGGACGTGTTTAAATAGTAGATCGTATAGGCATTTCCGCTCTGCTCCACGGTCGTCTTTCCCGTACAGCCGCTTAAGGCGAACAGGACCGCGAAGAGGAGAAAAAACACCCGAAACATCCTAAATTTCTTCATTTTTCTCCCTCCTACGGAATATAGATCAACGGGATCCGCACCATAAAGGTACTTCCCTCGCCCTCGACACTGTCCACACGGATCGCGCCGTGATGCATCAGGACCACACTTTTCGTGATCGCAAGTCCAAGCCCTGTTCCGCCGGTCTCCCTGGATCTCGCCTTGTCCACGCGGTAGAAGCGTTCGAACACGCGCTCCTTAAACTCCGCAGGAATACCGATTCCGGAATCCGCAACCTTTAAATAGAAGAACTTGTGGTCGGCATCCAGTGTGACCCGGACCCATCCGTCTTCCTTATTATATTTGACCGCATTCTCCACCAGGTTATTCACCGCCAGGGAGAATTTCACCTCGTCAATATCCGCTGAGACATCGCGCTTACTCTCGAAGATCAGCTCGATATTCCGCTTTCTGGCGATGGGACGCAGGCGTTTTAAGACCATCTCAATCAGTCCGTTGATCTGGACCTGGCTGCAGGAAAGTCCCGAGGACGCCTTGTCCATGCGGACCAGAGTCAGAAGATCGTCGATGATCTTACTCTCACGGTCGATCTCATCGGAGATATCGTGCATGAATTCCTGGTAAAGTTCCTTCGGCGTGTCCTCCATTCCCATCAGGGAATCCGCAAGGACACGGATCGACGTGATCGGAGTCTTGAGCTCATGGGAGACATTGGAAACAAACTCCTGTCTCGACTGGTCCACGGCCTTCAGCTTCTCCAGGGTTTTATTGATGGTCTCGGAGATCTGCTTTGTCTCCCGGTACGCCTCCTCATTGACATCCTCATCCAGGTTTCCCTCACCTACACGCCGGATCGACGCGATCAGGCTTCCAAAGGGCTTCATGATAAAATGGACCGAGAGGACCGCAAGGATCAGCAGGATCACGAAGATCATCATCTCGTACAGGGATGCCTTATCATTCAGACTGTCCTCCAGACTGTACATGCTCTCCGTCGACGCTGTCACGATCATCACGCCCGCAGTCTTTCCCGTTGTGATGGTTCCCGTCTCCTGCTCAAACTCCGGAATTGGGATTGCCAGGACGAAATAGTGTTTCAGGCTGTCATACCGGCTCGTATTCTCACCCTGGAAGCACCTGATCACCTCATTGGAAATCAATGTCTTTCCCTTCGAGAGAGAAAACGTATCCTCTACGATCTTAAACCCGGAGTTTACGATCAGGATCCGTCCGCTGAAGATATCCGAGAGCAGGGAGAGCTCCGTATCGATGGCGGCGTTGTCCACCACCGAGTTTGTGAGATATCCAGTTCTTGACATCTTATTGCTCAGGATCTGACACTGGTTCTGGACATCAATGATCCGGCGCTCCACCTGACTCTGTCTTGAGGAACTGGCAAGGATCCGGCTCTCCACGAGAAGCGGGATCATACAGAACATCACCATCAGGATGATCAGGGGAACCTTGACGCTCGGCGTATGCTTCCGGTAAATTTTCCGGATCCTTTCCCTAATTTTTCTCATGTTCCTCTTCCATCTTTCTCGTTGCCGTCACAGCAAGGCTGCCCGGTCCGATATGGCACGCGATGCTTAAGGAAAGCGGTGCCATGTATACATCAGCATTCGGGAAGCGCTCTTCGACCTCTTTCTTAAACTCCAGCGCTGCTTCCTCGTTGTCGGTGTGGGCGATTGCCAGATGGCAGTTTCTGCACTCACTGTCGTGAAGCCTCCCGTCCAGCTCTTTCTGGATCGCGTTCATCATCATGGTCTTTGCCTGCTTCATGGTACGGGCTTTCGCGAAGGAATCAAGCTTTTCACCTAAAATGATCAGCACTGGCTTGATTTTTAAAAGTGTGCCGAGAGCCGCTGCAGCCGGTGTGATCCGGCCGCCCTTTTTCAGGTATTTTAAGGTATCGACGGTGATGAAGATGACGGAATCAGCCGCAGTCTCCTCCAGGCGCTTCTTGATCTGCGTTCCGTCCATCCCCATAGCTGCCAGCATCTGCGCGTCCTTTACAGACTGATACTGGGTCACAGAGATCCGTCGATTGTCAACGACGAACACTTTTCCCTCGTACTCATCCTCTCCCGCCAGCATCATCGCTGTGGAGCAGGATCCGGAAAGTCCGGAGGACATCGGGATATGGATGATCTGGTCATACTCTTTTAAGAGCTTGTCCCACATCTTCAGGATGGAATCTGGTGTGGGCTGGGAGGTAGCGATATCAGCATTGTCCTTTAATCTCTGGTAGAACTGCTCCCGTGTCAGTGTGATATCTTCGTAATATGTTTCTCCATCTATCATAAACGGCATTGGCAGAACCGCAACTCCCATCTCTTTTGCCTGAGCCTGGGTGATTCCGCTGTTGCTGTCTGTTACAACTGCAATTTTCATACAAAACTGCCCCTTTCTGTTTCTCTTTCGTCCGCCCTCTTTCTCTCCATTCCATACGGACAGGACTCGCTCCTATTTTAACCGATTTCCTACCTAAATGGAAGTGCAAAACTGCCCAAACTGTGGACGAAATAGAAAATTTATGATATGCTGAGCAGTAAGTGAGTGAAAAACATGCTCGCATGTTTGGCACGAGCGGCGAAGCGGATTACGGCAGCCGCAAAGCAGCGCTTAGTGTGAAAGCGCAGACCGTAATATGCAATGTATTTTTAATATGGGGGTACAGATTATGCCTTATTGTCCGAAATGCGATATGGAATTTGTCGAGGGAATCAAAGTCTGCAGCGATTGCGGCGGTCCCCTCGTGGAATCAAAAGAAGTGGCGGAAGCCATGAAAAAGAAGGAACAGGAAGAACAGCTTGCCGCCATGGCGCAGGAGATGGATCCGTTTTCCGGTGAAGGGACTGATACGGAGTTCTCCGGGGATAATCCACCCGAGAAGTCTTCCCCGGCCGCTGAGCCGGTCCACGCCTACGTGGATAAGGGCCAGCGCTACGATGACATGAGTTCCTCCGCATCCGCGTTCTTCTTAGTCGGCGGGGTACTTGCCATCGGCGCGGCACTCTGCCTTCTGGGAATTTTCCATCTCCCAATGGCAGGATTCCAGAAATATATGTTTGAGGGCGTTCTCGTTGTTCTCGCCATCGGCAGCTTTGTCGTTGCAGTCTCCTCAAGGAAGCGCGCTGCCGAGTTAAAGGTGGAAGCCGACGATGAAAAACGCCAGACCCAGGAGATCATCGATTGGTTCTTAAAGAATTACTCCGCAAAAGAGTTGGATGAGCAGCTTCTGATGGAAGACCCGGACCTCTCCGGCGAGGAACTGAGTCTCAAGCGCTTCGAGCTGATCCAGGATTTCCTCATCACCGGCCGCGACATCCCTGACCAGTCCTATGCGGATTCGCTCTGTGAGACGCTGTATACGAAGATGTACGATCAGGAATAATTTAAAAGACTGTCTGACCGATGAACCTGATTCATCAGCCGGGCAGTCTTTTTAATTTTCTTATTCAAATTTCACGATTTCCTTCTTCAGCCTCATCATGATCTTCTTCTCCAACCTCGAAATATATGACTGGGAGATCCCCATGAGATCCGCCACCTCTTTCTGCGTCATCTCCGCCCCATCCCGGCGCTTCAGACCATAGCGCAGCTCCACGATTTTTCTCTCCCTCGGGCTTAAGCGGCTCACCGCCTTCTTAAGAAGGTCTTTTTCCACCTCATCCTCCATGTCTTTATAGATCACATCCTCCTCCGTCCCGAGAATATCCGACAGCAGAAGCTCATTCCCGTCCCAGTCCACGTTTAACGGCTCATCGATGGAAACCTCAAGCTTCATCTTGCTGGTCCTACGAAGATACATCAGGATCTCATTCTCAATACATCTGGACGCATAGGTCGCCAGCTTGATATTTTTCGTCGGGTTAAAGGTGTTGATGGCCTTGATGAGTCCAATGGTCCCGATGGAGATCAGGTCCTCTACGCCAACGCTGGTATTGTCAAATTTCTTTGCTATGTAGACGACCAGGCGGAGATTATGCTCGATCAGTTCTGCCTTTGCCTCTTTCTCCTCTTCGGTTCCAAACTTATTTAACGCCTCAGTCTCCTCCTTCAGTGACAGCGGAGCCGGAAGAATATCCGCACCTCCAATATAATGGATCTCCCCCCGCTCCGGACGGATCATCGTGCGGAACCCCATCACTTTTTTGAGGCGGAACCGGTTTGGCATAGAAATTCTCATAATCATACTCATTCTCTCCTTTTTCTAACTGTTAGTCACCTTCACAGTTATTTTTTCACACATCGTCATTCATACTTCATGTCAATCCCCTATTGCCACAGGCACATTTTCCCCTGACACCAGACACTCCGGCAGTATCATCGTAAAATCCTTCCCGAAAAACAGAGGTTCCTTCGAAATCGCCACGATCGGACGCTCGATCCAGATACTCCCGCACTCTTCGGACATGACCTCCATCCGGTCAAAGAGAACTCCCGGCAGCATTCCATTTTCCGTTCCGACAGCCCGGTATGGGATCATAAGGACTCCCGCCTTCTCGCCTAAGAACTCTTTCGCATCCGCCGCCGCGATAATGCTCACCGGCTTTCCCGTCACAGGCTCCACGAGCCGATTCCCTGAATCCGCCATCGCCGTGAACTCCTTCGACTTTTCATTTAAGAAAAGACGGACCTGATACCGTGTTTTCCCGATCATCGGCCGCCTCACAAGAGCTACCGCCAAGAAACGAACTCCCATACAGAAAAATCCCATAAACATCAGACTTTTCCAGCCGGTAAGAAAACACCGCTCCCGCAGAATCGCCAGCCCACTCTGCAAAATCCCTGCGGATAAGATCAGGACTCCCAGTTCCTTCCCGCGCCACTTCAAAACTTTCATCCAGGAATCTCCGCTATCTGCAGAAGCATTCCTTTTCTCCTGGCGCATGGTCTGTTTTCCCGGAAAAGCGATCCAGATCATCAAAAATCCTGTCACCAGCAGTTTCCAAACTTCCCATATCCCAGCAAATACCGGCTGTCCGCCTGCAGGATATCTTCCCATAAGTTCCAGATAAACGCTTCCAGTACTGCAGAGTCCCCCGGCGATCCCGGCGCCCAGAAGTCTCAAGACCTCTGCCCGCCTTCTCATAAGCACCGCCGCCAGCCATAAGATCAAAACATCCCGGTACACCTCCTCCAGAAAAAAGAGATCGGCGTACCAATCATACTCCACCGGACTTCCTCCTTTCCCTGGCATCCCTTTCTGATGTTTTCCCATAGTATACCTGTCTTTCTCTCCAGAATTTGTCAAAGCAGGGACGAGAAATTTGAAAACCCGTCGGGTCGTTTTAACAGAATCTCTCCTGTTTTTTCATGAAGATCAGAGATTTCCGCAGACATTTGCGGAATACACGAAAAGAAGGCAAAAATCCCATCAGCGAAGCTGATCTGGAATGGATTTTTGCACGTAACTATGAAGGTACTGAATAGTTACCATAAATTAAATTCCAATACGGCTTGTCCGTCCTCAGAATCTTATCTGCGGTTCTTTAAGAAATCCGGGATATTGATCTGGGTCTCGCCGCGCTGTGCCGGACGGTAAACCGGGGCATTTCCAGTCGGGATGTTGTACTTCGGTACGGAAGTCTCTGTTGTAGCTGCTGCCTCAGACGGAGTCTTTACGGACGGAGCAGTTCTCTGAACCGGAGCCTGCTGAGCCGGTACCTTTGTCTTGTAGTTTGTGAAATCCTTCATTGCGCGCTCAACCGGTGTGTTTGCACCGTGTGCGTCAAGGCCTGTAGCGATAACTGTGATCGTTACCTCGTCCTCCGCATTCTCATCGTACATAGCGCCGAAGATGATGTTAGCATCATCGCCTGCAAGCTCCTGAACATAGCCAGCAGCCTCGTTTGCCTCGATCAGGCTGATGTCGCCGGAAATGTTGATGATAACGTGGGAAGCACCCTCGATGGTTGTCTCAAGAAGCGGGCTGGATACAGCCTGCTTAACAGCCTCAAGTGCCTTCTCGTCGCCCTTCGCCTTACCAATACCGATATGAGCGATGCCCTTATCTGTCATAACCGTCTGAACATCAGCGAAGTCAAGGTTGATAAGACCCGGAACGTTGATCAGGTCTGTGATTCCCTGTACTGCCTGGAGAAGAACCTCATCGGCTTTCTTTAATGCATCCGGCATGGTTGTCCGTCTGTCAACGATCTCAAGGAGACGGTCGTTCGGGATCACGATCAGAGTATCCACTGCGTTCTTTAAGTTCTCGATTCCCTTTAACGCGTTGTTCATTCTCTGTCTGGCTTCGAAGCGGAACGGCTTTGTTACAACGCCGACTGTAAGAATTCCCATGTCTTTTGCGATCTGAGCGATCACCGGAGCTGCACCGGTACCGGTTCCGCCGCCCATACCACAGGTAACGAATACCATATCTGCGCCCTTAAGTGCCTGGGAGATCTCCTCCTGGCTCTCCTCAGCTGCCTTCTCGCCGATCTCCGGCTTTGCGCCTGCGCCGAGTCCCTTTGTGAGCTTCTCACCGATCTGCATGGCAGTCGGAGCTTTACAGAACTGAAGCGCCTGTTTATCTGTGTTGATACCGATAAACTCAACGCCCATAATATTTTCTTCTACCATGCGGTTTACCGCGTTATTTCCGGCACCGCCGACACCGATCACAAGAATTCTTGCGGCATTCTCTGCCTCGTTTATCTTAATCTCTAACAAGAATGTCTCCTCCTTTAATATCTATCAATCTATTACATCTGTATTAGCATGGTCATAAAAATCCCAAGTTAATCTAACATATATCATATTTGATTTTTTGAAAAATATCAACCTTTAATTTATGGTTTTTTTGAAAAAACACTGATTTTCCGCTGTCCCCAGCCTAAGCTTTCTTACGGTCAGCGCAGCAAGTGCGCAGACCTGCTGAATCGTTACTCTAATTCTTCTTCACAAAACGGTACGTCGGGCTGGAATTCGTCTCGTCATAGGTATCCAGATACAGCGTACCCGAAAGTCCTGTGAGCTCCGTCATGATATCGTGAAGCTCCGCGATCTTTCCGTCAAGGCTATCCGAATTTCCAAGCTCCACCGTGATGTCCCCCATCACAAGCTCCGCCTCATTGTAGCTGTTATAGTTGATCTTGTCCACCTGGATATCGCTGACATTCAGCACCTGGGTCAGGTTTAAGATCTCGCCGAAAATATCCTGATCCGCCACCGGAAGCGGCTGGTGCAGGACGATATGTCCGAACTCGAGACCAGTGATCACCGGAACGCCCGGAAGCTGCTCGGAAGAGCTCTCCACAATGATTCCGTCCTTATCGAAGTACATGTAGCTGCTCATGTAGGAGACGCAGCCCACAACGCTCTTCTCAAACACAACGACCTCCACCTTTGTGGGGCTCTTGAAATTGATCTTATATTCCTCGATAAACGGAATGGATTTGTGCTCCTTAAACCGGTTCTGATAATAGCAGAACGCGGAATTTCTGGACCACTTGCCGTCAAATAAGAGCGACTCGATCTGTTCCTTCGTATACTGCTTATTTCCGCTCACTTCCACATCCTTGATCCGTATCGAAAAGACAAGAACGAGAAGAATGACGAGAATCGCCAGGATCACTCCAATGATGATCCCCGTCTTTCTTCCTCCTCTCCTGTTGTACATTCCAAATCCGTTGCTGCTTCTTCTCCCGAAATGGAAATTGAAGCCGCGTCTTCCAAATCCAAGACCTCTTCTTCTAAATAACATTTTCTCTTCACCTGTTATCTGATCACTTGTTCTCACGTAACATCATTGGGACCCGCGCACCTGACACACTGATCACCGGAAGACTCTGGTCTGGAGCAAAAAATCCATTGCCGCGATCATCACAGCTCATCTTCCTCTATGTCTGCCCCAAGCTTTCTCAAATCTCTTCCGATATCCTCGTACCCGCGCTTTAAATGTCCACTGTCCGAGATCACACTGAGTCCGTCCGCCGCCAGGGCCGCCACTAGAAGCGCCGCCCCGCCGCGAAGATCCGGCGTCTCCGCAATTCCCGGAACAAGAGGATATCTTCCTCTTATTATGGCTGTATCTTTATGAAGCGATACGTCGGCCCCAAAGGCTGCAAGCCGCATCGCCGCCTCAAACCGTGCCTCATACACGGTCTCTTTAAACCGGCTCTCCCCGCTTCCCGCTGCCTCCACGGCGAGAAAGACAGACTGAAGATCCGTCGGAAATCCCGGGTATGGCCCGGTGTCGATCTCGACCCCGGCCGGACGCCGTTCCATCACCATACCGATCCTGGCTTTCGGTCCGGTCGCCCCGGATATCCGGATCCCGGCTCCCATTTTTCGGAGTGCCTTTAACGGTTCTACCAGAACCACCGGATCCACACCGGTGATCTCGATCTCCCCTCCGGCTGCCGCTGCCGCCGCCAGGTATGTCCCCGCACAGATTCTGTCTCCTGCCGTCACATGATCCGTCGGAAAGAGCTTTTCCACCCCGTCCACCGTGATAGTCCCGGTGCGCTCCCCGGATATCTTTGCTCCCATAGAACGCAGGAAGCTGCAGAGTTCCACGATCTCCGGCTCCCTGGCACAGTTTAGGAGCTTTGTCGTGCCGGATGCCAGAGCGGCAGCCATCAACGCGTTCTCCGTCGCCCCGACACTGGGATATGGAAAACGGAATGTTGTTCCACAAAGCTTTTTCGCTTTTGCAATCAGCATTCCGCCATCATCAAGTATCTCTGCTCCCATTGCCCGGAGCACATCCAGGTGAAAATCGATCGGACGTTTTCCGATCACACAGCCGCCCGGATACCAGGTCGTCACCTCCCCGGCCCTGGATAACAGCGGTCCCAAAAGCAGGCTGGAAGACCGCATCTTCCCCACCGTCTTCTCGGAGATCACCGTTCCAGAGAGCCCGGAGGCATCGATCTCCAGGACATCGTCCTGAAACATCACCTGACACCCAAGGTCCCTTAAAATCTCCGCCATGAGGAACACGTCCGAAATTCTCGGAACATTCCGTATCTCGGTTCTTCCCTCTGTCAAAAGACTCACCGCCATCATGGGCAGCACCGCGTTTTTTGCACCCTGGACTTTTATCTTTCCATGCAGGGGCTTAAGCCCCTGAACTTTAAACACCTGCAAACCGATTCCCCCGCATATGCCGCTATAAAACAGTATATGCAAGAGTATCAATTATGTTACTACTGTTCCAGCCTGATCTGGTTGGACACACTTAGTACCATTCCCATCTCGATCATCAAAAACAGCACCGACGTACCCCCGTAACTGATAAACGGAAGCGTGATTCCCGTGTTAGGAATCACATTCGTAACAACGGCAATGTTCAAGACGACCTGGATCGCGATATGTGCCAGAACACCTGTCACCAGCATTGCACCAAATAGATCCGGCGCATTTCCGGCGATGACTAAAAATCTGTACAGCATGAACAGGAACATGAATATCACGGCTACCGCGCCGAAAAGTCCCAGCTCCTCACAGATCACCGCGAAGATCATATCGTTCTGCGGCTCCGGAAGGAAGCTTAACTTCTGGATACTCTGTCCCAGTCCCTTTCCGAGAAGGCCGCCGGAACCGATGGCGTACAGTCCCTGAAGGACCTGATATCCACCGGACTTCGGATACGCCTCCGGGTTTTTCCACACCAGGATTCGGCTCAGCTGGTAGGAATGGAGGATTCCTGCCTTCTCGAGGGCGATGGCCACAGGCGGCGCGAAGACGATGACAGTGATTCCAAGCACCACCGTCGCAATAAACGGCCATTTTCTCTTGCACGCGATAAACATCATGACGAAAGCGATTCCGCAGATGATGATACCGGAGCTTAAGTTGTTCATGGTGACGAGGAGTGCCAGAGGTCCGATGAGGACCGCGATCATTCCCCACACCCGCCATTCATTGATCTGCTTTCCAAGCCTCGTGATGAGCACGGCCAGAAGCAGGATCACCACGATCTTTACAAGCTCTGCAGGCTGGAAACGCAGGGATCTTGTTCCCAGCCATCTTTTCTTGCCGTTAACCGCGATTCCCAGTGGTGTAAATGTTACAAGGATCTCGCAGATATAGGATACCACTACTGCCGGAACAGTAATCTTCGCAAAGAAGTGATAGTCGATCTTTGAAATGATCAGCATCAGGATGAATCCAGCCACGGCGATCTGTCCCTGACGCACCATGTAGTAGTTGGACGGCTGCCTGCTCACCTGGGCATTGTAGGCGCTGGAACTGTAGATCATGATCAGTCCGAATACCGTAAGGAAGATAATGACCACTAAGAGGTCATAGTCGTAAAAACGGCGTGCTTTCTTTTTCCGTTTTCCCTCTTCCTGTACAGGAGCCCCGTACATCTGCTGCTGCCGCAGCATTTCCTGTCTCTGCTGCATCTCACGGCGCTGCTGCATCAGAAGCTGCTCTCTTCGCTGTCCCTCCTGCTGGCGTTTCGCCCGCTCTCTTTCAATCTGCTGACGCTCCAACTGTTCTCCGGACATCTGCTGTCTCTGCATCTGCTGACGATGTACCTGCTGTCTCTGCGCCTGTGCCCTGCCGCCGGCTTTTCGAACTTTCTTTCGAGCCACGCTAAGCCTCCATTACAGCGCGTTGACGCATTCCTTAAAGATCCGTCCGCGCTCCTCAAAGTTCTTGAACATTCCCCAGCTTGCGCATGCCGGAGAGAGCAGCACATAATCGCCTGCATTCGCGTAAGAAGCGCATACCTGAACGGCCTCCTGCATGTCTTCCGCGTACATGATATCCGTGATACCATGTTTCTTTGCGCACTCGGCGATCTTGTCTCTTGTCTGGCCAATGAGGACGAGATAGCGGACTTTTCCGTCAAAGTTCTCGATCCACTCGTCATACTCGGAATGCTTGTCATATCCGCCTGCGATTAAAAGTGTCGGTCCCGGCATCGCCTTGATGGCCTGGATCGCCGCATCCGGGTTTGTTCCCTTGGAGTCATTATAATAAGTAACGCCGAAACGCTCTCTTACATACTCGATCCTGTGCTCTACAGCCTTGAACTCCCTGCATGCCTCGCGGATCATATCCATCGGGACGCCTAAATGGATCGCGATGGCAACGGCTGTCATCACGTTCTCGTGGTTATGTCTTCCGATGATGTTTAACTCGTTGACATCGAGGACCTTCTCGTTCTTTCCATCATGGCGGTAAACGATGAAATCTCCGTCCATGAAGATGCCCTCGTCGAGCTTCTCCTTGCTGCTGAAGTAGAGGACCTTGCACTTTAAGGTCTTTCCGAATTCTCTGAGGACCGGATCCTCGTAGTTTAATACGCAGGTATCTTCCTCTGTCTGGTTTCTTGTGATCCCCTCTTTGACCTGGATATAGCACTCCATGGTCTTATGGCGGTCCAGATGATCCGGAGTGATGTTTGTGATCGCGGACACATTCGGATGGAAATCCATGATGGTCTCAAGCTGGAAGCTGGAAACCTCCGCGACGGTAACGGACTCGTCTGTGGTTTCCAGAGCGTGAGCGGTGTACGGATCACCGATGTTTCCTACTACGAATACGCTCTTATAGAACTTTCTCATGATCTCGCCTGTGAGGGCTGTCGTTGTTGTCTTTCCGTTTGTACCTGTGATAGCCGCAAGTTTTCCCTTTGAGCAGTGGTAAGCAAGCTCGATCTCACTCCAGATCGGGATCTTTGCCTCGTCGATCACCGCAACGAACGGTGCCTCAAGCGGAATACCAGGGCTGATGACGCATAACTCCACACCCATAAGGTCTGTCTTCTTCAGTTCACCGAGAACGATCGTCACCTTCGCGCCCTCATCAAATTTTGCTTTCAGCTTCTCTTCGGAAAGCTTCTCATTTCCATCATAAAGAACCACTTCGCCGCCCTGGGCAAGCAGAAGCTTTGCGGCAGAAATACCGCTGATTCCCGTTCCTGCAACTAATACTTTCTGTGACATGGTTTCTCCTCCTATATACTCGTAATGAATGACCGCTCAGCCTGCTATTTTCCTGCGCATGTCTGAACATTTACCCTAATTATAATCCCATGTAGGCAACCAGGCAAAGGATCGCCGTAACGATCGAAAATACTGCGACAACTCTCGTCTCGGACCATCCGCAAAGCTCGAAATGGTGGTGGATCGGAGCCATCTTGAAGATTCTCTTCCCGCCAGTCTTTTTAAAGTATGTGACCTGAATGATGACGGAGAGGACCTCCACCAGGTAGATCAGGCCAACGACGGCGATAAAGATCGGCATCTGCATCATGAACGCGCTGGATGCCACGAAACCGCCGAGGGCCAGGGAACCCGTGTCTCCCATGAACACCTTCGCCGGATATACGTTGAACAGTAAAAAGCCTAACAGACTTCCCACAACGGCACCTGTGATCGGGCTGATCCCACTGTTTTCTCCGATGGCAACCACGGTGAAGAATGTCGCCACAAGGATCGTAACACTTGTGCAGAGACCGTCAAGGCCGTCTGTAAAGTTTACACCGTTGTCGGTTCCGAGAACGATAAAGAATACCGCCGGAATAAACAGCCAGCCGAGATTCAGATAATATCCATTTTCAAATCCGCCAGTGAAAGGGATCAGCATTCCTGTTCCCACTTCTCCGGAAGTCATCAGATAGTAGGTGAAAATCCCTGTGATGATGAACTGACCGATGAGCTTCTGGATCGGGTTTAAACCTTCCGAACGCTTCATGACGATCTTGATGTAGTCATCCAGAAAACCGATGATTCCGAATCCCACCGTCACGAAGAGGATCGGGATGATCCGCGGATAGCTCTTAATGTAAAATAAGGATGTGATCACGATCGCCGTGAGGATGATGAGTCCTCCCATCGTCGGTGTTCCCTGTTTCTTTAAATGGCTCTGCGGACCATCATCGCGGACCTGCTGTCCGAATTTCAGCCGGTGAAGAAATGGAATGATCACCGGGCAGAGCGCTGCGCTGATTGCGAAGGCGATAATGATCGCCAGAATTGTCTCATTTACCATGCTGAACCTCATATTTTCCTGCTGCACCTCATACTTCCTATGTAAATTGACATGCCGTCTTCCGACAGCACCATGAAATTCAGCTGTTCCGCGCCTTCGGCGCTCCCACAGCTGCCGCCTGACAACATTTCATAGCGTAAATAGTATACGTCCTTTTTTCCCAATAATCAATCAGAACATTTGATACAAAGACCAAAAGACCTGAATTTCTCCCGCCATCTGTGCTCACATACGCACAAAGCGCAGAGCGGTTCAATATTAATCCGTCTCCGAAACCGACGTGATATCCAGATACGGCAGAATATTCGAAAAAATATCAGCCACCACCGGTGCCGCGATGGTTCCGCCGTAATAGATTCCCACCGGCTCGTCGATAGTGATCAGCGCGATGACCTGGGGATCATCGGCGGGCGCAAATCCTAAAAAAGAAGAAATATATTTCTTTAAGCTTCTCGGCAGCTTCTCCGATGTCGCCGTCTTTCCGCCGACCCGGTAACCTGGAAGCTTCGCCCGCTTTCCGCTTCCTTCCGCCACTACCTGCTCTAAAATATACCGCATGGTCTCGCTGGTAGCTTCCGACACGACTCCCATCCGCTCCGGATAGGAAAACTTCTGGTAATATGTCCCATCCGTGCTCTCCACATTCATCGCAAAGTGGGGCGTGATCCGCCTGCCCCCGTTTATGATGGAGGACGCCGTCGTGATGAGCTGGATCGGCGTGATCTGAAAGGACTGTCCAAAGGAGACGGTGGCCAGCTCCACAAGTCCCATATTTTCCTTCTTGTGCATGATCGTCGCTGCCTCGCCGGGGAGATCGATCCCGGTCTTTCCGAGAAGCCCAAACTGTTCGAAATAATGATAGAACGAATCCACGCCAAGTCTCGCGCCAACGTCGATAAACACCGGGTTACAGGAGTTCATGGCTCCCTGTAAAAATGTCTCTCCTCCATGTCCACCGATCTTATGGCAGCGGATCTTCCGGTCTTCCACGATCCGGAAGCCCGGGCAGGAGAACCTGTCATCCAGATGGACCACTCCCGCCTCCAGCCCTGCTGCGGCTGTGATGATCTTAAATGTGGAGCCGGGTTCGTAGGTATCGTTGATGCAGCGATTCCGCCACATCTTATTTCTCGCGTCCTGGAGCTCCGTCCCAGTGAGTCCGCCGCTTTCCACATTCAGCGTGAACGGGTCGTTCAGATCAAACTCCGGGACATTTACCATAGCGTAGATCTCCCCATTCCGGGGATTCATGACGATCACGGAGACCGCCTTCGCACCTTTTTTCTCCATGACCTGGTACGCCGCCTGCTCCGCGTACTTCTGGATGTTCACATCCAGGCTCACGGTCAGGGTATTTCCGGGCACCGGCTCCACCCGCTCCTCCGCGGCATTCTGGAGTTCCGTGCCCTTCGCGTCGGAGGTCGTCAGTATCAGACCGTCCCTGCCCTTTAAGTACCTCTCGTACATGACCTCCAGGCCGATGATCCCCTGATTGTCCGCTCCGGTGAATCCCAGGACCTTTGATGCGAGACTTCCGTAAGGATAATATCTCTTATAATCCTCATCGACCTTCACGCCGGAGAGTCCGAGATTCATGATCTGGTCCCCCACCGACTTCTCCACATTTGTCCGGATGATCTCCCTGGAAGACCACTTTTCTACCTTTTTCCGGACCTCCGGCTCCGGAAGCTCCAGGATCCGCACCAGCTCCCGGATCACCTTCTCCGGCTCCGTCACCTGATTGTGGATCACGGACACGGTGCAGACCGTCCGGTTCGCGGCGATCACAGTGCCATTCCGATCCACGATCTCGCCCCGGGCAGCCTTGATGGTCCGCTCCCTCTTGTGGAGCTCATCCGCCATCTTGCTGTAGTGGTCCGACCTCGCGATCATCAGGAATCCCAGCTGGGCGCACAGCCCCACCATCAGAAGCGCCGAGATTAGAAAAACGATAAAAAGCTTCTTTCTGTGATGTGTCAGAAATTCCGCCATGCCAAAACCTTCATCTTAAAAGTCTTGGTAATTAATATACGGGACTTCCCGTTTCCTCATGCACGGATTTTATTACATTGCAAGAAATCCAGCCAGCGCCCTCTTCGCCCCGGCCATTCTCTCCTCAAACTGCGGATAGAATTCCTCTTCCTTATTATAAGGAATCAGATAAAACTGTTTCATAAGATAAAGACTCACGGTCTTCGCCGCCTGTCCGGAGGTGTCTTTTCCGATCACCCGCTCCAGATCCTTTAAAAAGTAATGCCAGGTACAGACAAACTCATCATACCGCTTCGGCTCCGGCATATCGATCCATTTTTTAACCTTTACCTTGGCCCTGGTCTCCTTCGCGCACTCGTAAACCTGCAAAAAATACTTAAAACCGCCGTCCCCATAAATTCTTCCAAGCGGAAACAGCCGGCAGATCCCTGGGCGGTACGCATGAATCCTGCAGCGTCCATTCTGGTCTAAAAAGGAACAGGCCTCCTCCTCCCCCGCCATCTTGAGGTTCGGGAGAATGATCCCATCCACCACATTAAGTTCCAGAGGTCCCGCGAGAAGCGCCTCAAAGGTCTTCCCTGTCCCCGCCGTCATGCGGTACGCGTCAAAAGGATCGAGAACCACGGAGGTTCCCATCCCGGTACAGCAGGCATGGCAGCCCTCACACCCTGCGCAGTCCGCCTTCACCATATCATCCAGGCCATAGAGTTTTCCGTCGGAAACCTCCGCCATATCCATCTCTCTGTTCATGATCTTCTCCTATTATTTCCCATATGTAATTGTTCAGCACCCTCACCTGCAGAACCTGCCACCGGCAGTTTTTTCCAGATGCATGGCAACAGTTACCCTATATACTAATTTGTGCAGGAAAACGCTTATGCAAGCAAGCTTGCAGCACATTTTTCTGCACAAATATAAATTACCACATGGCTCAACCGTCAGCAAATTACTGCGCGGCCTGCGTTGTCTCCTCTGCTCCATTTTCCATGGTCTCAGTCTCCTGGACTGATTCCATGCTCTGGGCTTCGCCCGCACTCCCCGCCGCAGATTCCGATCCGTCAGACGGTATATCATCCGGAAGTCCAAGACCGTCATCATACGGGATCACTTCTTCCTCCGGCGCAGGCTCCGTCTGGATCACATTTCCTTCCGCATCCGTCGATGCCTCAGTCTCCGCCCCGGTCTCTCCGGTTCCAGGCTCCAGTCCGCCCTCGTTGTTGTTTGTGATTCCCTCACTCTGGTCCGTAAGACCTGCGTCCTCCGTCATCGTATCCGTATCCGGGAATACATTTAAGTATGGAAGCGCTTCCGCCATGATCTTCTGAAAGACCCCTGTGGCGAAAGTGCTGTGCGCCTGCTCTTTGCCCGGAAGATTCGGGGTATCGATGACCACGTACACAAGAAGCTGCGGGTCATCTGCCGGCGCGAAACCGCAGAAAGATACAAGATAGTTGTGAGCGGAACGCGGAAGCTTCTCCGCCGTTCCCGTCTTTCCGCCGACCTTATACCCGGCAACACGTCCCGCCTTACCGGTTCCCTCCTCATCGTCGACCGTCATAAACAGGGCGTGTCTGATAAAGTCACTGGTGGACTGGGAAACGGTCTCCCGCACCAAATTCGGCTCTATCTTCTTCACAACAGAACCCTGATCATTTAAGATCTGCTTTACCACATGAGGTTCATAGTAGGAACCGCCGTTGATGACAGAGGCGAATGCCGCCGCCATCTGGATCATCGTACTGTTATAGCTCTGTCCGAAGGAGTTTACCGCAAGGTCTGTCGGGCCCATATTGTCCGCATTGTAGATCAGTCCATATGCCTCTCCCGGAAGATCGATTCCGGTCTTCTGACCCATGCCGAATAATTTCTGATATTTTGCAAACCGCTGTACTCCGAGTTTCGCCGCGATCTGCATCATAGCATCGTTGCAGGATTTCATTAAGGACTGCTCCAACGTCAGGATTCCGTGTCCATAGATATTGGAACATTTGATCCTGTAGCCGCCAATATCCTGTCCGCCGTCGCAGAGAAATGTATCATTCTGACTGATGACGCCTTCCTCAAGCCCCGCCGCAACTGTCATCGGCTTCGCCGGGGAACCCGGCTCGTAAGTATCATTTACACAGAAATTTCTCCACATCTGGTTCCAGGCATCCATCCTGCCCTCATCCGTCATAGCCGATATCTCATCCTGAGAGTAAGCATAGCTTAAGTCTCTCGGATTATTCAGATCAAATCTGCGGTTGGAAGACATGGCAAGAATCTCACCGTTTCTCGGATCCATGGCGATCACAGCCGCCGTCTTGCTGCCGATCCCGCTCATCCACTCATCGATATATTTTTCCACGATCCTCTGGATATTCACATCGATGGTGGATACGATAGTATTTCCGTTCTCAGCGGATTTAATAACCTTCTCCATGTTGAACTCGTCATCCAGGTATCCATACTCTCTTCCGTTTGTTCCGGTGAGCTGGTCATTGTAATACTGCTCAATTCCGCCACTTCCCTGCTTTCCGTTATCGTAGGAGAATCCCACCACGTTGCAGGCCAGGGTATTATACGGATAAAATCTCCGGTACTCATCCTCAAACCAGACGCCCTTGATCTTCTTTCCACTGTCTTCCTTTGACTTCGCGTAGGCATCATTCAGCTCTTTCTTTTTTGTCTCAAATTCTTCCTTCTTGTCTGCGGAGATCTGTTTCTCATAAGGCACATAGTAGGAATTTTCATTGGCGGAGATCGTCGCCAGAATATCTGCCCTGTCGTATCCGAATACCTCACAGAGTGCGGACACCGTCGGTTCCAGGTAGTTCTCTTTATCCTGGTTGATCTGGTTCGGATCAAGGATCAGGTTGTAGACCTTCTCACTGGTAGCCAGATATGTTCCGTTCCGGTCCACGATATCGCCGCGGCGGTACGGGATCGTCCGGCTGTCGTAGGAGGAATGCTGGTTCAATACGATCTGGGTGTAATCCTCGTTTTTATCCTTGATCATCCGGTATAAAACAACGACAAGACCAAACAAAGCCAGCGTCGTTACGAGAACCGTAACCGC
>PPYE01432658.1_pt1 | contig 37518 bp, 41 predicted proteins | sample 1559881 | NCBI WGS metagenome assembly PPYE01 (sample SAMN08240022, study PRJNA423297) | Human gut metagenome, whole genome shotgun sequencing project. | reverse complement strand
ATTTTCAAGGCTTTTGGAGGATTTTATTAAAACACTGTAACCTCTGTTGAGAGGTCATAATTTACTGATATTCAAATTATAATTTAAAGCCGCACTCCAAAAATCTACTGCCCGCAAAACATCCGAGACACCCCAGACAACAGCACCTATCTCCAGCATAATTTTTCACCTCCTTAAGCTGAAAACTGCCCCGCTGGCACCAAGGACCATGCAGGGCAGTTTTTATGCTTAGTTTTTAAAACTATGGATAGGAGCAGGAATCCTTCCTCCCCTGTTTACAAAGTTTTCACAGGAATAAGGATTCACAGGCATAATAGGCGCATAACCCAAAAGACCTCCGAATTCCACAGTTTCACCCACATCTTTTCCGATCACAGGGATCAATCTCACAGCCGTAGTTTTTTGATTGACCATGCCAATGGCACATTCATCCGCAATGATCCCCGCAATCGTAGCAGGTTTTGTATCTCCAGGGATGGCGATCATGTCCAGGCCTACAGAGCAGACACAGGTCATTGCCTCTAATTTTTCGATAGTCAGGGCATTGGCATTTACTGCATCGATCATTCCCTGATCTTCGCTGACCGGGATAAAAGCGCCGCTTAAGCCGCCCACATAGGAAGATGCCATAACACCGCCTTTTTTCACCTGGTCATTCAGCAGGGCAAGGGCAGCTGTCGTTCCCGGAGCCCCGGCATATTCCACGCCGATCTCGCACAGGATATCTGCCACACTGTCCCCGATTGCCGGAGTAGGCGCAAGGGAAAGGTCTACAATACCAAAAGGAATCCCCAGACGTTTGGAAGCCTCCTGCGCTACCAGCTGTCCTACACGTGTCACTTTAAAGGCAGTCTTTTTAATCGTTTCGCAGAGAACTTCAAAATTCTTTCCTCTTACTTTTTCCAGGGCTGTCTTCACCACACCCGGTCCGGAAACACCCACATTAATGACAGCATCTGCCTCTGTCACGCCGTGAAAAGCCCCTGCCATAAAAGGATTGTCATCTGGGGCATTACAGAATACTACCAGTTTAGCACATCCTAAAGAATCCTGGTCCTTTGTGGCTTTGGCTGTTTCCAGCACAATGTCCCCCATCAGGCGCACAGCATCCATATTAATCCCAGTCCTGGTAGAACCAAGATTGACAGAACTGCAGACACGTTCTGTCTGTGCAAGGGCTTCCGGAATGGAACGGATCAGCAGTTCGTCTGCCTTCGTCATTCCTTTGGAAACTGTGGCGGAATATCCGCCGATAAAATTTACGCCCACTTCCTTTGCCGCCCGGTCCAGTGTTTTTGCCAGAGTAACAAAATCCTCAGAACTTTTGCAGGCAGCTCCTCCGATAAGCGCAATAGGTGTCACAGAAATTCTTTTATTCACTACCGGTATCCCGAAATCCTTGGATATTTCATCTCCTGTCTCTACCAGGTGGCTGGCAAGGCGGGTAATCTTTTCATATACTTTTCTGTTTACCTGCTGCAGATCCGCATCAATACAGTCCAAAAGACTGATTCCCAGAGTAATGGTACGCACATCCAGGTTTTCCTGCTCGATCATTTTGTTTGTCTCATTAACTTCATACATGTTAATCATGGTAAGTCTTCCTGTCCTTTCTCCGGTTTTTTCTAAATGCGGTGCATCTTTGTAAAAATATCTTCATGCTGCACATGGATCACCACACCAATTTCCTTTCCCAGAGTTTCCAGCTCTTCTGCCAGTTCACTGAGCTTTTTTGCTGCCATGCTGGTGTCAGTGATCATCATCATATTAAAATATCCTTCGATGATGGTCTGAGAAATATTAAGGATGTTTACGTTATTCTCAGCAAGATATGTACATACTTTTGCGATAATTCCTACAGTGTCTTCTCCAACTACGGTGATGATTGTCTTTTTCATGATCTCTGCTCCTTATTTTTTATACTGTTATCAGCTCTGATACTCTGTCCCTGTGCGCTACGGCAATCTTAAAATCCGAAGACTTCCAGGGATTCTCTCCCATAGTCACCTCTGAACACACAGTCTCGTAGGCAAGTGCCTCATAATTATTTTCCTTGCTCAAATGTCCCAGGAAAACCGCCTTCAGACGGTCATGGAGCAGGCGGCACAAAAGCCTGCCTGCTGTCTCATTGGATAAATGCCCTTTCTCTCCCAGAATACGCTGCTTCAGATAATAGGGATAGCTCCCCACCTGCAGCATATTGACATCATGGTTCGCTTCCAGCAAAAGAACATCCAGCCCTGACAGATTCTCCACAATGTAATCATTATAATAACCTAGGTCTGTTGCAATCCCCATGGACTTCTTTCCCTGATTCACCCGGTAGCCTACCGGCTCCGCCGCATCGTGAGAAATGGCAAAAGGCTGCACCTGAAGGTCCCCCACTGAAAAACTCCTGTCTGCCTGGATCACGTGAAACAGTCCCTCCGGCATTTTACCCAGAGTGTTCATGGATTCTAAGGCTTCCATAGTTCCTCTGGTGCAGTAAATGGGAATTTTATGTTTCCTGGAAATCACCCCCAGTCCTTTTATGTGATCGGAATGCTCATGGGTCAGCAAAATTCCATCACAGTCACCGGTAGTCCGGTCAATGCTCCTTAACCCTTCTTCAATCTTCTTTCCGCTGATCCCCACGTCCACCAGAAGACTGGTGGTATCACTCCCCACATAAATACAGTTTCCGCTGCTTCCGCTGGCTATACTACATAGATTCATAATAGGTTCTCATCTTTCTCTCTATCTGAAGATAAGTGTGTGCCACATCTTCATCATTATATAACTGGAAGTCACAGCGCGCCTCAAATTCCTCGTCAGAAAGCTGATTTGCCATCAGTTTCTCAATTTTTTCATCGGAATATCCCCTTGCATGACGCAGGCGCTCCATCCTGACTTCTTTTTCGCAATAAATATACCACACTTCATCACAAATTTCATCATATTTTTCTTCCAGAAGGATCGCTGCCTCAATAAAAAAGAATTCCGTTTCCTCTTTTTTGGAAATTTCAATCTCCTTTTTAATATATTTCTTCACTTCGGGGTGAATGATATCGTCCAGCTTTTTCAGCAATTCCGGATTGTCAAAAACAATCTCTCCGATCATAGTGCGGTTTATGGAAGTGTCATCATTGACTACCCATTCTCCAAAGAGATTGATCACAGGTTCATAACAGGCTCTTCCGGGCATCATAAGCATATGCCCCACCTCATCTGCCCTTACAACTCTGGCATCGAAATGATCCTGTATATAGTTCAGCACTTCACTTTTTCCTGATCCCACACCTCCGGTTACTCCTATAATCCTCATATCCTCTCCTCCTTTGTGCTGCGCTTTTATTTTGCCTCATACCAGTTTTTTCCTGTATGCATATCAATCTCCAGCGGTACAGACAAATCTGCGGCGCCTTTCATTTCCTGCTCCAGAATAGCAGATACCTTTTCTGTCTCTTCTGCGGCAGTCTCGATAAGAAGCTCATCATGAACTTGAAGGATCAGCCTGGATTTCAAATGCTCCTCCTTCAGCCTCTGGTTCACTCTTATCATGGCGATCTTAATAATATCAGCAGCAGTTCCCTGAATAGGAGAGTTCATCGCCACTCTCTCCCCAAAGGAGCGCTGCATAAAATTGCTGGATTTCAGCTCCGGCACAGGACGGCGCCGTCCGAACATGGTGGACACATATCCCTGTTCTTTTGCCTGAGCTACTAAAGAATCCAGAAATCCTTTGATTTTCGGATAGGTCTCAAAATAATTTTCAATATACTGGGCCGCTTCCTTTCTGGTGATGCTTAAATCCTGACTGAGTCCAAAAGAACTGATGCCGTACACAATTCCAAAATTCACCGCCTTGGCATTTCTCCTCTGCAGAGGCGTTACCTCTTCAAAAGGAATATGGAACACCTGGGAGGCAGTGATCCTGTGAATATCCTGGGCCTCTTTGTATGCCTGGATCAGCTTCTCATCTCCGGACATATGGGCCAGCACCCTGAGTTCAATCTGAGAATAATCCGCGTCAAGAAATACATACCCTTCCCTTGGAATAAAGACTTTTCGAAGAAGCCTTCCCAGTTCTGTCCGCACAGGAATATTCTGCAGGTTGGGTTCTGTGCTGCTGATTCTCCCTGTGGCTGTTATGGTCTGATTGAAAGTGGAGTGGATCCTTCCCCCCTCGTCAATAAAATTAGCAAGTCCGTCCGCGTAAGTAGACTTCAGTTTAGAAAGCTGGCGGTACTCCAGGATATCCGCTACCATCTTATGGTCAGGCGCCAGTTTCTCCAGAACGTCTGCTGCAGTGGAATAACCGGTTTTTGTCTTTTTTCCTCCCGGCATCTGCATCTTCTCAAAAAGGATCACACCAAGCTGTTTTGGAGAATTGATATTAAACTCCTCTCCTGCCTGTCTCCAGATTTCCTTTTCCAGCTCCTCGATCCGTACCTGAAGCTGTTCTCCATATTCCTTCAGTTCTTGGGCATTAACCAAAATCCCCTCTTTCTCCATATCAGAGAGGGTAAAGAGCAGGGGCATTTCCACCTGGCTGAACAGTTTGCTCATTCCTGTATCTTCCAGAGCGTTAAGAAGAGGTGTTCTTGCTTTTAATGCCGTATATGCCATATAGCAGATACTCTTCCGGATCTCTTCTTCCTTTCCTTCCTGTACAGCTTTTCTATAATTTAATTTTCCCAGCAAGTCTTCTTTTGCAGGAAGCATTTCGCCTAAATATTCTTTTGCAATATCATCATAGGTATATTCTGATTTCAGAGGATTTAAAAGGTAAGCAGCGATTCCGGCATCAAACATCAGAGCATGCTCTTTCAGATTCATATTTTTCAGCATTGCCTTCACATTTAAGGAGCAGATTTTCCTGCCGCGAAGACACAGTTCTTCTGCTTTTCCTACAAGATACTCCCGGCTCAAAAAGCCCTGGGGAAGAAAACAGAATACCTCAGTTTTCTCTTTTTCTTCCCAGGAAATACCAATGCCGATAAACTGATTCTGCTCTTCCAGAAGTTCCAGCCCCACAAGTTCCTTATCTCTGGCCCGTGTAAAAACCCCTTCCGCTTCTGCCAGTTCCGTCACTGTCTGAAAGCTTTCCTCTGCTTTTGCTTGATTCTCTGCACCCTCAGATCGAGACAGAAAATTCTTAAATTCCAGCTCCTTAAAAAACTCATAAGCTTCCTGGGTATAAAAGTCATGAACCTTTGCTTTTTCCCAGTCGAAATCAATAGGACTGTCCACCTGGATTGTGGCAAGCTTCTTGCTCATCACTGCCAGGTCATAATGCTCTAAAAACGCATTCTTCGCCTTATTTGGCCTGATCTCCTCTGCATGTGCATGAGCATTTTCTACTGTGCCGTACTCCAGCAGAATCTTAGTAGCAGTTTTCTCTCCCACCCCGGGAAGCCCCGGGATATTGTCAGCCGAATCCCCCATCAATGCTTTCAGTTCTATGATCTGCTCCGGATCCAGCTGATATTTTTCTTTTACATCCTTTGCATAGTAATCTTCAATGGTGGTCTTCCCACCCTTTGTTTTTGGAATTCGGATACAGATATTCTCAGTGGCAAGCTGCAGAAGATCTCTGTCCCCGGAAAGGACTGTAACCTCCATACCCTTTTCTTCACTTTTCTTTGCCACAGTTCCCAGCAAGTCATCTGCCTCGTATCCTTCTTTGCTGATGATCTCCACACCCATGGCGCCCAGCAGATCCTTCGTCACCGGGATCTGCTCCCGCAGCTCCTGGGGCATAGCTTTTCTCGTGCCTTTATATTCTTTGTACATCTCATGGCGAAAGGTGGGGGCATGAAGGTCAAAAGCCACTGTGAGATAATCCGGCTTTTCCTCCTCCATCATTTTAAATAATATATTCAGAAAACCATAAATGGCATTTGTATGAAGCCCTTCTGCATTTGTCAGATCAGGAAGCCCGTAGAATGCCCTGTTTAAAATGCTGTGTCCGTCTATCAGAAGAATTTTTTCCTTCATTCCTGTTCTCCTTGTCTGTCTTTTTCTGTTCCCATTTCTGCGATAGCTTCTGCAAGAAGCCGCTTAAAATCCGGCGCTGTCCGGTCCGCGATCTCCTGGACTTCTCTGTGGCTTAAAGGATTCTGGCTCATACCGCAGGCAAGATTTGTAATACAGGAGATTCCGCAGATCTTCATTTTGCAGTGATTTGCCGCAACAGCCTCGCAGGCAGTGCTCATACCTACTGCGTCAGCGCCCAGGATCCTGCACATGCGCACTTCCGCCGGAGACTCATAATTTGGTCCGGTAAGCTGCAGATAAACGCCTTCTTTTAAAGGAATCCCAAGTTTTTTCGCAGCAGTGCGCAGAATCTTCTGGAGATTTCTGTCATAAATTTCACTCATATCCGGAAAACGTTCTCCCAGCTCCTCAAGGTTCTCGCCAATCAGAGGAGATGGAACAAAATCAGAAATCTGATCTGTGATCATCATAAAATCTCCTGCGGAAAAATCATAATTCACTCCCCCCGCCGCATTGGTCAGAAAGAGAATCTCCGCCCCCAAAAGCTTCATAAGCCTGACAGGCAGAACCACGTCGGAAATAGAATACCCTTCATAATAGTGTACCCTGCCCTGCATGATCACCACAGGGACCTGACTGACATATCCAAAAACAAATCTTCCTTTGTGTCCGGGTACCGTAGATACAGGAAAGCCCTCGATCTCACTGTAGGGAATCGTTTCTCTGATCTCTATCTCTTCTGCAAACTCCCCCAGTCCCGACCCTAAAACAAGAGCCACCCGGGGAACAAAGTCTGTTCTCTTCCTTATACTTTCGTAACAGCCCTGAAGCTTTTCATAAACAGAATTCATAATATTCTTCCTTTCTGGATTCCACTTTGTGCACCTATTATATCATACCCCAAAGGAAAAAGACAGGCATTCTTCCTGCCTGTCTTTTCGGTATCTTGTTCCTTTTATAAAACAGAAATAAATCTTCTGAAAGCTTCTCTGCCTTCCGGTGTACATTTGTATACACCTGCATCTTCCAGTACATGCACAAAGACCTGTCCTACTTCTTCCTGAAGAATATCCATCACGTTTTCTTTTGTGATATTTTTATATTTGGGAAGAAACTCTTTTACCCAGTCGGCATGTTTCTCAAGCGTTTGATTTTCTGCCGGATCTTTGCCTTCCAGAATATATACTGCCAGAAGTTCCAGCTCATTTTTTAACCTTGCCGGAAGCACTGCCAGTCCCATAACTTCAATAAGACCTATATTCTCTTTCTTAATGTGATGGTACTGGGCATGGGGATGATAAACACCCAGAGGATTCTCTTCCGTGGTAATATTATTCCTCAAAGTAAGATCCAGTTCATACACATCACCTTTTTTTCTTGCAATAGGTGTGATGGTATTGTGAGGTTCCCCATCTGTCTCTGCATAGATAAAAGCAGCCTCATCCGTATAACCTCTCCACTTTTCCAGTACATGGCTTGCCAGGTCGATCAGACGCTTTTCATCTTTGCTGCGGATTCTCAGTACAGACAGCGGCCACTTCACAATTCCTGCTTCCACATCTTCATATCCAGGAATGATCACGGTTTCTTCCATAGGCGCCGTGGCCATGGCAAAGGTGTAGTGTCCTCCCTGGAAGTGGTCATGACTTAAAATAGAGCCCCCCACAATGGGAAGATCTGCATTAGAACCCAGGAAATAATGAGGAAAGAGCTTGATAAAGTCAAAGAGCTTCACAAAAGTATTTCTCTCAATTTTCATAGGCACATGCTGTCCGTTAAATACGATACAGTGTTCGTTATAATAAACGTAGGGTGAGTACTGGAATCCCCACTGACTGTCATTAATGGTAATGGGAATGATTCTGTGATTTTCTCTCGCTGGATGGTTCAGCCTGCCTGCATAACCCTCATTTTCCATACACAGCTGGCATTTAGGATAACTGCTCTGCTTTGCATTCTTTGCCGCAGCAATCGCCTTTGGATCTTTCTCCGGTTTTGACAGATTAATGGTAATGTCAATGGTTCCGTATGGACTCTCTACGGTCCATCTTCTGTCCTTTTTGATACGATAGCGGCGGATATAGTCACTGTCCTGGCTCAGTTTGTAAAAATATTCCGTGGCAGTCTCCGGACTTTCTCCGTATTTCTTCCAGAAAGTCTCCTGCACCTGTGCCGGACGGGGCACCAGACAATTCATGATTTTAGTATCAAATAAATCCCGGTAGCCGATGCTGTCCTCGATAATGCCTCTCTTTACCGCTTCATCCAGGAGATTTTTCAGAATCACTTCCAAAGATTTTTCCTCAGGTACCTGTTCCGGTTCTGTATATTCATCCTCATGAAACAAATCCAGAAGGAGGTTGATCGTATAAGTTCTCTCACATGCCGGAAGCAGTCCTGTGTCTATTCCGTATTTTACCAAATCTCTGATATTTTCATTTAACATATCCTTGTCCTCCCCATCTGCGGCATCTTCTTTCTGATTTTTGTCCTTCATTTGTACAATCAGCCGCTTCATTTATACTATTTTTTAAAATTTTTAAAATATTTTTCTTTTTTTATTGTACTATTTTTCTTTACAGTTTGTCAATGGAGGAGTTGTATTTGTATGTTTTATACAAAACAAAATCAGCGCAGGATATAGAGGTCTCTTTATCCTCTTTCCTTCGCTGATTCTGTTATCAAAAATGTTAGTCTGAATTTTCTGGTGCCATTTTTTCCATTATACGCCGAGTGTCCGGTGTATCTTTGAGAATGTAAGACATATCAGAAACCCTGTCCTGATCCTTCCAGTATATCTCCACATTGTATCCATAGTTATAATCACTGTCAATACTGTATCTTGCCTCTGCGCAGGAAAGGTTTTTCAGGATCACTTTCAATTCTTCCGTATCTGTTACCTTATAATTACTGTAAAGCCCCGCATTATCACCGGTCTCTTCGTAATTGTAGAGCTGAATCTGCAGTACCTCATCCACATCAAAATCCACAGGCATAGGACTTCCGGCTTTTTCGAGAAGTTCTCTGGTTTTATCAAAATTCTCGTACACAGGAAGCCGGTAGTATTTTTCAATACCATCTTCATTTTCCTTTTCACGGATACAGAGATAGCCGATGATCCGCTCCTCAGATGCCTGAGCAAAAGTCATCCCTTCCAGTTCACCTTTATAGGTTTTATAAATATTTTCCATGGCATCTCCTTTAGCATCCACCTGCTCTCCTGTCTGCACAAAATCTTCTGTATACAGATATTCCGCCTTGCTGAAATCAATATAAGAAGTAGGAAGTACCTGCTGTCTGTATTCCCAGCTGTTATAAATGTTTTCTACAGAGGCTGTCAGCTCTTCTGTTTCCGGAATCAGATATCTGCGGTATACATTTTTCCCGGATGTCAGATGGAATCCTACATAAACAGAGACCATCGTCTCTTCTTCATAATAATTCTGACTCTTATCATCTTCTGTTTTATCTTTGTAATAATCCACGCCCACTTCCGCGATCTTGTAAATATCATCAAAATTCTCTATCCGGTTTTCCTTTAAAAGAGCAGCCGTACTCTTCATATCAAGATCCATACTGTCTCTGTATTTATCTTCAATACTGTTGATATATACAGACATAGATTCTATCTTTTCTTTTTCCGGCAGATAAGAGTCCACACCCAAAACATCCACATGGTACCCTACTGCGATGATTCCCAGAAGTACTGCAAGCACCCCGGTGGAAGTCTTAGGCTTCAGGCTTTTTCTGATATCCATGGTATAAAGGAACTCCACCATGGATGAAAAGATCAGTAAACAAAAGGCAAGACTTGCCACAAACCACAGGAATTTATGGCTGCTCATATAACCTGTAAAACTCACTGCCAAAAGAAGAGACGCAGGAAGCACTACTGCCACTTTGATCACAGGCTGAAGTTTTTCAAAAGCAATGGATCTGTGGTAGCTTTCAGATGGACGAATCTTATAAACCGCCAGGCAGAGTACCGCAAGCAGCACTGCAAGAACAACACCATAGACCGCATATTTTCCTACAGGAAGCTGATTTTCTATATTGACCGGAATCCCGCTGTAAGCAAATAACGGGCTTAAAAACTGTTCCCAATCTGTATCTTTAATATCAGAGAGCGTATGAAAAAACAAACTGTTCAGCATATACTGGACTGTTCGCAGCGCCGGGGCGTAGACCAGAAGTCCCACGGTCCCCAAAACAGCTGTAAATAAATTTCCCGTAAGCAGCACCGCCAGTGCCGCTGTTTCATAGAACACCAGGAAATACAAAAGATGAAATCCCGTCATGATCAGGCTGGTCTTAAATGCCATGAAAGTCATCGCTCCATAAGCAGCACCTGCGGCATAAGCAAGCAGCAAACTGAAAAAATAGGGAATCAAAACGGAGATTACGGATCCTAGTGTCCTTACCAGAAACAGATCACTTCTCCTTATAGGAAGGCTATGGTAAAAATCCATTTTTTCTCCCGAATGAAGATAGGAAAAATGGATCAGTGCCATCAGGATTCCCGCGGCTATCATAACAAAGATCAGAAGGCTGTTGCCCGTTCCCACAGTCCGGAAAAACTCATAAGAAACTGCTCTTAAGCTTTCTCCCATTGTTTCATAAAACAGCGTATCAGATGAATAGCCCTTTGCCGCTTCCATCCTGATCACCGCATTGATAGGAAGTACTGCCAGGAAGGCAAGGAAAAGGAGGATCATAAGGGGAATATTCTTTTTCATCTGATCCTTTAGATTTTTAAGAAAAAAGCTGCCTGATGTCATATCCTGCCACCTCCGTTTCACTGATAAAGATTTCCTCTAAAGTCAGAGGGATCGCCTCTGCAAACAGAGGTTCCATTTCATCGATCTTTTCAAGAATCTCCTGTCTTTTTCCTCTTACTACCATTGTAAGGAGGGAGAGTCTTTTTTCATACTGCATCACGTGAAGCTCTTTTAAAAGACGCTCCTCATCTGCCGGATCAGGGATCACACACTGTACCTTATGGATATTAAGCCTCATTTCCTCTACATCCTTGGAGAGCAGTACGCCTCCTTTATGGAGCAGACCTACATGATCACAGATATCTTCCAGTTCTCTTAAATTATGTGAAGCAATCACAGGAGTAAATTCCCTGTCTGATACTTCATAAGCAAGAATACTTTTCGCTGCCTGTCTCATCACCGGATCCAGACCGTCAAATGTCTCGTCGCAGAACAGATACTTGGTACCGGCGCAGATTCCCAGGATCAGTGCGGTCTGCCTTTTCATTCCTTTGGAAAAGGTACTTATCTTCCTTTTTTTGTCCAGACCAATCTTATCCATAAGACTGTCAAATCGCTTTTTATTATACTTTGGAAAAAACATGGAATAATATTCCGCCATGTCCTCCCCTGTGGCATTCCGGAAAAACCACGCCGTGTCAGGAAGAAAGAAAATCTCCTGTTTCATATGTGTATTTTCAAATACTGTTTTGCCGTCTATGTTCAGCTTTCCGCTGTCCGGCTTCAGCACGCCGGAAAACATGCGCAGCAGAGTACTCTTTCCTGCTCCGTTGGTTCCGGCGAGTCCAAAGATACTATTGTCGCCGATAGTCAGGCTGACTTCATTGACCGCCTTCTGCTCTCCGAAGCTTTTGCATATTTTTTCTGTTTTTATCATGTTTCAACCTCCTCATAGAACTGTGCTGTTTTCTGCAGGCACAAGTCCCTGGATATGCCGATTTCTTTTCCTTCTTTTACAAGTTCCTTCAGCTTCCCAAAGAAAACCTCGGTCTTCTTCTCTTTCAGCGCCTGGTTTCCAGAGACAAACGCTCCTCTGCCCTTCACAGGATAAATAAACCCCTGCTGCTCCAGAATGCTGTAGGCTTTCTGAATCGTATTGGGATTGATAGAAAGTTCTGCGGCAAGTGACCTGACCGAAGGCATCTGCGTATCCGCCTCCAGCACTCCTTTGATGATCAGCATCTGAAACCGTTCCACAATCTGTTCATAAATCGGCTTGCGGTTTTGATAATCAATGACAATCAAAGCACTTCCTCCTTTCCTTTTTCTTTTTTTGCTGTACAGTCCATGTATTATGTGTACTATGTATCCTAGTACACTTAGATTATAAAAAAAACAGTCTCCTTTGTCAAGAAAAACTGTCTTTTTTATATTTTTCTTTTTTAAGATTATCCTCTATAGCTTCTCTTCATAAGCCTTCTGGAATTTTTCATGATAAGACTCATATCCCTTTTTCAGGCTGAGAACCTTTCCTTCTCTGTCCAGGAAGCAGTGGCTGCTTTTCCCTGTACAGCGGACCGTACCTGTCTGTGCATCTTTTACTGTATAGACCAGCTGCAGTTTGACTCCATTGTATTTTTCTATAGAAGTTTCAATCACTACTGTATCCCCGAAATGTGTCATAGACTTATATTCACAGGATACAGACAGCACCGGACTGATAACGCCTTCTTCTTCCATCTTCGCATAACTGAATCCGCACTGTGTCATAAAATCAACCCTTGCTTCCTCAAACCAGCGAATGTAATTGGAATGATGAATGATTCCCATCTGGTCAGTTTCATAATACTGGGTTTTATGCTGATATTCCATAGTTCTCTCCTTATACTGCCGCTTCCAGATCTTTTTTATTTCTGAAAGCTGCCCACAGATAAAAAGCATGGATCACAAAAGGAAGCAGCATAGACAGAGAAATCTGTCCGCCCAAAGCCAGGACAGACACTGCATCCCCAACGATCAGGTAGATAAAAAGGGCATAGCCGCAAAAGATCGGAGGCTTTTCCTTTCCTTCTTTTCCTCCAAAAAGCAATCCCAGAATTCCTGCAGCCGTCATAATAATCCCTCCTGCAAGGGTAACAAACAGACTGCAGAAAATTTCAAATTTTGACAGCTCTGTTCCCATCTCTGCCGCCATCTGCAGAAGACCGTCCATATCTATTATGACTGCATAAGCAGAGAGACCTCCCTGCAGCAGCCCCCAGACACCCAGAACCAGCTCAAACATTGCGATCATGCGAAGTATGGGCATTCTCTTCATATACATAATCTTTCTCCTTGTCTGCAGCTTTTAAATCTGCGTTTCTACAAAAATGTCATAAATCGCTTTAATGGCAGGTTCAAAATCTTCATTTCTCACACCTACGATGACGTTAAGCTCACTGGAACCCTGATCGATCATTTTTACATTGATATTCGCATGGGCAAGAGCCGCAAAAATCCTTGCCGCGGTTCCTCTTGTAGAACGCATGCCCCTTCCTACTACCGCAATCAACGCCAGATCTGACTCCAGTTCCATATAGTCGGGATTTACCGCCCTGTGAATGCCGGAAATCACCTGCTGCTCCTTTTCCGCAAATTCTTCCTGGTGGATAAACAGCGTCATAGTATCAATTCCGGACGGCACATGTTCAAAGGAAATCCCCTGTTCTTCCAATACCTGAAGCACTTTTCTGCCAAATCCGATCTCTGAATTCATCATAGACTTTTCAATAAACAAAGAACAGAATTCTTTCTTTCCCGCAATTCCTGTGATCGTATATTTTGGCTTTTTGCAGGTATCTTCGACGATCATGGTTCCTGGGTCTTCCGGAGCGTTGGTATTTCTGATATTAATAGGTATCCCCGCTTTTCTTACCGGGAAAATAGCGTCTTCATGAAGCACAGTGGCCCCCATATAAGACAGCTCTCTTAATTCTCGGTAAGTGATGGTATCAATTGCCTGAGGATTCTTCACGATCCTGGGATCTGTCACCATGAAACCGGAAACATCCGTCCAGTTTTCGTATAGATCCACATCCATAGCGCCTGCAATAATAGAACCGGTAATGTCAGATCCGCCCCTTGAAAAAGTCTTGATAGTCCCGTCTTCCTTTGCCCCGTAAAAGCCAGGAATGACTGCCGCATCCAGATCTTTCAGTTTCTTAACTACCAGAGCTTCTGTAATTTCTCCGTCAAACTTTCCATTTCCATCAAAACGGATGATCTCCGCCGGATCTACGAAAGTAAATCCGAGATAAGCTGCCATAATCTTTCCATTCAAATATTCTCCTCTGGAAGCAGCATATTCCTGCCCCACCTGGCTGCGGAAATTTTCTTCCACAACTTTAAAATCCTCAGCCAGGGAAAGCTCTATGCCCAGACCATCTATGATCTCCTGGTAACGGTTTTTGATTTCTGTAAGGATTTCCTGGAATTTTCCTTCCTCCTCCTTTGCAGCCCTGTAACATGCATATAATAAATCTGTGACCTTTGTATCATTAGAAAAGCGTTTTCCCGGCGCAGAAGGCACTACGTATCTTCTGCTTTCATCTGCACGGATGATCTGCCCTACTTTCTTAAACTGGTCTGCGCTTGCCAAAGAACTTCCGCCAAACTTTACAACTTTTTTCATTTTCAATCTTGTCCTCCCTTGGAATCTCTTATGTACTTATTGTACTTTACCACTGTAAAAACATTCCGCATGGTATAAATAATATCCGTTCTTTCCCAAAATGTCCAGCTTTTTCTGCTGTTTTTAGCAATTAAATACATTTTTTCGCAAAATCCTGTATTTTTATACATCCCGGTTCCAAATCTGTGGATTTTATGCATTCTGACCCTGCTTTTGGCTGATACAGCAAAACATCTCCAGAAACTTCTGGCAGGTCAGTTTCCTGGTCTCACTGGAAAATTCACATATTTCCATGATGTCCGTCTTTCCCAAGTTCTCTGATACGCTTTCGCATAAGGACCAGTTCCCCGGCTTCTTCCATTCCCTGTTTACAGTAAAATTCTATTGTGCTGGCAGAGCGCAAAGTGTAAAGAAGTATTTCATCGACCCCGGCCTCTTTTAATTTTCTCTCAAAATAGCGGAATATCTCCGTTCCCAGTCCCTGCCCTCTCATTTGGTTACTGACGCAGAATTCCCTTACACTGAATATCATCCTGTCATAATATTGTTCCATACATCCCAGGATCATCCCGCATAGAATACCATCCTGATAAGTGCAAAGCCCGAAAAAATCTTCCACATTTATCATCTGGTGCAGCCGCCTTCCTGCCGTCTCCTCTGTCCAGCCGTCATTCCAGGGCGGCGCATTGAATGTCTCCACATACATCCCTACAAGCTGCGGGACATCTGAAAGTTCCATAGTTTTGTATGTCAGCATTTAGTTTTCCTCCAAAAAAATCTTTCCGGCAAATCCGCCTCTTACCTCATGTTTTCTCTGACAGACCTGCTCCAGTTCTTCTTTTGCATATCCATCTGCCTCACACAGTGCATACACTACCTCAAGAATATCTGCAAGTTCTTCTATTTCTTTGCTGCTGTGATACTCGCTGACCTCTTCGTCCAGTTTTTTCTCCAGCTCTGTTTTGTATTCCTGCTGATCCAAAATCCTAATTTTCGGCTCTCTGCCCTGAGATTTTATAATTTCAGGAATTTTATCACGTACCAGTTTTTGACATTTCATTTTACCTTCTCCCTTCTGGTTCATTCATTTTTGCTGTTTTGTTTTTTCCATAATATAATTCGTTAAAAGAATTCCTTTTCGTTCCACTTCTTGCTTTTTTACTGTCCGATATCCCCTTTTCTCAAAAAAATGTTTTGCCGTGACAGAGGAATGTGTTACAATTTTCTCTACCGGAAATGCCTGTTCCAGCTTTTCGCACAGCGCAGAAGCAATCCCCTTCCTCTGTTCATCTTTATGCACATACAGTCTGTCCAGATATCCCGTTCTGTCTATATCGCCAAATCCTACGATCCTTCCGTCTTTTACCGCTACTAAAGTAAAATGTTCCTGAAAGGATCTGTCCCAGGCTTCAGAATCCACATTGCCGTCTGCCCAGGCGTTTAACTGTTCTTCCCTGTAATCCGCCCTGTTGACTGTGTGTACTGTCTGATAAAATAATTCTTCTATTTCTTTGCAGTCCCTGCTCCTATATCTTCTTATCTTCATTTTCTTCTTTCCTTTTATCTTTTTAGAGGACTTCAGCCGTTATCATGAATCATATCATATCTGGATCAGAATTTCACCTTATACATTGATTTTTACATCTCTGTTTCTCGAAAATACTGCCAAAAAACTGCCGGAAAATCTTGACTTTCCTTTTCTTTTATGTTATTTTCTACAAGTCAGATAAATATGGTAATTACCGCCGGGTAACGTCTTAATTTATTTCAGTAGGCCTTTGTTGAAATAAAATAGGACGTTTTCTTTTTACTGCAAAATTATACACCAAAGGAGAATCCCTATGAAAACAAATTCATGCTTTCGGGACTTTCTGAAGTATTCCTCCCTTAATATAGCAGGAATGCTTGGACTGTCCTGCTATATCCTGGCAGATACCTTTTTCGTCTCAAAAGCACTGGGAGCCAACGGGCTGACCGCTTTAAATCTGGCCATTCCCGTGTATAGCTTTATCCACGGCAGCGGTCTGATGATCGGCATGGGCGGCGCCACCAAATTTTCCATCTCCAGAAGCCAGGGAAAAGACGAAAGAGTTAATCAGATTTTTTCCACTGCGGTTTTTCTTACAGCTTTGCTTGCAGGAATTTTTTTCCTTATGGGCATTTTTGCCGCCGGTCCGCTTATACGGCTTTTAGGTGCAGACGATACAGTCTATGAGATGGGAAAAACTTATCTTAGAGTACTGCTGCTCTTTGCTCCCCTGTTCATGACCAACAATCTTCTGCTCTGCTTTATCCGAAATGACAAAGCGCCACAGCTTTCCATGCTTGCCATGATCACAGGAAGTCTGTCCAATGTTGTTTTGGACTATGTATTTATGTTTCCGCTGGAAATGGGGATTTTCGGTGCTGCCTTTGCTACAGGACTTGCTCCGGTTATCAGTATTTTCATCCTCTCCCCCTTCCTGCTGAAAAAGAAAAATCACTTTCATCTGCAGAAATGCAGGATTCATCTTCAGGAAATTTTTGGAATTCTTTCCTGCGGAGTGCCTTCCCTTATCACCGAAGTTTCCTCCGGAATCGTTATCATTGTATTTAATATTATTATCTTAAGACTTGCAGGAAATATCGGTGTAGCTGCATACGGCGTGATCGCAAATATTTCTCTGGTAGTGATAGCTGTCTACACCGGAATCGCCCAGGGAATCCAGCCCATTCTCAGCAGCAATTACGGAGCAGGGAACAAGAAAAATATCCGCTCCATCTTCCGCTACGCAGTCATCACGGTTCTTCTGCTCTCTGCATGCATTTATCTTTGCATCTTTTTAGGCGCAGATCCCATTGCAGCGGTCTTTAACAGTGAAGGGAATTCCACCTTACAGAGCATTGCTGCCTTTGGAATGAAAATATACTTTACCGGCTGTGTCTTTGCAGGCATCAATATTATCTTGTCTGTATATTTCACTTCCACAGATCGGCCAAAACCAGCTCATCTCATCTCCATACTGCGGGGATTTCTTGTTATCATCCCCATGGCATTCTTTTTATCTGCTGTGGGTGGGATCACCGGAGTATGGGCAGCTTTCCCTGCAGCAGAACTTCTTGTCTGCGGAGTAGGAATTCTGCTGTTTTTGAAAAAAGAATAAAGAAACGAACTATCCCATTTTGCTTTTCTTTCGTTACGCGAAAAGCAAAATGGGACAGCTGTTTTAAAAGCTTGCTTTTTTTTCTGTCTCCTTCAGCACCATCACATCCCCCGGTTCCACCTTCAAATATTCCGGCATCTTTTCTTCTAATTTCTGATACCACTCTTCTTTAGAAAGTTTCCACCACATAGGCTGGTTTTCTCTTCTTCCCTTCACCCGAAAAATCACATACATCTCGAACGGGGATTCTACTACTTCTGTAAGCTCCACAGAAAAAGCATTCTCATCTGTTTTCTCTGCCGGTCTGAAATAATGAGCCCGGATTCCCGCATAAGCAGTATCCCCGGAAACCTCTTGAGCCGTAAAAAGGGTAACTCCCCAGTCCACAGCATCCAAATGCTGTTTATCCAGCCTGCGGACCCTGGAAAAATTTTTACATCCGGTAAGCCTTGCCGCCTCCAAAAAAACCGGATCTTTAAAAATTTGTCTTGTCTCTCCCATGCTGACTCTACTCCCTTGATCCATGATCATAAGATCCGGACAAAGACGATATACCTCATCTCTGCTATGGCTTACAAGAATCATATCCCGATTGATCTTCTTTAACAGATCCAGCATCTCCATCTGCAGCATTTCTTTTAGATGACTGTCCAGAGCAGAAAAAGGTTCATCTAAAAGAAGGAGCTCTGGCTCCGAAGCCAGCATACGTGCCAGAGCAGTTCTCTGCTTCTGCCCTCCGGAGAGCTGGCTGGGATATTTTTTTTCCAGCCCTTCCAGCTGGAAAAGGGATACCCATTTTTTCAGCGCTTCTTCTCTGCTTCCTTTTACAGCACAGGTAATATTTCCTGCTACTGTCTTATTTGGAAACAGGGCATAGTCCTGAAACAGATATCCCACTTTTCTTTTCTGGGGCTTAATATTGATCCTTTTTCCCGAATCGAATAATACCCTTCCATTCAATATAATTTTTCCTTTATCCGGAGTCACGATTCCTGCAATGCACTTTAAAGTCATGCTTTTTCCGCAGCCGGATGCACCCAGGATCCCCAGAATCTCTCCTCTGGTCTCAAATTTTACCTTCAGGGAAAAGCCCTTATATTTTTTTTCAATATCTACGTATAAACTCATACTCTTTTCCCTTTCTTCTCTTTTCTGGTAAAATAATTCATCAGCACCACTACAACAAAAGAAACCGTCACAATAATCGCCACATAAAAACCTGCTGTCTCCATATCGCCAGCGGACACAGCAGAATAGACTGCCAAAGGAAGTGTCCTTGTCTTGCCTGCAATATTTCCTGCGATCATTGCTGTTGCTCCGAATTCTCCCAGTCCCCTGGCAAAAGAAAGAATTCCTCCGCTTGCGATTCCCGGGAGGGCAGAGGGAAACTGTATCTCCCAGAAAATTCTCCAACCGGAAAATCCCAGCGTTTTAGCCGCATAGATCAGGTTTTCATCTACCTGTTCCAATGCTCCTCTGGCAGATCGGTACATCAGCGGAAAAGAAATCGCCACTGCTGCGATCACAGTAGCCCCCCAGGAAAAAGCAATCTTAATACCGAAATACTCAATAAAGAAACTACCTACCGGGCGGTGAATCCCAAAAATATACAGCAGAAAAAAACCTGCCACGGTAGGAGGCAGGACCAAAGGCAGGGTAAACAGCCCGTCCAGTATCATTTTCAGTTTTTCACTCCGCAGATCTACTACAAACTTTGCTGCCAGCAGACCCAGAAAAAAAACAACCACAATCGTCAGTGCGGCTGTTTTTACAGAGATCAGAATCGGTGAATAGTCCATATCAGCTGCTCCATTTCTTCCTGCGTTTTTTCACCTGAGCAAACGTCAAAAACCGCAGGCTCTATTTCTTACTGATTCACAGTAAATCCATATTCTTCAAAAACTGCCGCTGCTTCCTCAGAACTTAAAAACTCCATAAACTTCTCTGCAGCTTCTTTCTTTGATGAATTTTCTACCATTCCCACGGGATAGATCACAGGTTCTGCCAGACTGTCCGCAGGAGCTTCAGCTACAACTGTAACTGCGTCTTTTCTGGTGGCTGCATCTGTAGCATAGACAATTCCAGCATCTGCACTTCCTTCTGCTACCCAGTTTAACACCTCTGTTACGTTAGTTCCAAAACTTGCTTTTCCTGATACAGCATCCCACAATCCCAGGTTTCCAAGAGACTCCTCTGCATACTGTCCCGCAGGAACGCTTGCCGGATCCCCCAGAGCTACTGTAGCCGCATTGGCAATATCTTCAAATTTACTGTAATTTCCTTCCTGTCCGTTGGGAACGATGAGAACAATCTTGTTTTCCAGCAGATTATTGACAGAGTCTGCGTTCACGAGACCTTCGTCCACCAGAGCATTCATCTGCTTCGTGGCTGCAGAAAAAAACACGTCAGCATCCAGCCCTTCTTCGATCTGAGTCTGCAGTTTTCCTGAACTGTCATAGGTTCCTTCCACCGTAATATCTGGATTCTGCTCCTCGAACATAGGGATCAGATCATCCTCCATGGAATATTCCAGACTTGCGGCAGCAGCGATCAGAATGTTGACAGGTTCTGTTTCTTCAGCATCTGCTTCCTGTGAATCCGTCTCTTCGGGATCTGCTCCGTCTGTCTCAGTATTCTCTGCAGCAGTCTCTTCCTGTGCGGAGTCTGTACTTTCTTCTGCAGTTGTGTCTCCGCAGCCTGCTGCTCCCACTGTCATTGCGGCAATTATCATTCCCATTATCAGTAAATTCCTTTTTTTCATAATTTGTCCCCCTTTTCCTTGCTGTTTTATAAAAGTTCAAACATCACTTTCACTCTGCCTCCACAGACCATCCCGAGCCCTGCGGCCTGAGAGTTACTCAGATCATATTCTTCCAGCGCAAAATTTTCCGTGAGTCTTTCTGCCCGCTCAATGGCGGCAAATTCCACACTGCCGCCTCCTATGGTGCCGCAAATGCTTCCATCTGAGTTGACCACCATGCGTGTTCCTGTACCTCTGGGGGAAGAACCCTTCTTTTCAATGACAGATACCAGAACTCTTCCTTTCGGATTTCGGATTCCCTCCGCCACTGCTTCCTCCAAAACATTTCTCTCCTGCCTGTTTTTTTCCCGGATCATCTCTCCTGCAATACTCACTGCAATCTCTGACGGTGTCTGTGCTCCAATGTCAAGTCCTATGGGAGCATGAACTTTCTGGATCTGCATTTCTGAAAATCCGTCCGCCCTAAGCCGGTTAAAAGAAAGAGCAACCTTTTTTCTGCTCCCGATCATCCCGATGTAAACATAGGGTTTTTTCAAAATTCTTTTTAAACACATATAATCATCTTTATGTCCCCGTGTGACAATGATATAGTAAGTATTCCTCCCGAAATCTTCACGGTCCAGACAGGCAGCAAAGTCCTGACAGTAGACTTTTGCCTGAGGAAATCTCTCCTGACTGGCAAATTCCGGTCTGTTATCAATAACAGAAATGCGAAAATCCAGCAGTTCCAGAACCTTCGCCAAAGCCAAAGATACATGCCCGCCCCCACAGATAACCGCATGGGGTTTTCCGTAGATACTCTCTACATATCTTCCTTCCAGACCTTCAGGCAGCTGCCCGAGAATCCTCTTTTCCCCCGCACGTTCTCCCGTAAGCAGCGTCTCCGTCACTACGTCCTCCTGACTTTCAAGTTTTTTTAAAATATCAAGATAAAATTCTCTTTTTCCCATAATTTACCAGCCTTTTCCAAATCCGCAGTTGGGGAATGTGCAAACCTCACAGTTCAGGCACAGTCCTCCTTCTCCCAGCGCTGCCAGCTCTTCCCTGGTGATTCTGTCATCAGCCATGACCCTTGGCAGTACCAGGTCAAAGACTGTCCTGTTGGCATACATCACACATCCGGGCAGTCCCAGGATGGGAATCATTCTGCCCTCTTTCTCATAGTAAGACACCAGCAGCATGGCTCCCGGCAGCACCGGAGAACCGTAAGAAACAACCTCTGCTCCTGTATTCATTATGGCTCCCGGAGTACAGTCATCAGGATCCACGCTCATACCGCCTGTACAGACTACCAGATCTGCTCCTTTTTCCAGAAATTCCAGGATTGCTTGTGTGATATGTTCTTTTTTATCATCTACATAAGTCTGTCCCAGAATTTCAGTGGGAAACTCATGGAGCTTTTCCTTGATCACCGGACCAAAAGTGTCTTTGATCAGTCCTTTATATACCTCATTTCCTGTAGTGACGATTCCTACTTTCTTTTTATGATAGGGAAGGATTTCCAACAGAGGTTCTTCTCCTGCCGCTTTCTTCGCCTTCTCCATCTTCTCCTGGGCTATCACCAGGGGAATAATCCTCATTCCCGCCAGTTTGTCACCTTTTTTTACCGGAAAATTCCCATGACGTGTAGCGATCATCATTTCTCCTAAGGCATTGACTGCAAAAAGACCTTCTTTTTTTACCTTAAACACACCGTCAATTTCTGCTGTGAGCTCAATTTTTCCTTCCTTGATATCAGATTCCGACATATAGCGATTTATACAGATATCTCTGAGAATCTCTGCCCCTTCGTTTTCGTGAAGCATTCCCTCCTGCTTCTCCCACACATACAGGTTCTCTTTCCCTACAGATAAAAGAACCGGGATGTCCTCTTCCCTTACAATATGCCCTTTGCGGAATACAGGACCCTTTTTTTCTCCCTTGATGATCTGAGTAATATCATGGCAGAGCACATGCCCCACCGCATTTTTTGTTTCAATTAATTTCATGAACGTTCACTCCTCGTTATAGTTTCCCTCACGCAGGAACAGGCAGCAAATTGCTGATTTTACTATACAGCACTTTTCTGCCTGCTTATTAGTATACTTCATTTTTCTTGTATAAAAAGTTGTTTTTACAACTTTTTTATCTTTTTCCCCATTGTTTTGCAGGAAAGAGGAAAGAGCTGTCGAATAGCAGCACCATTCTGACAGCTCTTTCACCTTTTCTTTATTACTTATTTCTGTGTCCCCTGTATTTTTCTTCACAGTATTTGCACCTGTATACTTCCTTCTTGGGATCTGCCAGAATAAAAATATGCTCCAGCTGTTCCTCCGCAGATGTGATGCAGCGGGGATTTTTACACTTGATCACATTGTGGATTTCTTTTGGGAGCTGAAGTTCTTTTTTCTCCACAATGTCTCCGTCTTTAATAATATTTACAGTAATATTATGATCGATAAAACCCAGGATATCCAGATCCAGGGTATCAATCGGGCATTCTACCTTGATAATATCTTTTCTGCCCATCTTCTGACTTCTGGCGTTTTTAATGATTGCCACACAGCAGTCCAGCTTATCCAGTTTCAAGTCACGATAGATAGTCATACTCTTTCCTGCCTTGATATGGTCCAGAACAACGCCTTCATTTAAACGTCCTACTTCTAACATAAATCTACCCCCAATCCCAGCAGGCTCAACATCAGTGCCATACGGACATAAACTCCGTACTGTGCCTGTTTAAAATATGCCGCACGGGGATCCTTGTCCACCTCTACAGCAATTTCATTGACACGGGGCAGCGGGTGAAGCACCAGCATGTCCGGTCTGGCAAGTTCCATCTTTGATTTGTCCAGAATGTAGAAATCTTTCATCCTGACATAGTCTTCTTCATTGAAGAAACGCTCTTTCTGGACTCTCGTCATATAAAGCAGATCCAGCTGGGGAAGCGCTTCTTCCAGACGTTCAACTTCTGTAAATTCATGACCGCTCGCTCTTAATACATCATCCCGTATGTAATCAGGGATCCTCAGTTCTTCCGGAGAGATCAGAACAAACTTTACCCCTTCATAGCGCACCAAAGCCTCGATCAGGGAATGTACCGTTCTGCCGAATTTCAAATCTCCGCAAAGACCAATGGTGATATTGTCAAGGCGTCCTTTCATGGAACGGATAGTAAGCAGGTCTGTCAGTGTCTGAGTAGGATGCTGATGTCCTCCGTCACCTGCATTGATCACCGGGATCTGAGATGCCATAGAGGCTACTAAAGGCGCACCCTCCTTTGGATGCCGCATAGCGCAGATATCAGCATAACAGGATACCACCCGGATGGTATCCGCAACACTCTCTCCTTTTGCCGCAGAACTGGAATCCGCGCTGGAGAATCCCAGCACTTTTCCTCCTAAACGGAGCATCGCGGATTCAAAACTTAACCGGGTACGTGTACTTGGCTCATAGAATAAAGTAGCAAGTATTTTTCCCTCACATTTGTGAGCATACTTTTCCGGATTTTTCTCAATATCATTGGCAAGGTCAAGAACCTTTGCCAGCTCTTCTACAGACAAATCCATTGGACTCATTAAATGTCTCATAGATTACCTCCTGTGTGTATTTAAGCTTCAGCACCGGCCGACATAAGAACCGCACCATTCCCACACCGGCACTGTTATCTTTAATATCATATAACAGTTTCCCGGTTATTTCAAGAATTTTCACACCTTAGGCGACAATAATTTTTCGAAGATCAATCCTGTACAGAACCATACCGGAGCATAGTCCAGACGGATCACACCTTTATAATTCAGAGGAGATCCGCTATAGTCCCAAGGGCACATATCATAATGTTTCAATACCATTCCTGTCCCCAGCTCCGCCGCAAAAATGCCTGTCATATAAAGACTTCCCCGGACAAGCACAGGGACTTTTTTCAGTCCTCTGGAGATGGGTCCGATACACGCTGCCATGCCGTAAATAGGAAACATGAGAAGGGAAGACTGCCCCATCAGTTTCCACTCTCCTCTCCCTGCCGCATGGATACCGGTCCACAAAATTTCCAGGCACCAGCCTGTTGCCCCGCATTTAAAAAAATTGCTTTTCATAAACATTCTCCTTGCTTCATATTCTTTTCAGCCTCCGGACAGCTTGCTTTTACAGAGCAGCTGCCCCGGTTTCAGAACTTTCCCAATATCAGTATGGATTTTCCTTTCGGATTTTATACAAAAGACTTGCGTGGACTAAAGTGACGATGTATCATATTTCTTAACAGCGTAAAAAAGAAAGGATTTTGTCATATGTTAGACTTACTTGAACTGAGAAAGGAAATTGACCAGATTGACAGCCAGGTGGTTGAACTTTATGAAAAACGGGCGAAAATCGTGGAAGATGTAGCGCGTTATAAAATAGAAACAGGAAAACCGGTCTTTGATCCGGAAAGAGAAAAGGCAATGCTGAAAAAACTGGGTGAGAAAACCCACAGCGAATTTAACTGCCGCGGCATTCAGGAATTGTACCAGCAGATCATATCCATCAGCCGCAGGCGCCAGTATCAGCTTCTTTCCGAACACGGGGCAGCCGTCCCCCTTGGTTTTACCCAGGTGGAAGCTCTGAAAAAAGATGGTGTCACAGTTGTCTTTCAGGGTGTGGAGGGCGCCTACAGCTATGCTGCCATGAATGCCTTTTTCGGTCAGAATATCGATAGTTTTCATGTAGATACCTGGAAAGATGCCATGGAAGCCATACGGGCAGGAAGGGCCGATTATGCGGTGCTTCCTATCGAAAACTCTACCGCCGGAATCGTACAGGATAATTACGATCTGCTGACCAAATACGATCACTATATCGTAGGAGAACAGATCATTCCATGCCAGCACGCTCTCGTTGGTCTGCCCGGTGCTTCTCTCAGCCATATTACAGATATTTATTCCCACCCCCAGGCACTGATGCAGTGCAGAGATTTTCTGGAAGAACACAAAGAATGGCAGATTCACGAATATGGGAATACTGCCGCTGCTGCAAAGAAGATTGCAGAAGAAAAAGACATTTCCCAGGCTGCTATCTCCAGTCCTTTTGCAGCACAGTTTTTCGGCTTGTCAGTGCTGAAGGAAAACATTTATACCAATGCAGGGAATTCCACCCGTTTTATCATTGTCACCAAAGACAAGATCTACTGGAAAGGTGCGGGAAAGATCAGCGTAAGCTATGAACTTCCCCATGCTACCGGAAGCCTGTACAACAGTCTTTCCCACTTTATCTACAATGGTCTGAACATGACCAAGATCGAATCCCGCCCAGTACCGGGCAAAAACTGGGAATACCGCTTCTTCGTGGATTTCGAAGGAAACTTAAGCAGCAGCGCAGTAAAAAACACATTGCTGGGATTAAAAGAAGAAGCACAGAATCTGCGGATTCACGGCAATTACTAAAAGAAAGAAGGAAAAAATATGTTTCATACAGAAGAATGTATCTTATACCGTAATTTTGAAAAAGGAGATATTCTGCAGGATATGTCCACTGCCCTGGATATCTGCTGTCAGGAACCGGAAAATCCTGACAAGTCCAAGTCTCTTTTTTACAGCTGTATCAACCGTCTGGTGGAAATGGCAGGAACTTATGGATTCACAGGAAACTTATGGCATAATTATCTCACTTATCTACTGGTAAACCACGAAAATGCTTTCAGCACTGCCTGTGAGATTACCGGACAAGTAGAAGGCACCATCAATCAGCTTGCCCTTCACGATTTTGCCATTTTCCAGGATCTGTTCAAGCTGGATATAGGGGCTTTTGAAAATTTCTACGGTACAGACTCCGGATGCCGCTTTATCTGTGATTATGAAAATATCAAAAATGGAAGCAAGCGGTTTAATGAGCGCATCAAGAACAGACTGTGTACTTTAAGCATACAGCTTGCCGCCACAGATACGCCGGAAGAATTTATGGAACATATGGTTGCTTTTTATAAAGATTTCGGTGTAGGAAAACTGGGGCTTCATAAAGCATTCCGCCTGGAACATAAAATCTCGGATGACAAGGTACAGATCGTGCCGATCAACCGAATTGCCCATGTGCACTTAGACGATCTGGTCGGTTACGACCTGGCAAAGAAGAAGCTCACAGACAACACAGAGGCTTTCCTGGCAGGTAAACCAGCCAACAACTGCCTGCTCTACGGGGATGCAGGAACAGGAAAATCCACCTGTATCAAAGCGATCTTAAACCAGTATTATGATCAGGGACTTCGTATTATTGAAGTGTATAAGCATCAGTTCAAGGATCTGAATGATGTCATTGCCCAGATCAAGAACCGGCATTATAAATTCATTATCTATATGGATGATCTTTCCTTTGAGGATTTCGAAATTGAATATAAATATTTAAAAGCCGTCATTGAAGGCGGGCTGGAAAAGAAACCAGACAACGTACTGATCTATGCTACCTCCAACCGCCGCCATTTAGTGAGAGAACGTTTTAGTGACAAGGAAGACCGGGATGATGATCTGCATACCAATGATACCGTTCAGGAAAAACTGTCCCTGGTATACCGCTTCGGCGTTACCATTTACTTCGGCTCTCCGGACAAAAAAGAATTCCAGAAGATCGTCACTACCCTGGCGGACCGCTACGGAATCACTATGGACTCGGAGGAACTGCTTCTGCAGGCAAACGCCTGGGAACTGCGGCACGGCGGACTTTCCGGAAGGACTGCGCAGCAATTTATTGATTATCTGCTGGGTCAGCAATAGATAACTTGTCCACAGTTTAAAAAACTGCCGTTTTTCAGGAGTTTATTTCTGGTATCTCAATCCTGAAAAACGGCAGTTAATTTTTTCTGTTTTTCCTTTCTTATACAGCAAGCAGAACGATAAGCCGGGTTATGTCGTGAATAATCATCTATCCAGTCCTGCTGTCGCCAGCAGGCTCAAGCGACCCACCTGAAAACGTGACGGGCAGCCACATAGTTTTCTATTCGGTCTTGCTTCGAGTGGGGTTTACATATGCCCTCCCTGTTGCCAGGAAAGCGGTAGTCTCTTACACTGCCCTTCCACCCTTACCGGAAAACTCCGGCGGTACATTTCTGTTGCACTGTCCTTGGAGTCACCTCCACCAGATGTTATCTGGCACTCTGCCCTGTGAAGCCCGGACTTTCCTCACCTGACCCCTTTCGGTCCTGTCAGCCGCGATTATTTATTCTACTTGCTGCACGAAGGGTATTTTAACACAGAAAACATGATGCTGTAAAGGAATTTTTACACATCAAAACACCCTCCGCCCACAAATTCTCTTAAAATGGAGTTATGTGGAATAGCTTCGCTGGGCACACCCACAAAATAATCCAGAAACTTGAGAAGGCGTTTTGCTTCGTCATACTCCGGTTCGTCCGGTCTTATGGAGAAAAGCAGGGGTTCTGCATATAATTTCAGCACTGCCAGCTCATAAATGAGAGCTGAATTAAACATCACGTCTGCAGATTCCTGATAGGGGAAAATATTCTCTTCCTCTCCCCTCCTTACAGAATTCCACATGGCAATGGTCGCCTTAGCCGATGATCCCCTGGTCCTGGCATCCCGCACGATCCTGCGGATCAGTCTTCCGTCTGTGGTAGGGATCCGGTTGTGCTCATCAATGTTTAACTGAGTCAGAGCGCTGATATAGATCTTAAATTTGCTTTCCACCGGAAGACTGAAGCTTAATTGGTCATTCAGGCAGTGAATTCCCTCGATCACCAGAACATCTTCCTTTCCCAGCTGCAGTTCATGGCCCCGGTATTCCCGCAATCCTGTCTTGAAATTGAAGGACGGCATGGAGACTTTCTCTCCTCTTAACAGACGATTCATATCCTCATTGAACTGTTTTACATCAATCGCTTCCAGACATTCAAAATTGTAATTTCCATTTTCATCCAGTGGTGTCTCCTCCCGATTGACAAAATAATTGTCTACACCGATGGGATGGGGTTTCAGTCCATGTGCTGCCAGCTGAATGGACAGCCGATGGGAAAATGTCGTCTTACCGGAGGAAGAAGGCCCCGCGATCATGATAAATTTTTTCTTTCCGTCCTTTAGAATCTGCTCAGCAATCTGAGAGATTTTGGATTCCTGCAGTGCCTCCGCGATCAGTATCAGCTCACTGGCCCCCTGAGTAGTGATCTGTTCATTCAAGTCCCCCACAGTATCTGCCTGGATCATTTCTCCCCAGCTTGCAGATTCCTTCTGTACCTGAAAGATTTTCGGACGTGGGACAAACTCTGGAACCACTTCAGGATTTTCTCTCTCCGGAAGCTGGAGTACCAGCCCATCATCGTATGGATAGAGATCAAAATATTTCAGATATCCGGTATGATTTACCATAAAGCCGTAGAAATAATCTTCAAAATCCTCCAGACTGTAGATATTCACTCTGGAGACTCTGCGGAACCGAAACAGTTTTTCCTTATCGTACATGCCGTGTCTGTGAAAAATCTCAATAGCCTCACCAGTGCTCACGCTCCTCTTCAGAATAGGAATCTCCCTTTCTGCCAGTTCCTGCATATAGGATTTCACCTTCTTTAAAAATTCATCTGTAATCTTTACGTCTCCGTCTATGGTGTAGTAATAACCCGAACTTACTGAATAATGGAGCGTCACTTTCTTTACATGCTCATGCCCTGCCACATGGTAGATTGCCTTCAAAAGAAGGAGAGAGGCACTTCTTTTGTAAGTCTTATGTCCGATTTCATCTCCGATAGTGATAAACTCCAGGTCCCCGTCCTTTTTCAGCTTTTTATGAAGCTCGCAGAGCTTTCCATTTTTCCTTACAAGTACGATGGGATATCTGGTACTTCCCTTATACTCCTGTGCAATAGCAGCATAGGGAGTACCATGAGGATACTCCCTGACTTTTCCCAGAATCTTTACATGTATCATTTTATCGTTCATACGCCGCTCCTTTTCCGTCCCGGTGTACCTGCCACCCGGCAATAAACTTAAATCGACCACCTGTTTCACACTATTATTTCCTGTGCAGCTGTCCTATATAACAGCACAGGGATGCAGCACATCCATAGTTTCTGTCTTCAGTTCCGGCAGCATTTCTGCCAGTTCTTTTTTCATATAATCCATGAAAATATATTCCGTACCATAATGCCCTGCATCAATGACGCATACTCCCTGGGCAACTGCATCTATGGCAGAATGGTAATCCATATCTGCAGTAATATATACTTCCGCCCCTGCCTTGAGAACCTCCTTCATCAGGCTCTTTCCCGAACCGGTACATACAGCAGCAAGGCGGACCTCTGTATCCGGATTCCCATAAACTTTTACAAAAGGAAGACCAAATCGCTCCTTTACAAAAGTTCCGCAGTCTTTAAGCGTCATGGTCTGCGGAAGATTCCCTACTCTTCCGATTCCTTCCTTCCTGTCTTCTTCCTCATAGGTAATGTCCAATACTTTCCGATGAGATAATCCTAAATAATCTGCACTTAATTCCGCCATTCCCAGCACATCAAAATTCGTATGCATGGCATAGGCACACATATGGTTTTCAATCAGACGGATTACTCTTCGCCCGATAAAATCATCGGCAGTCACCCTCTTCATCCCGGAAAAAATCATGGGATGATGGGTGATCATCATATCTGCTCCCGCTCTTACTGCCGCCTCTAAGGTTTCGTCTGTCACATCAAGAGCAAGGAAAACTTTTCGTACCTCTCTCTCCTGATCTCCCACCAAAAGCCCTGTATTGTCCCAGCTCTCCGCAAAAGAAACCGGATATTTTTCTTCGATTTTGCTGATAATATCCCTACATTTCATAATATGCAAGTGCCTCTTTCCTTACTCTGCTTTCTTTTTCCATTTCCTTTTTTCTGCTGCGGGCGGATTCTGTAGAAGACTGCTCTATTGCTGCCAGAATCTGAACCGCCTGTTCCTCCTCACGCAGAAGAAATTCTTTTAAAACCGGATTTTTCTCACGAAGCAGCTCTTTTCCGTAAACATATTCTGCTTCGCATTCATATTTCATCTTTCCGCTGACTGCTTTCATCATTGGATAATATTTTCCGTCTTCTTTTATCATAGTTTCCTCTGTAATACGATACCCGTTCCTGGCAAGAAATTTCCGGAATCTGCCGATTTCAGACTGGGGCTGAAGGATCAGTTCCTCAGCCTCTTTTGCCTTCTCTTCGCCTTCTGTAAGGATTTTCTCCATGAGAGGACCGCCCATGCCGGCAATTACAATACTCTGTACCTCTTTGCGCTTCAGGGCAGAAAGACCATCTGAAAGCCTGGTCTCTATGTATTTTTCAAGTCCCCAGTCCCGGATATGCTCTCTTGCCCGCAGAAGCGGTCCTCGATTGACATCCATGGCAACCGCTCTCGGGATCTGACCTTTCAAAAACAGATAAATAGGAATATAACCATGGTCACAGCCTACATCCGCAAGACTCTTTCCACTTCCCACCAGATCTGCCACTGCCTGCAGCCTTCTGGAAATCTGCAAATTTTTCTTTTTTTCCATGGCATTAATCCAGATAGTCTTTTAACTTGCGGCTGCGGCTTGGATGGCGGAGTTTTCTCAGTGCCTTTGCTTCAATCTGACGGATACGCTCTCTGGTGACATTAAACTCTTTTCCTACTTCTTCCAGAGTTCTTGCCCTGCCGTCGTCCAGGCCAAAGCGAAGACGAAGCACTTTCTGCTCTCTCTCTGTAAGAGTTCCCAGCACCTCCACCAGCTGTTCTTTCAGCAGAGTAAATGCTGCTGCGTCCGCAGGCACCGGAACATTATCATCCTGGATAAAGTCACCCAGATGACTGTCTTCTTCCTCACCGATGGGTGTCTCAAGAGATACCGGTTCCTGGGAAATTTTCAGGATTTCACGGACACGCTCCACAGACATCCCCATTTCCTCCGCAATTTCTTCCGGCTGCGGCTCTCTTCCCAGCTCCTGAAGGAGCTGACGGGAAACACGGATCAGTTTGTTGATGGTCTCAACCATATGCACCGGGATACGGATAGTCCTTGCCTGGTCTGCAATGGCCCTTGTGATCGCCTGACGGATCCACCAGGTTGCATAAGTAGAAAATTTATACCCTTTGCGGTAATCAAATTTTTCCACTGCTTTGATCAGCCCCAGGTTTCCTTCCTGGATCAGATCCAAAAACAGCATGCCTCTTCCCACATAACGCTTGGCAATGCTGACAACCAGACGCAGGTTTGCCTCAGCAAGACGCTTTTTCGCCGCCTCATCTCCTTCTTCCATTCTCTTTGCAAGGGTAATCTCTTCCTCTGCAGACAAAAGGGGAACTTTTCCGATCTCTTTTAAGTACATACGCACAGGGTCTTCAATGCTGACGCCCTCAGGAACAGACAGATCGATATTCTCCATGTCCACTTCGTCTTCTTCACTTAAATTCAGGTCATCATCATCGCCTAAAATAAATTCATCCACGTCTGTATCCTGAATTCTCAGAACATCGATACCGTTTCCTTCCAGATAATCAAAAACTTTTTCCATGTGATCCTGATCCAGGGGAAAGTCTTTAAAAAAATCATTGATTTCCTGATACTCCAGCACATTTTTTTTCTTCTTCGCAATCTCCATGAGTTCCATAAGCTTCTCACTGAATTTTGCCATGTTCATTTCCATAAATGTTCTTCCTCTCAATTCTTAATCGTTTATATCATTTCCTCAATCCATAGAAATATGCAGGCTCACCCTGCCTCTTTCCAGGTCTTCCAGCCTTTTTCTCTCCTCCACGATTTTCTGCAGCCCTAAAAGGTCCGTTGGCATCAGATGTTCGCTCTTCCAGGAAATACTGTCTCTCTTTAATCTGCATACAGTTTCCAGAAGCGCCCTCTTTCTCTCTTCCTTATTCTCCAGATGAAGAGTGGCATGAAACAGGGAAGCCACTTCTTTTTGCTCTTCCGGATCTGTAAACTGATTCAGAAGCTTTGCAGGACTGACCTCCCCCTCTTTATGCTGGGCAAAGACAAGCTCTGCTGCCTGGTGATACAGGGGTGTAGTGAAGTCCTCTGCATCAATATATCCCTCTATAGTATCAAACATAGAAGGATAAGAGGTCAGCCAGGTAAGCATCAGTTTCTGAGCGGTTTTCCCTGCGTCTTCCCGGTCTTCCTTCTTTTTGGAACGTATCTCTGTTCTTGGTTTGATTGTCTGAGCCGTCCCGGCAAGTGCCATATGGTTCACCATTTTCCGCAGATCTTCAAACTGAATCTGATACAGTCTGGAAATACTTTCCATATAGTTATTCCGCTCCAGTTCCTCCGGGAATTCCAGAAGCTTTCTGGCAATCTCTCTGTAAAACTGTGTTTTCCCTTCCGGATCTGACAGGTTAAACTGCTTTTCCATCACTTTCACCTCAAAGAGGAAGTAATTCATTGCCTCCTCCAGTCTCTTTTCAAAGGCTTCCTTCCCCTGTGCCTTAATGAACTCATCCGGATCCTTATACGGCGACAGATTGACCACCCTTGGGGTAATGCCCGCTGCTTTCAGGATAGGAATTCCACGAAGGGCAGCTCTCTGCCCTGCCTCATCACTGTCATAAGTAAGGAGCACTTCTTTTGTATATCTGCTCATCAGGCTTGCATGTCCGGAAGTCAGCGCCGTTCCCAGAGATGCCACCGCGTTGGTAAATCCCGCCTGGTGCATGGAGATGACATCCATGTACCCTTCACAGATAATGAGATAAGGCTTTCTGGAAGTGCGCGCCGCATTCAGTCCGTACAGATTTCTGCTTTTGTCAAAGATCTTCGTTTCCGGGGAATTCAGGTATTTGGGCTTTGCGTCTCCCATGACTCTTCCTCCGAATCCGATAACACGGTTATTTACATCCATGATGGGAAACATAACGCGGTTCCAAAACTTGTCCTGCATTCCCCGCCTTTCATCTATATTAAAAAGTCCTGACTCTTTCAGCAGGGAGTCGGAATATCCCTTGCCCTTCAGATAACGATACAGTCCTCCGGAAAACTTGGGCGAATATCCCAGACCGAATTTTTTCATGGTCTCCTCTGACAGTTCCCTTCCTGTCAGATATTCCATTGCCTGGCGTCCGCCTTCCTGGCGGAGCTGATAGTAATAAAAGGCTGCGGCTTTTTTCTGTACCTCCAGCAGCTGGGTCCTTAAATCCGCGGCAGCTCTGGCTTCTTTGGAATACTCTGCTTCCGGCAGCTTGACTCCTGCCCGGTCTGCCAGATATTTTACTGCCTCCACAAAGGTGAAATTCTCATATTCCATAAGAAATGTAAAAACATTCCCCCCGGCTCCGCAGCCGAAACAATAATACATCTGTTTTCCGGGACTGACAGAAAAGGACGGTGATTTTTCATTATGGAAAGGGCACAGTCCAAAATAAGAGCTGCCCTTTCTTTGCAATTTTACATATCCTGAAATCACGTCCACAATGTCATTTCTTGACCGGACTTCTTCTATAATCTCATCGGAATAATACATGCTGCATCCTCTTTTCTCCTGTCATCTGACACTCCACCCCTTCGGTATGAAAAGGTTTCTGAACGTTTCCAGGGAATACTGGTCTGTCATACCGGAAATATAATCACATACCACTCTCTCCTTGGGCTCATCTGCATGGAGCAGTCTTCGGTATTCCTCTGACATTTTTTCCGGGTGTCTGCTGTAATATGTATAGAGTTCTTCTACCACATGTTCTGCCTTTTCTTCTTCTTTTTTTGCAGCAGGGTTTAAGTACACATCCTGAAACATCAGGGCTCTTAAGTCTACCATGCCCCTCTCGATCTCCGGTGACATGGCAATCCTGTCCTTTCCCGCACTGTTCTCCACCAGATCATGGACAAAAGTATTCAGCCTTTCTCGCGTGGTATATCCAAGCAGCATGCGCAGGGTAATAGGAATATCGTCTTCTGAAAGGAGTCCCGCCCTGCAGGCATCATCCATATCGTGATGAATATAGGAAATCTTGTCACAGTAGCGCACTACTTGTCCCTCCAGGGTAGCCGGGGAACCGCTGGTTCTGTGATTTAAAATGCCGTCTCTGGTCTCCCAGGTCAGGTTCAGTCCCTGTCCGTTTTTTTCCAGCTTTTCCACCACACGCACACTCTGCTTATAATGCGCAAAACCCAGAGGGCATACGCGGTCAAGTGCCCGCTCCCCGGCATGTCCGAAAGGCGTATGCCCAAGATCGTGCCCAAGAGCGATCGCCTCAACCAGATCCTCATTTAAGGACAGTGCCTTTGCCACGGTTCTGGCCGTCTGGGATACCTCCAGGGTATGGGTAAGTCGGTTCCGGTAGTGGTCACCCTGGGGCGAAAGAAATACCTGAGTCTTATCCTTCATACGGCGAAATGCCTTGCAGTGGAGGATTCTGTCCCGGTCTCTCTGGTATACGGTTCTGATATCGCACTCCGTCTCCCGCCTGTCCCTTCCCCTGGACCGGGCACTGAGCGAGGCATAGGGACTTAAAAGTTTTTTTTCTCTTTCTTCCATCTGTTCCCTGATATTCATATCCAGTCACCTCCCTGGTACATGGTCTCAATTATAGTATTACGGATTTTTCATCTATTTCCTTTTTTAGTCAAAAAGTTTTCCTTTAAAATTCTCATGCTGCCGCACAGCTGTCGGCAGCATGGTTTTTTATTCCTGATAAGCCTTTCTTAAAAAATCGATTTCTTCGGCATACCCAGGCAGCTCATTGGGTGTTTCCAGATAAAAGGGCAGATCACGAAGTGCCGGATGATTTATGATGCGTATCATCGCCTCAGATCCTATCTTCCCTTCCCCGATCCGGGCATGACGGTCCTTATGACTGCCAAAGCCAAACATGCTGTCATTTAAATGTACCGCTTTCAGTCTGGACAGCCCGATAACTCTGTCAAATTGCGTAAGAACACCGTCCAGATCATTCACAATATCGTACCCTCCGTCATATACATGGCAGGTATCCAGGCAGACACCCATTTTATCTGAAAGCTGTACCCTGTCCAGAATCTCACGGAGTTCTTCAAAATTCCTGCCCACTTCACTGCCTTTTCCTGCCATAGTCTCCAGAAGCACCGTGGTAGTCTGCTCCCTGGTAAGGATCTCATTGAGCATCCCGGAAATATAGGAAATGCCTGTTTCAACTCCCTGGTTTACATGGCTGCCCGGATGAAAATTATAGCAGTTTCCGGGAGTGAACTCCATACGCGCCAGATCATCTTTCATAGTATTATATGCAAACTCCCTTACTTTCTCATCTGCAGAGCAGGCATTTAAAGTATAGGGTGCATGGGCGAGAATTCTGTTGATTCCCTGTTTTTCGGCCCGTTCCCTGAATTTTTCTATATCCCTCGGATTCATTTCTTTTGCCTTTCCGCCTCTGGGATTTCTTGTAAAAAACTGAAAAGTATTTGCGCAGATTTTCTCGGCATCTTTTGCCATTGCCTCATAACCTTTCGCCGATGAAAGGTGGCACCCGATCTCAAGCATAATGCTCCTCCTGTATTTCTTTCGGTACTGACGCAGCGCTGTGCTGTACAAGTCAGTTCTGGTTTGTTCTTTATTTCCTATTTGCGTAATTTCTCAGGGCTTACAGTTTCCGCAGGGTTCATATCCCTCTTCCTGCAGCTCTGCTTTGGTTCCTGTATAAGTTTTTTTGTTTTCTTCCTTCATATTCTGCACAGAGGAACAGGAAGGTTTATGAAATTTCTGTGTATTGGTATTGAGAATATAAGTCTCCCGGCTGTTTTCTTCCCGGGAAAAATCCACTGCCCACTCTCCCTCCGGAAAGCTTTCTCCTGTAGCATAGTCGATTTCAATTCCCGGCTGGATATTATAGACATATACATTAAAGGAAATGCCCTCTCCCTGGTCTTCTACAGATTCCGCCTCCATCTGTACGCCGGAAGCCACCAGATCATCTCCATCATATACGGGAGTTACACGGTATAGTACATGATTGCCTGTATCTTCCACATAATCTGCCACCTGATTTTCAAAAGGAAGCATTCCCTCTGTATTCATATACCGGGTTCCTGTGATCAGATTCCTTTCATTGGCATTTTCCCCTGTCAGCTGATAGCCGATAAGATGGCAGCGGTTATACAGATATCCGCCGTCAACATTGTCATATTTTTTATTTACCCAGCCCGAAGGCTTTACTTCGGAGATGCTCTCCCGTTCTTCCGTGGGCATCAGTTCCTGTCCGATGTTTGCTTCTGCTGTTCCGCACCGATTGAGACTGTCCAGCTCACTGTAGGATTCAAACGTTTCTTCACTGAATTCTTCTTTGGTAAAATCCGGCTGATTGTTCTCCAGAACCACATAGGGTTCCCCATTGTATGCAGGTATCTTCTCCAGGGAAATCTCCCCGGTATCTTCTGCCTGTGCAGCATTCTGCCGTACCGCTTCTCCCTGCCCGCAGCCGGCAAGCAGCAGTAAAGTCAGGCTGCCAGCCAACAGCAGTCCTTTTTCTTTTTTCTTCCCATTTTTTTTCAATTTTCTATCTCTCCTTTTATGCATGCCATTTTTTCTGTCAGCTGTATTCTCTTCTTTCTGTTCTTCTCTGTTTCATCCGGCTTCTGGAATCCGTATCCCTTCTGCAGGGATACATTTTCCATCCAGGGACTGGAAAACTCAAAATCAGTGTCTCCAAACATTGCCCTCCCACAAGTCTGTGTGGAGCAGATGAGGTATCCTGATTTCATCCAGCAAATCCCTGTTTTGAGAAAATACACTTCTGATATCCGCTTCCTCTTCCCGGCTAAGCCCTCCTGCCCTTCTCATTTTTTTCAGAAATATCCTCTGCCTCAAAAATCAGCGCATCACTCCATTTTTTAAAAGATTTACCTCCCTGAATCCTTGAAACAAAACCAAAATTTTCTCCTGTCACCTGATGGAGCCTGTAAAGCTTTTCCCCCAGCTGATAATACAGTTTGTCTTTTTTCTCGTCCTCTATCTCTGCATTTGACATGACAACAGACGGAATATATTCCACAATCATAAAATCACGGTCCAGGATTTTCTTTGAAGTATCGCATACCAGAACCCTGGAACACGGAATATCTATTTCTCTGCACACAGAATACACATATTCTTCTGCCTTCATCAGATTTTCTTCAAATCCCATGATCCGGTGGCGGTTTACCGGTCCCAGACGCAGGACTGCTTCTTTCCCGCTTTTTATACTGCAAAAAACCGAACACATCAGACAACGTGTTCGGTTCTATTAATTGATAAGTGCGGGAGATGGGACTTGAACCCACACGTCTATACAGACACAAGATCCTTAGTCTTGCCTGTCTGCCAATTCCAGCACT
>PPYE01584979.1_pt1 | contig 37520 bp, 35 predicted proteins | sample 1559881 | NCBI WGS metagenome assembly PPYE01 (sample SAMN08240022, study PRJNA423297) | Human gut metagenome, whole genome shotgun sequencing project. | reverse complement strand
GCTTAATACTGTGGACATTAGGTTATTTAACTCAAATAGATTAACGATATTAAGAAAGATTACTTATTCTATTTTTAATTATTTTTTAGTTAGTTCAATTAAACTTATCTCTTTATTCAATCGCTATGTTTTGCTATTCAATAATACAGTAATAATTGAACAGAATTATTTGTTGATTGTTAATCTTTTGCACAATGCTTAGAGGTATTTTAATACCTCTTTATGCCATATGTTGATGACGCTGTGGTGATGCTTGTTTTACCCCGATTAAAAAATCAGCAAAAATAGCTTTAAAGTCACTACATGCCTCTTTCGGCAATGACGCTTCATTTTTTAGATTGATAGCAATATGAGTAATAAAACCATAAATTAAATTCACCACAATAGCCGGTGAATAAGCACAGATCTGTTTTTCAGCAAAGAGAATATCAACACAGTGTTGGATACGAGGAATAAGAATGTTGGCGTCAATCTCTTCCCACTCTTTCCAACCTAATACCGAGATAACTTCTTGTAAGGGAATTAACTCGTTTTTACACTGATAAATATGGTCAACACAAAGAGAGAAGAGAGCCGTTAGCTCTTGCCATTTATCATCATAAGTAGGCACTTCATCTAATTTTTGAACAGCATGCTTAACTTGCAGTAAATAACACTCTCTCAAAAGGGCTTTTTTATTACTGAAATGATGATAAAACGCCCCTTTAGTGACCCTTGCATAACGTGATATTTCATCAATGGAAACATCATAATAGCATTGATTTACAAAGAGATATTGCCCGGCTTCAAGTAAAGCTAAGCGTGTTTGTTCTGAATTCTCTTGTTGCCGTGATTTTAATTTCATGATAAAAAACCCATAAAACATACCATAAGTATGTAATAATATATGGGTATCAGTTTTGTGTAAACTGAACAAAATATCTTTTCAGGAAATCATCATGTCATCTCAGTTCAATGGACTTATCCCTTCCAATTCTTTATCTTCGTTTAATATAGAAGTGATTAAAGAACTTCTGCTCTGGATCGAGGTAAATCTAGAAAAGCCGTTATTACTTGATGATGTTGCGATAAAATCAGGTTATACAAAATGGCATTTGCAACGGGTATTTAAGCAAGCAACGGGCTTAACATTAGCCTCTTATATTCGTGGTAGACGACTGACCAAAGCCGCCACTGAATTGCGCTTAACTAAACTTCCGGTATTAACTATCGCACTACGCTATCAATTTGATTCGCAGCAATCTTTTACACGCCGCTTTAAAGCTGTTTTTGGCGTTACTCCTTCGGAATACCGTAAAGTTGATGTGTTGTGTAGCGACAATTTTCAGCCCCCCATCAATTTTGAAGTTACCGACCTCCCTATTCCAAATATTATCGAGCTACCTGAAAGTTTTCTTTATGTTATTCAATACCAATACTTTTGCTCTATCGAGGATATTGGCAAACTACATGAAGATATTCGTCATCAGTTTTGGAATGATTTTCTGTTGTACACAGATAAAAACTTTACGGAAAGTAGTGTGTTAATTTCTTATCAGCCAAATACATTACGTAAAGATAAGATCCAGATTGATTATGAAATTGGCCTAAACAATTTAGATCACTTTACCAGACCCCGTGGTTTTAGAAAAAAAGCGATCGCAGGCGGGCGTTATGTTCGTTTCCAATTTAAAGGCACGTTAGAAGAATATAAACAATTTGCCATCAAGATCTACTTTTATACTTTACCGGCTTTGGGGTTATGTCGTCGTTTAGGGCCAGATATTGAAAACTACATTTGTATAGAAACAGATAGCGACATTATGGAACTACCAAAAACACTGGAAATTGATTATTACGTTCCAATTCATTAATCAGTAATAAGTACTTAACGACTTGACTTTCAGTTTATTGATATGGCTAATTAACCGTCTTGATGGATTATTTAGCCATCCTTCTCTCTCACCCTCCCTTGGTTAATAAGGTTGTTCTATGCGTATTTGTTCTTTGTTGCTCTGCACCACTTTCTTAGTATCATCAATAACATCAAGCTACGCAGAAATAAGCACACATAAACTAATTCGCCAAGATAATAGCGAACTGATTTATTATCTAGATAAACAAGCTGAACATAACAAAACACTGTTAGTTTTAATGCAAGGTTCTGACTGTAATAGCATAAAAAATAATACTTTTATTCAAGAAACCTTTGGTAGATGGCTACCGAGTAGTGATGTTTTAATGGTTGAAAAGTATGGTATTACAGCACAATTGACTTATTCCGACGATAATGGTGAAAGAGAAGATTGCCCTAAAAACTATAAACTGCATGATAATCCTAACCAAAGACTTACTGATTATTTAGCAGTGCTAGATAAATTATCCCCTAATTACACCAATATTGTATTACTTGGAGGAAGTGAAGGCGCAACAATGGTTCATTTAGTTGTTGCTGAACGTCATGATGTTAGCGCTGCAATCGCATTAAATGGCGGTGGTCGTTTTTTCCTTGATGATGTACTGTACAATATACGCAATACAACACCTAAAGAGCATGTGGAAGAAGCAATAAATAGCTTTCAACAACTCGCTAATGCAATAATAACGAATCAAATTGGTGATGAGCAATTTGTTAGTGAACATAGCAAATTATGGTGGCAACAATATCTTGCTATTGATCTACTTGAGGTGATTAAGCGCAACACGCAAACTCCGGTATTAATTGTTCAAACATTAGATGATATCAATGTAGATGTGGTTGCATTCCATCAATTATCTCAAGAGATAACGCAACCTAATGTGACATTTATTAAATATGATAAATTAAATCATGGTTTTTATAATCAACAAGGTGAGCGATTAACCGGAAAAGTCGTTCAAGATATACAGCAATGGTATGCGCAATATAATAAATAACATTCATCCTATCTTGACTTATTATATTAAGATAATTTTTACGAGCCGATGATTAGGCCTATTTTATCATGCTTAATCTTTTATGCCGCGTTATCTTTCTGTTTCCCCTATTGGCTATTTAATATTGATTGACTGATAGTAGTGATAGAGAAAAGCAATTTATCATCACACCTTTATGCTCTTATACTTAAGTTAAATCTTGTTATCAGATCACTGATATGGAACAGGATCATTATACAATTAACCTTGTATAATAGTGATAACTTCTCTCTTCTAGATGTATAGGATCAGAATGAACAATAATCGCGCACTACTATGTCTGGAAAAAATTGGCTTTCAACTCGATAGCAAAATTATTCTAGATAATGTGACTTTCTCACTACAACCTTCTGAATTTAAATTGATTACAGGCCCTTCTGGCTGTGGAAAAAGTACGTTATTAAAAATCATTGCTTCTTTATTATCACCGACAAGTGGCACACTTTTCTTTGACGGAAAAGACTACTTAACCCTTTCTCCTGAACAATACCGACAACAAGTTTCGTATTGTACTCAAACCCCGATGTTATTTGGTGAAACGGTTTATGACAATCTTAAATTTCCTTATTTACTACGCAAAATCGCCGTTGATGAGAAGAAATTAGCGAAAGATTTAGATTACTTTAATTTGCCCAATGAGATTTTAAATAAAGGTATTAATGAACTTTCTGGTGGTGAAAAACAACGTATCTCACTTATCCGTAACCTACAGTTTTTACCTAAAGTGTTATTGCTTGATGAAATTACTAGTGCTCTTGATGAAGACAATAAAATAAAAGTCAATGAGCTTATTCATCATTATGTCAAAGAGCAAAAAATCGCTGCATTATGGGTAACTCACGATCAAAATGAAATCAAACATGCCGATGATGTGATCCACTTACCGAGTCATATGAACAATTAAGGTTAGGTTTACTTCCATTACCCCCTTAGTTTTAACTTTATTGAGCAGTGAGTAAATAAATTATTATGAACGAACATACAATCAGTAATGAATCTCTTATTTTTTCTCTGTTACTGGTCTTAGTGGCTATATTTATTAGCCGAAAAGAGAAACTTTCATTAGAGAAAGATATTATTTGGAGTACCGCCCGAGCGATAATTCAACTCTTTATTGTTGGCTACGTATTAACTTATATTTTCGATGTCGACCATATTATCCTTACATTTCTAATGGTCTTATTTATCTGTTATAACGCTGCCTATAATGCTAAAAAACGCAGTAAATACGTTAAAGATATTTTTATTATCTCATTTGTCGCTATTACCACAGGGGCATTGCTCACCTTAAGTATTTTACTTTTTACTCATGCCATTGCCTTTACCCCTATCCAAATCATTCCTATTACCGGTATGATCGCGGGGAATGCAATGATTGCGACCGGACTTTGTTATAATCAGCTTGGGCAACGTTTTGAAAATCATCAACAACAGATCCAAGAAATGTTAAGTTTAGGGGCAACCCCTAAAATTGCTTCAATGGCTATTATTCGAGATAGTATTAAATCGTCGTTAATTCCGACCGTTGACGCAGCCAAGACCGTGGGGATTGTAAGCTTACCTGGAATGATGTCTGGATTAATTTTTGCCGGTGTTGATCCACTACAAGCGGTTAAATACCAAATTATGGTCACCTTTATGTTGATGGCAACCGCCAGTATTTCAACAATTATTGCTTGCTATTTAACCTATAAGAAATTCTTTAATCAACGCCATCAGTTAATGACGTTTAATCAATAAGATAATGACTCTCCCTCTGTGTAACACAAAGGGAGAGCGCAATATTAACCGCGTCCTTTGGGGCGATTAAGAATATGATCTTCCCAGTCCTCAACTTCCACTTCAGGAACAGCAATATATCTTACTGAGATATTACCTTGATGCATTTTTGCTTTATTACCTGCAATAAGGGGATGCCAATCCGCTAAAGGCTTCCCTTCTGCTAATAAGCGATAAGCACAAGTCATCGGTAACCATTCAAACGTCGGCAAATTATATCGCGTGAGTTTGATACAATCAGGCTCATAACGAAAACGATCTTCATAGTTACTGCATTGGCAAGTTTTAATATTTAACTGATTACAAGCGACGTTAGTAAAATAGATCTCATCAGTATCATCATCCATTAACTTGTGTAAACAGCACTGCCCACACCCGTCACATAACGATTCCCACTCATCATCACTCATTTCATCCAAAGTTTTTGTCTGCCAAAAAGCCTGTGTCATCTCTACGTTATTACCTTATTGCTCATCATATTATTAAATAACCCGTGTGGTCAGCTGATGTTCATTGACACTTAATACCAACATATCACCCGATGCTAAGGGACCGACACCTTCTGGTGTTCCCGTTAAAATGACATCACCTGGGCGAAGGGTAAAAAAGCGCGACATATAACTGATAAGGGGTAAAACAGGCGTTAGCATATCACGACTGTTCCCTTGCTGACGAATTTCACCATTAACTTTCAACATTAAGTCAACATTTTGGGGATCACCAAAAGAGTTCACCGGAATAAATCCCGACAAAGGCGCTGAACCATCAAACGCTTTACTTTTCTCCCAAGGTTGTCCCGCTTTTTTTAATTGACTTTGTAAATCACGTAAAGTGAGATCTAAACCAACACCAAAACCAGCAATAGCACGATCAACCCTATCTTCATTGGCTTGTTTCAGTGGCTGACCAATTAATACCGCTAACTCTATTTCATGATGCACTGCCCCCATTTCTTTGGGGATCGCAATAGGTTGGCGAATATCACACATCGCCGTTTCTGGTTTAATAAAGATAACCGGCTCTTCAGAGCGCACCGAGCCCATCTCTTTTATGTGGTTTGCATAATTACTGCCCACACAAATCACTTTATTGACAGGAAAATCAAGCAACGAACCTTCCCAATCTCTATGTTGATACATAATATTTTCCTTATTAGGTAAATCGCTGTGTTTTATGTCACTGCTAACGTGATTTAGTGTTGAGTTGGCAGTGTATTTATTTTATTGGCAACGCCATCAGCCATCGTCACAATGCTCAAAGCAAAAAAGTAAGAGCTATTCCAATGCATGATAGTACGGAAATTTTGGGTGACTAAATAACTTCTATGCAAATCATCATCAGGAATTATCAGCCATACCTTCATATCATCACTTAATTGGCTATTAGCGGGTAATTGCACCCCTAGCGCCTTCCATTGTGCGACCGTTTTTTGTTGCTCTGTTTTTATACCTTCCAACTGTTGATTAAAATTAGCAGGTAAACTGACTTGTTCCCCCCAAGGGAGATCGCGTTGCCATCCCTCTGTTGCTAAATAATTAGCGGCTGAAGCAAACGCATCTTCACGGCTATTCCATATATCAATATTGCCATCACCATTGCCATCAGCAGCGTAAGTCAAAAATGAAGATGGCATAAACTGTGTCTGCCCCATTGCGCCTGCCCAAGAGCCTTTTAAACGCTGCCCTACAGGTAAATGTCCATTTTCGATTATCTCAAGTGCGGCCATTAATTGGCGACTAAACAAAGCCTCACGACGACCTTCAAAAGCTAATGTGGCCAGTGCTGAGATAACATCTTCTTTCCCTTGTACTCGACCAAAACCACTTTCTAATCCCCATAAGGCAACAATATAATTTGCAGGCACACCATATTGATTGCTGATCTGCGCTAGGGTTTGTTGGTTAGCTTGATAAAGTTTCACCCCTTCTGCGATACGTCCTTTCGTCACCACTCGAGGTAAATACACATCTAAAGTAATTTTCTTTTCTGGCTGATTACGGTCTGATTTCACCACTCTGTCAATAAAGTGAATTTCCGAAAAGGCAAAATTGATAGTTTCAGGTTTATAACCCAATTCAGCCGCTTTTTGTTTTAAAGCATCTACATAAGCAGGAAATTGTGCAGGTGTCCGTGACTGTTTTGGAAACGCCTGTTCAAGTGAGGCAACATCAATCTGTTTCCAGCGAGTCGGTGCCGATGTCGCAATATTGGCAATTTCACTTGTTACAGGTTTTTTTTCTGCACTCTTCTGATGGCTATCTGCACAAGCAGATAGCAAAACAGTAGAAACAATCACCGCGATGAACGAATATTTGAACATTTATGCTCCTTTTATCTCGATGATTTATTCAGTTTTTTCTGAATTTTTTAATTCATCTAAATAAGCATTTAACATACTTTCGACGGGAGGTGGCACTTGTAGATAAAAACCTTGGTCAGTCAACGCTTGTTTGACTTTTTCTATGTCAGCATTCGCTAAACGCTGTCTTTGCGCCAGATCTAGCAACATTGCAAACTGTGGTTCACCAAAACTTTGTAATAATTCCTCAGGAATTCGAGAGAAATCATCTTTTTTTTCGATGTATAAATAAGTTTGATCACGCTTGGTACTACGGTAAATTGCACAAATCATTTTCATTAAACTCTAATTATTAAAATAAGCGACTTGCCTGAATATTTTAGTAAATATAACATGCTTATATAATTTCGTAATATCGTCTCTGGTTTTTTGTGCCAGATTATAGAAAATTTACTGAGTCAGATAGATGTCAAACACGCCCATTGAGTTAAAAGGCAGTAATTTTACCCTCTCGGTACTTCATTTAAATGATGGATCACCGAAGGTTATTCGTCAGGCTATTTCAGATAAAATTGCCCAAGCGCCTCAATTTCTGAAAAATGCGCCTGTTGTTATCAATGTCTCTGCTATCGCAGATCAAACGATTGATTTTAAAAAACTGAGGCGAATAGTAGAAGATGCTGGCTTACGTGTTGTGGGAATTAGTGGTAGTCATGACGCTCAACAAAAAGAAGCGATAATTGCCGCACAGTTACCTATTCTAAATGAAGGTAAAATAACTAAGCCAACAGCTCAGGCAAATAACGATAAAACGAATGAAGTACCGATAAATGTACGACAAAAAACCAAAATCATTCATACACCAGTGCGTTCCGGGCAACGTATTTACGCACCAAACAGCGATTTAGTCGTGTTAAGCAATGTCAGTGCTGGCGCTGAATTAATCGCAGACGGTAATGTGCATATTTATGGTGTATTGCGTGGACGGGTTCTTGCCGGTGCATCAGGCGACCAAGAGAGCTATATTTTTTGTACACATTTATCTGCAGAACTAGTTTCCATTGCTGGTCAATATTGGCTAAGCGACCAAATTCCTACAGATTTTGTTGGCAAATCAGTCCAACTTAGTTTGCAAGAGAATGAATTAACAATCGAGAACTTAATTTAGAGCATCGACAAGGAATCACTCCATGGCACGCATTATTGTTGTTACGTCAGGTAAAGGTGGGGTTGGTAAAACAACTTCCAGCGCGGCCATTTCTACCGGCCTCGCTCAAAAAGGGCATAAAACGGTTGTTATCGACTTTGATATCGGATTACGTAATCTTGACCTAATTATGGGTTGTGAGCGTAGAGTCGTTTATGACTTTGTTAATGTTATTCAAGGTGATGCTACTTTAAATCAAGCCCTGATTAAAGATAAACGTACAGAAAACCTTTATATCCTCCCTGCTTCACAAACAAGAGATAAAGACGCTTTAACCCGTGATGGTGTAGAGCAAGTGTTAGATGAACTGGATGAAATGGGTTTTGATTTTATTATTTGTGATTCACCTGCAGGGATTGAAAGTGGCGCACTTATGGCACTCTATTTTGCAGATGAAGCCATTATCACCACCAACCCAGAAGTCTCCTCTGTACGTGACTCAGACCGTATTTTAGGTATTTTAGCCTCTAAATCACGTCGCGCTGAACGAGGCGAAGATCCTATTAAAGAACATCTTCTATTAACACGCTATAATCCAGGCCGAGTAAGCCGTGGTGATATGTTAAGTATGGAAGATGTGCTAGAAATTTTATGTATTCCACTGCTGGGTGTTATTCCAGAAGATCAATCCGTTTTACGTTCATCAAACCAAGGTGAGCCTGTTATTCTTGATAGTGAATCTGATGCAGGTAAAGCTTATTTAGATACAGTAAATCGTTTATTAGGTGAAGAACATCCATTCCGTTTTATTGAAGAAGAGAAAAAAGGCTTCCTAAAACGCCTTTTTGGGGGGTAAAAGATGGCTTTATTAGATTTTTTTCTGTCGCGTAAAAAGTCGACAGCAAATATTGCCAAGGAGCGCCTACAAATTATCGTAGCAGAGCGTCGACGTGGCGATACTGAGCCAGCTTATTTACCTGATATGAAAAGAGATTTATTAGGTGTTATCTGTAAGTATGTGCAGATAGATCCCGATATGCTATCTGTTCAGTTTGAGCAGAAAGGCGATGATATCTCCGTATTAGAATTAAATGTGACATTACCTGAAAATGAAGAATCACCTAAGTGATCATATTTAATTCGCTGATATAAGCTAATGATCCACAGAGCCAGCTATAAACTATCACATATTTGCTTGGCTCTGTGTTTTTAATTATATATAAACTGGCTGAATACAAATGTGCAAATAGCGCTATATATTGTTGCTATTTTAAACATTCATTAATAATAAGTTGGAGTTGCTATTTATTGGATGATAGAAGGATGATAGAAACTCATATTGGGTTTGAGAAAATTTCAGGCTAAATAATTACTCTTTAGCCTGAATTAATATAACGTGATATTAAGGATATTGCGCCAAAATTGCAGTAATTTTTTCTGCTAATAATGCTTTACGCCAGCGTGAAAGCAATTCAGGCTCCCCTGTTTTAATTTTCCAGTGAATATTAAGCAATTGGTTTATTTGCCTTCTTGAGGCTAATAACTCGGGGTTATAGCGCTGCCCTTCACTTACCTCTTGGATCACCGTTTTTATTGCTTTAAAGGCTTTTTTATAGTTAGGTTGTTCAATTAAATTGCCAATAGGCTCAGGACAATCTTCATCTTTGATCTGTTTGGCTTTAGCAACAAAATCCAACAAGCGGCGGCCATGACAACGAATTTCTTGCCCCGATAGAGAAAGCGCATCTAATTCAGCAAGAGAGGTCGGTAAATAGCGTGCTACTGACCATAAATGCTCTTCCCTTACAACAAAGTTTAATGCCATATCACGGGCTCTAGCTTGATTTAAACGCCATTCTGCCAACATTTTTAAGCATGCTAATTGTTGACCTCGTAATTGCCATGCATTACCAATATCGCGGTAGGCAAGCTCTGGTGATACGGTCTCTTGGCGACGCTCGGCTATCATTTCACACTCATCAACAATCGCGTCCATATAACCGGCTTCTTGTGCCTGCGCGATTAATTTCTTCGCTAGAGGTAACAAATAAAACACATCACCACTCGCATATTGGCACTGTTTTTCGGTTAATGGGCGCGCCAGCCAATCTGTTCGTGATTCACTTTTATCGAGAGCAATATGTTCATATTTCTCAACTAAGGTGGCAAAACCACAAGAAATGGGATAGCCCAGAAAAGCGGCCACGACTTGGGTGTCTATCATGGGTGTCGGAACACAACCAAATTGATGAGAAAACACTTCAAGATCTTCACTTCCAGCATGCAAATATTTAAGAACTGCGGGATTAGTTAATAATTCAACAAAAGGAGTCCACTCAGTAATGGTCAGGGGATCAATAAGAGAGATCTGTTTACCATCGTACATTTGGATAAGCCCCAAATGTGGGTAATAGGTGCGTATACGGACAAACTCTGTATCTAATGCAATTTGTGATACCTCGGACGCTGCTTTACAGACATCTTCTAGTGCTGTGTTTGTCGTGATAAATTGATAATTCAAAACAGGTTTCTCTTGTGTTTTTATGTCTAATGACTTTTTCGTAAAGACAAAAACGCCGGTATAAACCGGCGAATTTATCAAAGGTTATACTTTGTTGTATCAAGATCCAGTTGATGTTTTCAACTGTTTTTCTTCATTTCTTAATTCTCTGCGTAAAATTTTACCAACATTTGACTTAGGCAGCTCTTCTCGAAACTCAATAATCTTAGGTACTTTATAACCCGTTAAGTAACGGCGACAATGAGTTTTAAGTTCATCTTCTGTCAATGAAGGATCTTTTTTGACAACAAAGATTTTCACAGTCTCACCCGAGCTTTTACTCGGTACACCAATCGCTGCTGATTCTAAAACTTTCGGGTGCGCAGTAACCACTTCTTCAACTTCATTAGGATAGACATTAAATCCTGAAACCAAGATCATATCTTTTTTACGGTCAATGATGCGGATAAAGCCTTCATCATCCATTGTGGCAATATCACCTGTGGCAACCCATCCATCATGTAGTACTTCTGCTGTCGCATCAGGACGATTCCAGTAGCCTTTCATGACCTGAGGGCCACGAACCCACATTTCACCGCCTTCTGTGCGAGACACTTCATTACCTTCATCATCCATAAATTTTACTTCCGTTGAAGGTACAGGAAGCCCAATACTACCACTGTATTTTTTCAGGTTATAAGGGTTACCTGTTACTAAAGGCGAACACTCAGTTAAACCATAACCTTCTAATAGATGCTTACCGGTTAATTCTTCCCACTCTTTCGCAACACTACTTTGTACGGGCATTCCGCCACCAACAGAAAGGTTGAGCTTAGAAAAATCAAGTTGACGAAACTCAGGATTATGTAACCAAGCATTAAATAGTGTATTTACCCCGGTAATCGCCGTGACAGGATAACGCGATAACTCTTTAATAGTGCCTTTAACATCTCGTGGGTTCGTTATCAGTAGGTTTTTCCCGCCAACTTCAATAAATAACAAGCAGTTCACGGTTAAAGCAAAGACGTGATACAAGGGTAAAGCGGTTACCACCAGCTCTTTCCCTACATTAAGTGCAGGAACATAAGCGGCTTTAGCTTGTTCTAGATTAGCCAACATATTACGATGAGTTAACATCGCGCCTTTCGCAATTCCTGTGGTACCACCAGTATATTGTAAGAAGGCTAAATCATCTCCAGTAATTTCTGGCTTAATATATTGCATTCGATAGCCTAAATGCATCGCTCGACGAAATGATATCGCGTCAGGCAAATTATATTTTGGGACTAATCGCTTGATATATTTAACCACAAAATCAACCAGTGTCGCTTTAGGACGAGATAGCTGATCTCCCATACGTGTTAAAATAACGTGTTTAATGCTGGTGTTAAAGACGATTTTTTCCAGCGTATGGGCAAAGTTAGAAACAATGACAATAGCTGTGGCGCCACTATCATTAAGCTGATGTTCAAGCTCTCTTGGTGTGTAGAGTGGGTTTACATTGACCACTACCATACCGGCACGAAGAATGCCGAAAAGCGCTATAGGATATTGCAGTAAGTTAGGCATCATTAAGGCGACACGATCACCTTTTTTCAATCCTAAGCCATTTTGCAAATAAGCGGCAAAAGCACGGCTACGCTCTTCTAGTTTGCGGTAAGTCATGACCTCGCCCATATTGATAAAGGCGGGTTGATCTGCGTAATTTGCGACAGCGTTTTCAAGCATCTCTGCAAGAGATGCAAAACGGTCCGGGTCAATTTCAGCCGGAACATCTGCCGGATAACGTTTAAGCCAGACTTTTTCCAAAGTAGTACTCCTGATTAATCGCACTTCTTGGTTAATATTATGTTTCTTTTTAACAAAGTATTAACTCATCCTACCAGCACAAACAATTTTCTGTTGTGAAGATGCGAAGTGTATCACTAAATTTTTTCTTTTTATGTTTAACAAAAAAGAAGGCGGTCAAAACCGCCCTCTCTTTTGTTGTCTTCATCTTTAATAATTATATTAGATAATTGCCATCTAATATATTACAGGCATTGATTATACACCGTTTCAAACTCATAAAGGTAAAATATTATATCGTCATTAACGATTATTCTAGTTTATTACTCCAAAACGGGGGCAACTTGGCCAGTGCCATATGGATATGCCCCATAGCCACCATAGCCACCATAGCCATAATTATACCAATAAGGGGCATTACCATAGTATCCCCATGTCATAACAGGCGCAGGCATAATAACTTGTTGCGTTAATGTCCAGCGTTTCATTCCTGTAACATCGATACGTAAAAATGGATAAACAGCTTCACCCACTTTGCCTGTTTTTACACCTTTGATCGTACCCACTACCGTGACATACTGATTTTTATAATCTGTTGGATCTAAAAAATGGGTAACATTCGCATAAAGACGACCAACAGAAGGTTGCTGTAACTCAGGAGCCGCATCATAGTGAGAAAGTGGCATCACAGCAATTTCTAACTGGGTTGATGAAGGTAGATTCTTAACCTCAATCACTCGCCCACCAAAACGACCTTCTTGACCGACATAAAGCTCCGGTGCCGCTAGAACTACATTTAAGTCAGTAACAGGAGTTGCTGTTGTCCCTTTAATAGATTCAGGTATAGAGACGCAGCCCGTTAGTAATAGAGCGCCAGATAAAAATAGCGCTTTACTTACCAAACGGTAGTTTAATTGTCTGTTCATAAACCACCTCTTTGTACGTCATTAAGTACGTTACACTCTAAGATAAGTATAGCGTCACTCTGTCACTTCTAACAGAAAATCGCTAACAATCTATTCCCGTCCTGGTAATTTTTTCCAAGTGACTTCATTACGTAAATAAACAGGCTCGGCCTCTTCTACTTTAGTTGCTTTCCCTTCATGCCATGCGGTAACGGCAAGTGGCAACATATCTTGTGCCGCAGGCAAAGTAATTTGCGTTTCAACCACGGTAAAAGGCAATGATAAAGCTAAATCAGGATAAGCTTGCCACCCCGTACCCGCAATTGCCCAGCGACCTGTGGTAGCTTGTAGCGTTTCGGCAAATTGTTCTGGTTTCATTACCGCTTCTGTTTCTTCACCAGACCAAATGCCAGCGTCATTACGCTGATATTGGGCACAGTAAATTTCCCCCATACGTGCATCAATGGCGACTAAAACTTGCTTAATGCCTGTTGTTCTAAAAACGCCTTCTGCCATGGTGGCAAGAGAAGAAATACCAATCAGTGGCAAATTAGCCCCTAGTGCGATACCTTGCGCAACACCGACACCAATGCGAACACCGGTAAAACTGCCCGGACCACGACCAAAAGCGAGGGCATCTAAGGATTGCAGTGATAAATTGGCTTCTTCTAAAGCACTTTTCACCATTGGTAAAATTTTTTGTGTATGTTCACGCGGTGAAATTTCAAAACGTGAAGCAACGACACCTTCATTCCAAACCGCAACAGTACAAGACTCAGTTGCGGTATCAATTGCTAAAATTCGCAGTGACACGCCATAACTCCGGCAGATTCAATAAGTAAAAAGAGAAAGAATAATATCATAATAGTATTCAACAGAATAAATACACATCATATGTAATCACTATTATGACTCCGACACTATTTTATTTCGTTGTGCCCGTTGGCTTAAAAAATAACTGGTTTTTTCTAATGAACGGGTTCGTGGTGATGGGGGCAAACTACTTAAAAACACTTCCCCATAAGGTCTTGAAACTAATCTATCATCACAAACAATAATGGCACCATAATCATGTATATCGCGGATCAAACGCCCGACGCCTTGCTTTAGAGTGATCACCGCATCAGGGATTTGTACATCCCGAAATGCATCACCACCACGTAATTGACAATCTTCAATACGTGCTCTTAATAATGGATCGTCAGGTGCGGTAAAGGGTAATTTATCAATGATCACACAAGAAAGTGTATCTCCCCTAACATCCACCCCTTCCCAAAAACTTTGGGTCGCGACAAGTAACGCATTGCCTGAGGAAACAAATTTTTTCAATAATTGCGATTTCCCCATTTCGCCTTGCATTAACACGGGAAGTGGTAAGCTGGCTTTAAACTCTTCGGCTAATCCACGCATCATAGCGTGAGAGGTACAAAGAAAAAAACAACGCCCCTGATTTTTTAAGATCACAGGAGCCAGCATAGCGGCTAAACGCTTCGCGGTGTATGGTTGATTTAACGGAGGTAAATAACGTGGTACACAGAGCAACGTTTGATGTTGATAATCAAATGGGCTATTTAAAATTAATGTTGTGGCATTTTCCAGTCCTAATCTATCTGTGTAATAAGACATTTTTTCATCTACAGAGAGTGTTGCAGAAGTAAATATCCAACTACTTTTATGGGACTTTATCAGCTCACGAAATTTATCAGCAACCGAAAGTGGCGTGATCGCCAGTAAAAAATGGCGACCATAGCTTTCAAACCAATAACTGTATCCGGCAATCGTCGTATCAATTAGGCGTTTTAAGCGATTACGATAAAGTGTTGCCCGTTCAAACGCACTATCCAGTAATTGGCTACGCCCTAAAGAGAGCTTCATTACATCATAACTTAGCTCTAACGCATCATCTAATAAGGTTAAATAGCGTTTGGTTTCCTTATTTTGTAATAGTTCCCTTAAGTTACCCCGAAAACCCGTATCACCTAAGCTAAGACGAAAATCTTGTACCATTTGAGTTAAACGGTCAGCACTTTTTTGCAGTTGCACTTGATCACGCACCTCAGTGCGATACGCCACAATCATATCGCGCGCTAGATCGAATAATTGACGACTAGTGAGCTGTTGACCGAAATAGTGGCTTGCTATATCAGGAATTTGATGCGCCTCATCGAAGATCATTATCTCCGCATCGGGGATCAGCTCACCAAAGCCAGTATCTTTTACTACCGTATCTGCCATAAAAAGGTGATGATTAACAATCACCACATCAGCGGCTAACGCATTTTTACGGGCACTTAATACATAACACTCTTTGTAGCGAGGACAATCACTGCCCAGACAATTATCATTAGTGCTAGTCACCAGTGGCCATACTTTGCTATCTTCCGCCACACTATGACAGCGACTAATATCACCATCTTCTGTTTGCGTTGACCATTGGCGTACATGCATAACATCAGCAAGTACTTCTGCTTCTAAATCACCGCCACTGAGCATTTGCTGATCTAAACGTTCTAAACACAAATAATTAGAGCGACCTTTTAATAAAGCCGTTGTACCATCGTAGTCTAGCGCTTCTATTATGGTGGGGAGATCACGACTATACAGTTGATCTTGTAATGCCTTAGATCCGGTAGAGATGATAGTTTTTTTCCCAGAACGTAATGCAGGCACAAGATAGGCATAGGTTTTCCCTGTCCCGGTACCCGCTTCTGCAATAAGCACACCTTGTTTATCAATAACCTCTGTTACTGATATCGCCATTTGTCGTTGAGCTTCACGGGGATGAAATCCAGGAACGCGTCGGGTTAAAATCCCGTTTTCTGCAAAATCGTCTGACACAGGCATACTCTTTTTATAAAATAAGACGTAAATTATGCCAGTGGATAGCTAAAAGTACCACCCACGTTGTTAATACAAAGGAGAATTTATCGTGACTATAAAACGTATCGATCCAGAGGACCGTTGGTCTGAAGCGGTTATTTATAATGATACTGTCTATTACACTGCAGTTCCTGAAAACTTATCAGGGGATATAATCGAACAAACTGCAGATACATTAGCTGCTATTGATGTGTTATTACAAAGAGTGGGATCGGATAAAAGTAAGATCCTTGATGCAACACTATTTTTAGCAGATAAAGCCGATTTTGCAGGTATGAATCAAGCATGGGATGCATGGGTTGCTAAAGGGAGCGCGCCAGTACGTTGTACCGTTCAGGCTCAACTCATGCATCCTGAATATAAAGTAGAAATTAAAATCATCGCTGCTCTCTAATTTTTTATTAGCACCCGCACATGCGGGTACTATTTTCTCTTATATGTCGGATCAGCTAATTCAATATAATAATTTGATAAATGATCATGCCCATAACATATACCAATATGACTGTTTGCCATAAAAGTTAAAAAAAACTCTAATGGCCCATAAAATTTTTGGCTCGTAAAATGACGTAACGTAAAAATAGTTATTTTTCTTAACGTATCGGGTAAATGGATTATTTTAATTTTTTTATCTAATGCGCTTCCTGCGAGTTCACATATTTGATTCAAAGATAGAATATCCGGTCCACCTACAGTGAATTCATTTATATTGGTTGTCATTTTCTCGACAATAAATTGCGCTAAATCTTTTCCAGAGATAGGATTTATTTTTTGTTCGCCATCACCAAATAAATAAACTTTACCTGATGCCGCCATCTGTAAAAAATCCCCCATATCGCTAAAATAGCCATTAGGTCTTACAATACAGTATGCTAAATTGGCTTGTTTTAATTTATCAACAAAGCGCTCCTTTGCTTGAAAAATCTTTAGATTTCGGTGTTTTTCGCCATCAATAGCCGAGATATAAATAAATTTATTAACCTTCGATTTAATCGCTTCTTCTAATAAATTGGCATTTGCCTGATAATCCACATCCATATAGGTTAACCCTTCTTTTTGCCGAGTGATCCCTACCGTTGATATCACGCAATCAATATTTTGAGCAATCAAAGAGAGTTGCTCTGGTTTTGTGATCTCGCCAATAAATATATCATCAACATCAGCAAACTTTGTCGCTTGTTGATGATTTCTAACTAAAACACGTACCCAATATCCTTGTTTTTTTAATTCTTGAACTAAAAAACCACCCAAATATCCTGTTGCTCCCGCGACTAATATCCGTTTCATTTCAACTCCTTTCTTTTTTAATTATCATGAAAAGTAACATCAATGATAAATTAATAGCAACTGCGTTTAGCATAATAAATGCAATATACTCACCGTTGTTAGTGATAGATTCTATTGCATCTTCAAATTTCACTCTTTTTAGTGTTGAAATAGTAAGGTTATTTTTAATATAAACTTTTGTTATTTTAAACACATCGTTTTTAATAGATATTTATAGAAACAAAAAAGCTAAGTTTACAAGAAACTTAGCTTTTTTTATTTAATATGCTTTACTTTGCTATGTAAAATAGAGTTAAGCGAATTTAATCATTATCATACCGACTAATAATAATATAATTCCACTCCATCCTTTATAATTTAGGCGTTGATTAAATAAGATCCACCCAGCGGCGATAGTGGCAATAATACCAAAAGCTCCCCATAGTGCGTAAGCAACAGAAAGCTCTATCCCCTTTACGGCCATTGCCAATGAACTAAATGCGCCTAACACACAAAGCAATGACAATATTCCCAACCCCCAACGACTAAAACCGTTAGACATTTTCAAGAATATATTGGCCACGATTTCAAGCACAACAGCAAGAAGAAGAAAAGCACCATGCCACCATTCAAATTGAGCTAACATATTAAGCCTCTTTAACATTAGAAGAAATTGGCTTATTAACTCCCTTTACCACAGTAGCAACCTGTTTGGCTTTTCCGGCAATATTTTTTACCGAATCGGTTGTTTTTTTAGCAACCGCCGATTTTTTAGTGCCTGACTTAATCAGAGTGATCCCCGCAATTAACATTGCTAAACCACCTAATTTTAATGCTGACAGTGATTCACCAAACCAAAGCACGCTAAATGTTGTAATAATGACAATTCCAATACCTTCCCACAGTGCATAAGCTACACCTAATGCCACTTTTTTTACAGCTATGGCTAAAAAGATATAGGAAGTGGCAATCATTAACCACATAACGATCATACCAGTGTAACCACCGCTGACACTGGCATACTTCATTGATAAAGTGCCGATCACTTCACAGATAATAGCTAAAACTAAAAATATCCAATAAATCATTTTTCATCTCTCATACACGTTTAAAGCACGCCTAAACGTTTCTTGCGCAGAAGATAGAGAATATGCAGATAGTCTTTCTGGCGGTATAAAACCGAACGTTAAGGCAACGTTATTTCCTGATATATCAGGAAGTAGGATGAGAAATTTCTATAATGCGCCACACCAGTAGTGTTCGCTGGATAAAATAGCAGAAAGGAATAACTTATAAGTAGAACGTTTAACTTTTACGCTTTTGGCGCTAGTCATGATTATTTATTCTTTCATCGCGCAGACCATCCGCACGATATACTCCGAACCCTCATATAATATGGATAAATGTTACATGATATTTCTATCATGCCGAATTATTTAAAGCAAGGATCTTCTGCAAAAATTTTTTAGGTAATTGATTGGTTTTATTTAGGTTTTAAGTTGAAGATTGCAATACACTGCATAGTTAATCAATTCTTAGCTGAACTTGTTATTAATTTATTCATTTATATCGCAGTAATTAAGCTTAATAAAAAAACACCGCAAAACTCGACCTCTTATTTTACGGTGTTATTTATATTAGTTAGGGACTATATCTGACGATGAAATTCCCTACTCAATTTCATTCCAAGAGCGGCCATCACGAGTGATCATTGCAACAGATGCAACCGGCCCCCATGTTCCTGCTTGGTATGGCTTAGGTAATTCATTATCGCATTCCCATGCATTAATAATTGAATCGACCCATTTCCATGCTTCTTCTACTTCATCACGGCGGACAAATAGCGCTTGAATACCCCGCATTGCCTCAAGCAACAACCGCTCATAAGCATCAGCTAAATGAGTTTGATTAAAAGTTTCGGAGAAACTTAAGTCTAATTTAGTGGTTTGTAAGCGGTGTTTATGATCAAGACCTGGTGCCTTATTTAGCACTTCAATATCAATACCTTCATCAGGCTGTAAACGAATAGTGAGTTTATTTTGTGGTAACTCTTGATAGGTTTCACTGAAAATATTCAGAGCGGGTTTTTTAAAATAGACCACCACTTCCGAGCATTTACTTGGCATACGCTTACCGGTTCTTAAATAGAAGGGTACACCCGCCCAACGCCAGTTATCAATATCAGCACGAATTGCAACAAAGGTCTCTGTATTACTGGCTTTATTGGCACCCTCTTCATCCAGATAGCCCGGTACTTTTTTACCTTGTACAAAACCGGCCGTATATTGCCCACGAACCGTTTTTTCACGGACATTAGTCATATCAATACGACGTAATGAGCGCAGTACTTTCACTTTTTCTTGGCGGATACTATCAGCCGTTAAATCAGCAGGTGGTGACATGGCGATCATCGTCAAAATTTGTAATAGGTGATTTTGCACCATATCACGCATTTGACCCGCTTGATCGAAATACCCCCAACGTCCTTCAATACCAACTTCTTCTGCCACCGTGATTTGGACATGATCTATCGTTTTGTTATCCCAATTATTAACAAATAAGGAGTTAGCAAAACGTAAAGCCAATAAGTTTAAAACGGTTTCTTTACCCAAGTAGTGGTCAATACGATAAATTTGACTCTCTTTAAAGTATTTCGCCACACTATCATTAATAGAAACTGAAGAGGCTAAATCTGTTCCTAGTGGTTTTTCCATAACCACACGGTTTGGCTCTTTATTTAATTTAGCATGTCCCAAACCTTTACACATCGCACTGAAAGTACTTGGTGGCATTGCAAAATAGTAAATCGCCGGTAATTTGTCTTGTTTTAGATGTTTTGCTAACTCAATAAAGTGGTCAGTTTCATTGACATCAAGATTACAAAAATCGAGACGAGCACTTAAACGTTGCCAAATTTCAGGGTTAATCTCTTCTTTTAAAAAAGTTTGTAATGCTTCATGGGCAACATTTGTATAAGCAGCTACATCCCAATCAGCACGACCAACACCGATGATACGTGTATCAGGGTGAATATATCCTGCCTTTTCCAGTTGATAAAGTGATGGAATTAACTTACGACGGGCAAGATCCCCTTTAGTACCGAAGATAACCAGATCACAGGCCTGAGCAGTCGATATCGCTGCCATAGTACGTCTCCTCATGATGAGATTTTGTAATTTTGTTACATAATTTCGTATTAATGTACTCTTTTGGGTGTACGCAGTAAATACGCTTGCGTGTTTTAGTCTTTAACGCCCCTTACATCTTATTAACCAACGGTTTTTTTATGTCTAGTTTTTTCTATTTCTATGTAAATTTACAACAGTTTTGTTAATTGTTTTCAGCTTTGAAAGTTAGACACAGGTCATACTTTGATGAAAAAAGCCCTTTTAAGGGGCTGTCAGCGATGTAAGTGCTGTTATATGCGTAGTATATTTTCATAAAACCGTTATAGATTTCTCCTTTTATTGAAATTGGCAAAGCCAAGGATCTGTATATTTAATGAATATATTGGAAAGGGTTCAGTCTAGTCTGGACATCTTGAGTAAATCAGAAAAAAAAGTGGCTGAGGTTGTTTTAACAACACCACAAACCGTGATCCATTCAAGTATCGCTCTTATGGCGAAAACAGCTGATGTTAGTGAGCCCACTGTAAATCGTTTTTGCCGACGCATGGCAACAAAAGGATTTCCAGATTTTAAGTTACAATTAGCACAAAGCATTGCCAATGGTACACCTTATGTCAATCGTAACATTGATGACTCCGATTCTGTCTCTGCTTATACCAATAAAATATTTGAATCTGCGATGGCGGGTTTAGAGAATGTCAAAAATAATCTCGATATTGCGGTTATTAATCGAGCTGTCGATATTCTTACTCAAGCAAGAAAAATCTCGTTTTTTGGTCTAGGTGCTTCTGCCGCCGTCGCACATGATGCCATGAATAAATTCTCACGTTTCAACATTCCCGTGACCTATTTTGATGATGTTATCATGCAACGAATGAGCTGTATAAATAGTATCGACGGTGATGTTGTGGTGATTGTGTCTCACACAGGTCGTACTAAAAATTTAGTCGAAATTGCTAAAATTGCACGTGAAAATGATGCATCAGTAATAGCGATTACCACTTCTGGCTCTTTATTAGCCGCCGAAGCAACGTTACCCATCTTACTTGATGTACCGGAAGATACCGATATCTACATGCCGATGATTTCTCGCCTTGCACAACTTACCGTTATTGATGTTCTGGCTACAGGGTTTATTTTACGCCGAGGGCCAAAATTTAGAGATAACTTGAAGCGTGTCAAAGAAGCATTACGCGATTCGCGCTTTGATAAGTAACCGTTTTAAATGAATTTGTTAGTATAGTCACATTTAGCAGTGTGCCCTTGACTAGATAACTTTTTGAAAAATGGTAGCATAACTGCGAGCTAACTCTCACATATGATGAAAACACCTAAGTATGTTACAATTAGCTTGAAGCGTTTCACTTAACATATTGGATAGAATGTTACTTACCTCCGTTTTATCCAATAGCCAATACCTTTCGTTCAAGGTCAACGGAGTAATGCATGTCCAGACGGCTCAGAAGAACAAAAATTGTTACCACCTTAGGCCCAGCAACAGATCGTGATAATAACCTAGAAAAAATCATTACTGCTGGTGCAAATGTTGTTCGATTAAATTTCTCTCATGGCTCTGCAGAAGATCATCTTGCTCGTGCTAATCGCACCCGTGAAATAGCAGCTAGACTTGGTCGCCATGTTGCTATTTTAGGCGATTTGCAGGGTCCGAAAATCCGTGTTTCGACATTTAAAGAAGGCAAAGTATTTCTTAATGTGGGAGACAAATTTCTCCTTGATGCCAATTTAGAAAAAGGCGAAGGCGACCAAACAAAAGTCGGTATTGACTATAAAGGGTTACCTGCCGATGTTGTTCCTGGCGATATCTTGCTACTTGATGATGGACGTGTTCAATTAAAAGTCCTTAAAGTCGAAGGCCTGAAAGTTTTCACTGAAGTGACTGTCGGTGGCCCATTATCTAATAATAAAGGGATCAATAAACTCGGTGGTGGTCTTTCTGCTGAAGCATTAACTGAAAAAGATAAACAAGATATTATTACTGCAGCCAAAATTGGTGTTGATTATCTGGCTGTCTCCTTTCCAAGAACAGGCGAAGATCTTAATTATGCACGTCGCTTAGCACGTGATGCAGGCTGTGAGTGCCAAATTGTCGCGAAAGTTGAACGTGCCGAAGCCGTTGCCAATGATGAAATTATCGATGAGATCATTCTCGCTTCTGATGTTGTCATGGTTGCCCGTGGTGATTTAGGCGTAGAAATTGGTGATCCTGAATTAGTCGGGGTACAGAAAAAACTCATCCGTCGCGCTCGTCAGCTAAATCGTGTTGTTATCACAGCCACTCAAATGATGGAATCGATGATAACTAACCCAATGCCAACTCGTGCAGAAGTCATGGACGTCGCCAATGCGGTATTAGATGGTACAGATGCCGTTATGTTATCGGCTGAAACAGCAGCAGGACAATATCCCGCTGAAACTGTAGCCGCAATGGCACAAGTCTGTTTAGGCGCGGAAAAAATGCCTGCGGCCAATGTATCAAAACACCGTTTAGATATGGTATTTGATAATGCTGAAGAAGCGATAGCCATGTCAACCATGTATGCAGCTAACCATATGAAAGGCGTTAATGCGATTATCGCTATGACTGAGTCCGGTCGTACTGCCCGTATGATGTCACGAATTAGCACCGGTTTACCTATTTTCTCTATGTCACGCCATGAGAAAACATTAAACCAAACTGCACTTTATCGAGGTGTTACGCCTGTTTATTGCAGTACTCATACTGACGGTATTGCTGCCGCTAATGAAGCTATTATGCGTTTATGTGAAAAAGGCTTTTTAGTTTCAGGTGATTTAGTCTTAGTCACGCAAGGTGACCAGATGGGCACGATCGGAAGTACCAATACTTGTCGTATCCTTACCGTAGAATAATCGTTCTTATTCTTTTATAGCAAAATGGCAAACGGGCACTTTAAATAGTGCCCGTTTTTTTATCTTCCTATTCGTTCACCAGCAATAGACTAGTCTAGGATATTCTCACGCGCATAAGGTTCTATTTCCCCCTCTTTACGCGTTTTTAATAGTTTTAAGATCCAAGTATATTGCTCTGGTGTCGGTGAGACTAACGCTTCTAGCTCTTCATTCATCCGACGCGCAATATAACGATCATCTTGCCCTTCTATATCATCCATCGGCTCACGGATAATAATCTTTAGTTGATGCGTTTTATGACAGTAAACAGGAAACAGTGGCACAATGGCCGCTCTGCATACTTTCATTAATCGGCCAATCGCCGGTAATGTGGCTTTATAAGTACCAAAAAAATCCACAAATTGACTATGCTCGGCACCATGATCTTGGTCAGGTAAATAATACCCCCAAAACCCTTGGCGCACCGTTGAAATAAAAGGTTTTATCCCCGCTTCGCGCGAGTGTAAACGTCCGCCGAAATGGTAACGTGCTTTATTCCATAAATAATCAGTCACCGGATCTTTTTGGTGGTGAAACATTGCTGCCATTTTTTGCCCTTTAGCAGCCAATAACATGGCAGGTACATCAACAGCCCATCCATGCGGTACCATAAAAATAACATTACGCCCTTGTGCTTTTAAGCGCTCTATAATCTCTATCCCTTCCCAAGAGGTACGCTGTAATGTGTGTTTAGCCCCTCTTAAACAAAGATCTGCAAGCATCACGAAAGACTGTGGCGCTGTTTCAAACATTTTATCAAGCACATCTTCTCGTTGTGCTTTATCCCAGTGAGGAAAACAATATCTTAAATTGATATCTGCACGACGTCTGGCACTTTTCGCTTTACGCCCAACAAAACGACCTATAGAAGCAAGGAGCGGATCACGCCATTTTACCGGCATATACGCTAATGCACACAATACGCCTGCACCAAACCAGGTTCCCCAATGACGAGGATGCAAATAGGCGCGGTGAAAAGTCGGTACATAACCCGCTTTACTATCTGTATCTTTTTCTTTATTCATCAGATAACTCGCTGAACTGACACCTCTAAATAGGCGTAAAAATCATTAAAACAAAAACGGATGATATCAATCATCCGCTTTTATGTCTTTAACTTCTTGTTTAATGTCAATTATCTAACGTTAATTGAGGCATGATCTCTTTTACTTTAGCTAAGTATTCACGCTTCTCTTTACCTGTTAGGCCATCTGCACGGGGTAATTTAGCTGTTAATGGATTAACCGCTTGTTGGTTGATCCATAATTCATAATGTAAGTGTGGCCCTGTGGAGCGCCCTGTATTTCCGGATAGTGCAATGCGATCACCTCGTTTTACACGTTGTCCCGGTTTGACTAACAGTTGGCGTAAGTGCATATAACGAGTGGTATATTGGCTACCATGACGGATAGCAATAAAATTACCTGCTGCACCACTGTATTTAGAGACAATGACTTCACCATCTCCCGTAGCTAAAACAGGCGTACCAACAGGCATAGCAAAATCAACCCCTTTATGCGGTGCAACACGGCCTGTGACAGGATTGATACGGCGAGGATTAAATTGAGAAGAGACTCTAAACTGTTTTACCGTTGGAAAACGCATAAAACCACGTTCTAAACCACCTGCTTGGCTATCATAGTAGCGGCCATCTTCAGCAAGAAAAGCATAGTAATCTTTACCACCACTTCGTAACCGCACACCAATAAGTTCGCTCTGTTCGGTACGACCATCTAAGACTTCACGAGAAAAAAGGGCTGAGAATTTATCACCACTTTGTAATTTTCTAAAGTCTAATTGCCATTGCAAAGCTTTAGTCACTGCGCGAGCTTCTGCGTTAGTTAAGCCAGCATTTGTTGCACTTGCAGAGAAACTACCACGGATAACCCCTGTGGTCACACTATTTTTCCATTCGCCTTTTTGGAACTCTTTCGCTTCAGTAAAACCTGTTTCCGTACGCGTATAAACACGAGTTTCTCGGCGAGAAACGCCCCAACTTAACTCTTGCAATAAACCATCATCATCAAGTTTCCAACTTATTGGTTGGCCTATTTTAAGGTTTCTGAGATCTTTATTTTGATTGGAGAGCGTTGCAATATCGGCTGAGTCGATACCAAATTGCGTTAATATCGAACTTAATGAATCTCCACTGGAGACAATATAAGTATGAGGAACCTGTGCCACTGCGGTGCTAGTATCGACACCATCATCAGCACCTACAAGTCCTTCATCTGTTAGCTGATCACTACTGTCGGTGATAATATCGTCGGTGTTTTCCCCTTGGGTTGTTAGGGGAGTCTGAATACTGATAGGAACTTCTCTGCTTTGTTCGGTGTGAAGCACAACTGGCCGCCATATTGCGACAGCCAGTGTTGCTGCAGTTAACGAACCAAGCATAATTTTATGTGGTAAGGGTAAATTTAAATATACCTGTGCAATGGATCTCGTCTTCTGCTGCACGTTCTTAATTCCTTATTGTGTTTCATTCAGGCAGCTCGCATATTGGTTAGCTAATTGGGTAAGGAATTTCACATAACTATCTTGAGTTAATGCAATCCCACTTCCTAGGGGATCTAATACCCCCATTTTAACTCCAGTGCCTTTCGCCACTGTCTCAATTACTGTCGGCCTAAATTGTGGCTCAGCAAAAATACATGTGGCTTTTTGCTCAACCAACTGTGTTCGTATTTGATGTAATTTCTGTGCACCTGGTTGTATTTCAGGGTTGATCGTAAAATGACCTAATGGCTTTAAATTATAATGTTTTTCGAAGTAGCCATAAGCATCATGAAAGACAAAATAACCCTTGTTTTTAACAGGCGACAGAATATTAACAAGATTTTTATCTGTTTGCTTGAGTTGTTCGCTGAATTTACTTAGGTTTACGTCCAGAAGTTCTTTTTTATCTGGATAGAGCATCACTAACCTATCGTGGATCTGTTTTGCAGACGACAACGCAATCTCTGGTGATAACCAGATGTGCATATTATAATCACCATGAGAATGATGTTCGTGATTTTCCTCATGTTTATGCACATTGTCATTATCATCTTTCAATAAAAGCGACTTTATTTTGTCAGTTTCCGCTAAAGCCAGCTTATTTTTGTCACTAAGTCTATTTAATGGTCTATCTAAAAAGACTTCCATATCCGGCCCAACCCATACCATTAAATCTGCTGAGGTGATTTTGCGTAAGTCCGAAGGCTTTAATGCATAATCATGTGGCGATGCCCCATCAGGTAATAAAACTTCTGTTGGCGTTACACCATCAGCAATTGCTGCCGCAATAAACCCTATCGGCCTAATTGAAGCAACAACATCTGCCTGAACAGATGAACTAAATGAGGCTATCATAGCAGTCACTAAACATGATTTAATTAAAAAACCATGCGCAAATTTGTTGTTTTTATGTAACATAGGCAAAATTCTCGTGAAACGTCATTGGAAATGTTATATTATAACGTTTCAATGATTCTGCAAGTGCTAATTTTATGTCTGACTTAATTCGTTTAAAATCGGTTGGTGTCTCTTTTGGTGAAAGCGTTATTCTAAAAGATATCTCTTTTAATCTAAAAGCAGGCCGTATTCTTACCTTACTTGGCCCTAATGGTGCGGGTAAGTCAACGATTATTCGTTTGGTTTTAGGGTTGTTGGCTCCCTCTTCTGGAAAGATTGAACGTCAACATAGTTTACGTATTGGCTATGTACCTCAAAAACTCTATCTCGATCCAACTATGCCATTGACAGTCAAGCGGTTTATGACCTTAAAACCGGGTGTTAAAGATAAAGATATTTTACCTGCTTTAGAACGAGTCAATGCGGCAAAATTAATAAACGCCCCTATGCAAAAATTATCAGGGGGTGAATCACAACGTGTTTTACTCGCCCGAGCTTTGCTTAATCAACCACAACTGTTAGTGCTAGATGAACCCACTCAAGGGGTTGATGTAAATGGTCAATTAGCCCTCTATGATTTAATTAATCAGCTTCGCAATGAATTAGGCTGCGCAATTTTAATGGTGTCACATGACTTACATCTGGTTATGGCTAAAACAGATGAAGTGCTCTGTTTAAATGGTCATATCTGCTGCTCAGGTACACCAGATGTGGTTTCTTCTCACCCTGAATTTATAGCTATGTTTGGTAGTCGTGGTGCTGAACAACTGGGTATTTATCGTCATCATCACCAACATAATAAGGAGTGTCATCATGATTGAGTTGCTGTTACCGGGCTGGATCGCCGGTATGCTCTTAGCGATGGCCGCAGGTCCATTAGGCTCCTTTGTTGTTTGGCGCAGAATGTCCTATTTTGGCGATACCCTCGCCCACGCCTCTTTATTAGGGGTCGCTTTTGGCCTGCTGTTTAATATCGAGCCTTTTTATGCCGTTATTGCCGTAACTTTGCTGTTAGCTATTTTATTAGTTTGGTTAGAACTAAAGCCTCAACTTTCTGTTGATACCTTGTTAGGTATCATGGCTCATAGCGCCCTTTCTTTAGGACTTGTTGTCGTCAGTTTAATGGCCAATGTTCGTGTTGATTTAATGGCGTATCTCTTTGGTGATTTACTCTCAGTTAATTACCAAGATGTGATCAGCATTTTTATTGGTGTCGTTATTGTTTTATTAGTGATTATCCGTTCATGGCGTCCACTTCTTTCAATGACTATTAATCAAGATATGGCTTTTGTCGATGGTGTGAATATTCAACGCGAACGTTTAAAATTAATGATGATCACCGCATTAACAATTGGGTTGGCAATGAAATTTGTTGGTGCACTTATCATTACGTCACTATTGATTATTCCCGCAGCAACAGCGCGCCGTTTTTCACGTTCACCAGAACAGATGGCAGTGATTGCCGTCGCTGTAGGTATGTTTGCTATCACTGGGGGATTAACTTTCTCTGCATTCTATGACACCCCTGCAGGCCCATCAGTAGTATTAGCCGCCAGTAGTTTATTTGTATTGAGCTTGCTTGTACCAGCAAAGCAGTAGTTGTTTAGCGTTTATCTTATAAACAAAAAAATAGCCTTTGCTAATTTATAGCAAGGGCTATTATAATTTTTTAATTACATCGGGTATTTCTTTACTCGCAAACTTTGTATCACTACCAGTTGGGATAAAATATTGTCCTTTGGGTGAACGGTTTCATTCAACTATTTTTATTCTTTCTTTACTTATATCCGCTATGCGGCACCCATCTGGATCGAAGACTATAATATGCCCACCAGTTGCTTTGAAATATGTTCTAGGTTCTCCCATCAACGGTAACTTGCCACTTCAGTCTTCCGGCTTTGTTGATACAGTAATATTTACTCATTGTATTCGATAGTTGCTTCTAAGGCCGTTTTGAGCCAATCCCAAAATGAATCAAACTTACCGACATATTCATAACCTTCACTTGCAAAATCGTGAATAATAATAACCTGATGACGGCTATTTTTATCCCAACACGCTACATCATCATTATCTTCCCGATGGGCAAAAGGAATAATATTTCTATTTGGGTATCTTTTTTTAAACCACCAAAACGAACCCTGAGCCGCTCTCCTTCCAAAATAATCCAAGGATCAAAATTAAGTAAATTTTGCTCAACTATTCTGAGAAATTCACGTGGGTAAGAAAACCATTCTGGCATTTCGGTTTTGGTTAGTAATTGTTCCATATTAATCAAGAGATCCTATAATTTGCGTATTGCTAGTTGAGTTTCTTCTTTAATTCGAATAAATTAATTGCTGAACCTAAATAAACAGAATTTTACAAGTTAAAACCTTTAATTAGCGCCAACTTAAATTGACCATCAATTTTGAACGAAGGTCTCCAGTCTATATCTAAAAGATATTCATTAGTACATTATCTATTTCAATAAATGTTGGGCAAAATAAACCAGCACAGGCAAGAACGCCTTCTAAATCAACAAAATTCGCCACAAAATTAGTCAATAGTACATTTGCAGGATAACCCGATGGAAACTTCTTAAGTAACGAGTTTGATACTATACCGTCATATATATTCATTCTATCCCCAGTAATTTTCTAATTTCATCAGGAAAACCCCTATCTACAAGACACGCAGTTAGATGATTTTGTGTATTCCATAAATACAGCCATTCTCTATTATATGTCTCTATTACATGGCGGGACGGTAACAAAACTGTACCATCGCCGGCGATACACCTCAAAGGGCAGTGGTTCAGGATACAAGGTTTGATACGGATTTCATTTTTACGGTGAATATTTTAAATGAGTGTTTGGTATTGATACCGGACAGTGAAGACATTCGAACTATGAAGCAACAGAACCAACAGCAGCAAGCGCAGTTAAGCGATATTAAGCTACAATTGCAGGCGTTGCTTATCGAATAAGAGATAATTAATTGCCTATTTTCGGTGTAAATGTCACATCAAAAGTAGGTAAAAACATAATTTTGATCATAGACACTTATGATGTAATTATTTTATATGAATATATGTTAATTTACTTAATTTGTTATTTTCTATAACGTATTCTTTTACTGTATCAATATAAGATATCAGGTCGTTGTTAGATATTTCTAGTAATGTAGCTGGGACAATACTACTCTTTAATGAGAAATTACAACAATCATTAGGATTTCCAACTTTATCAATAGAATCCCAAAACATGGAATATTCATCACAATAAAAATAAATTTTATCATTATGAAACTCCGGAATTTTGCAGAACTCAACACCATCACTTTGTCGTTCATAAGCATTTTTATCTTGATAAACGAAATATACTAATCTCATATTATCTCCCTTATATTATTTGTTCTAAATTGGAAAAGCAGTTACTACTCTATTTGAGTTAGCATCAGTGACTATTTTTATTGTATTTAAAGCTTGACCGTGTTTTGGTAGCCTTTTTCGGCTTATTAAAATCAGAAATGTATCATGGGCATCATTTTCAAAACGCTGATGAACTGATTGATAAAATTGAGGAATATATCGAGTATTACAATACCAAACGGATCAAGGTTAAATTAAAAGGCCTGACTCTGGTTGAATATCGAAATCAGGCCTTACAAGCCGCTTAACTTAAAGTATCCAACTTTATGGGGTCACTTCACTTTTCCGGCCTTATATTTAGAGAATTTTAAATTGAAAAGTGTCTTGGTCAAATTTTCCAAATTCACTTATGCTATTTAGCACAGAGACAAGCTGTGCAAATTCTTTAGGATACTTTTCCTTGAAAATACTACTATTATACCACAATATAATGACTGGTTTATCTTCTGCATCAATAGGCACCATAAAGTCATATAACGCATCAGGATTATTTCCAAAGTACGGGCCAAAATCAAATTCCTCAGAAAAAAGTTGATACACTTCAATAGGTGTTTTTTGTTTATTCCCATCTAGTGTTATTTCTTTCATTACTTATTAACCTCCTTTACAACAGTTCCAAATGCCTAATGCCTCGGCAGTATCGTAATGATTTGAAGTTACGTAAGTTAACCCGTCATTAGAATACAAAAGTCTGGTACCTGGTTGCTTCGCTCTAGACATGCTATTATTCAGTCCGATATCAGCTTCATACCATACCCTTCCAGGGGCATCAGGTAAGATCTTCGTGCTATTAGCAAAAATATCCCCTCCTATTTGACCTCCCGGAACATAATTTCCTAACGCTTTTCCTCTAGACCACCCAGCAGCCTCTGCCTGTGCTTTTGTTACATAGTTATCTGGTAATTTTCCTGTCGCTTTTAAACTATTTACAACATCATTAGCACTTTCTGCGGTGCTGTAATATTGTTTAAGCAGAGCTCCTTGTGCTGAGCTTGTAGAGTGACTATTTCCTGATAATGAAGCATTTACAACTTGCAACCCAAACGGATCAACCCACCCCGTCGGACAATGCACATACCCATATGGATTCAGCCCACCCAATAGCCCTATGGGGTCTGGAGAAAGATACTGTCCTGTCTCCTTATCATAATAGCGAAAGCGATTATAATACAAGCCACTTTCTTCATCTTCATATTGCCCCGCAAAGCGAAAAGGACATTCGGTATAATTAGGGTCATTCTCCGCCTTACCCTCTCGGTAACGCCAAAACTGCATTTGGCCCCACGTATTCAACCTTCCTGCCCAACTGGCTTGTCCGCCTTCACTGAATATCTCTCGCGGGGTGCCTTGGTGGTCGGTGACCACATAGTGCAGTTTACCCTGTTGATAACGCGCGGTGGGCGTTATCTCTCCGGGTTGATACAGCCATTGGATTTGCTGAGACGCCGCAAGAGTGCCATCGGCATATATCGGCGTTTCTTCTATCAGTTGGTCTCCCGACCATAAATAGCGCCACGTGGTGATTTTAGGCTTAATCTGCGGAAATAATGGGTCTATATGGGCTAAGTCACTGTCGACAGTTTTGGTTTTACTCAGACGTCGACCAAAAGCATCATAAGTATAGTGCCAGCAATCCCCTTTCGGTGTAAAGCATGCGGTCAGCTGATTTTGTGTATTCCATAAATAGCGCCATTCTCTGGGGCGAAAACCGCGTGTATGGACAATTTTTTTAGCTAATCGCCCATTAACATCATAATGGTAATCTTGATATCCCTTCGCTGTGTAACGGCGAGTCACCCGTCCTGCTTGCTGTTGCTGAAATAGCTGTAGCATCGCCCCTTGTGCTTCCGAAGGCACCATCGACGAGGACGGCGTTGTTAAGTGCTCCGTGATATTGAGGTTGTTATCATACTGGAATTTTTCGTCCTGATTACCCCATTGTGGACTGTATTGTGTCTTAGTGATTTGGTCATTGGCATTATAGTGATAACGTGTCTGTTGCCAGCGATCATCTTCAATGCCCACCACATTATAAGCGCGATCATATTGATAACTGCGGTGCACATCCGTACAAAATGGCGGTTGTTGGGGATGGGCTTGTATCGATTGTAAAAACTGTTCGGTGCCTCGCCCTGCTCGTTGATGAGCCAGTAAACCGGTAGCCGTATAGTGACTGGAATTGACAAAACCGGCGTGACTACGGCGTAAATACTCTTGTCCTACCGCGTTATAGCTAAATTGAAGTGGTGCATGCTGATTGACTTGCAGTGAAGTTAACTCCCCCAGCGCCCCAAAAGCATAATGCAACTCCCGCTCACCAAAACGAGTCAATGCCAGCGTATTATCAGCTTCATTCCATTGATGAATAATCTCTTGTCCATTAATACGTTCACTGCATAAACGACCTTGGTCGTCATACTCAAATTCAACCACCGAGTCAGGATTAGTCGCTTTTATCAATTGTTGACGTGCGTTATAGCTATATTGAGTCGTGGATAAGCAGCGGCTTTCTTGCTCATCTTCAAACCATTCGCTTTGTTCAACCACTAAGCCACTTTCATTATAGCGCCAACGCAGTTCATGGTTATCCGGATAGCGAGTGGCAATGCGACGTCCTAGTCGGTCATAGCGATAACAAATCTCACGCCCCGTAAAATCAACTTCACGAATGATTTGTCCCGCTTTATCCCGTTCGTAAAGATAAACCTCCCCGTTCGCATTCACTACTTTTTTAAGTCGTGTCAGTGAATCATATTCAAAGCGAATTTCACTGCCGTCAGGGCGTATCATTGCCAGTAAGACATCAAAAGGCCCATAACGATAACGGGTGGTTTTTCCTTCACCATCAGTCACCGCGATAACTCGGCGCTCACTGTCATAGTCTATCTGTTGCTCGACCCCATCGGGTAATAAAATCTTGCTGAGACTGCCGTTGGTACTGGCATGCTCAGTGCTGTATTGATAGCGTGTGGTGTGATTTAACGCATCAGTGTAGTGCAGTAAACGCCCCAATTCATCACTATGATATTCTGTGCTGTGTTGATAAGGATTGGTGGTTTTAATCAGTTGATGTGCAGGGTTATAGTGGTATTGCCATTGCGCACCATTGGGCGTAATGGCTTTGAGCAATTCACCATGTTGGCTATATTCATAGACCTGCTGACGCCCTTGCGGATCTGTCACTATGGTTAAATTGCCATTTTCATCATAGCTTAGCTGCCATTCATCGCCAGAGGGAGATGTGAAATGGGTAAGTTGACCATAGTCATTATAATCATAGTAAATGGCTTTACCATCAGGTAAATAGATATAGGCAAGCAGTCCATTATAGTGATAACCATACTCTGTGCGCTCACCAATCTCATTGATTTCTGCTATCTTTTTCCGCTGTTCCCATTCCGTATACGTTTCACGCCATAATGGATCGATAGTGCGAGTCACCAGATTATCATCGTTATAATAATAACGTGAAAATCCACCCTCACCGTCAATGTAGGTTGTCATGCGCTGATAATCATCATAGATAAAGCGATCATTCCAAAAACCAGACGGTGAACGTGTGGCGACAACACGTCCTTGTTCATCATAATCAATCATCACTTCTGTACTGTCAGTATCCCCCCAAGCGACCATGAGTCCCTCAGGAGAATAACGATGCCATAAGTGGTTTTGTTGATAGGCATGACATTGACTAAGATAACCATGAGTATCGTATTCGCAACGTACAAAATCTCGAGGAGATGAGGTTGTGCTTTCAGAGCAAATGCGAACTAATTTATCCTGTTGATATTCGAGTATTAACGCTATGCCATCATGACGCTTCACACTGACAAGCTGGCTTTGCTCGTTATATATAAAATCAATACGATGCTGATTTAAATCAGTGATTGCACTTAATCGACGATATTTTCCTTGTCTGTGATTAAAATGTAGAAACTGTTGTTGCGTACTATCAAAAAGGGTTAAATCACCATCACGTTGTCCGGTGAGTAAAAAATGGGGAGCATGGGCATTTCTTGCACGGATCTCCTCTGTGGGAGTTATAAATGTAAAATTAGCACCATCACTGTCTTGATAGATGATGTTTCCGTCAAGTATATGTAAACAGCGTGACCATTCGTCTGCCCACTTCGGTCCAAAAAGTCCCTTTGCATTTGATGTGGATTTATATGTACGATGTAGAGATAACGGCAACAAGCCCGGTATCTGAATAATTGGCCACTGTTGGATAAAATCACCAGTAGCCACATTAACAGGCTCACCTTTACAGGTTGCACTAGAAGTACTGTTTCCATCGGACTCTTTGCTGCTGGATGTCGATTTATTCTCCGTTTGGCTATTATTAGCTTTATTAGGTGGCGTTTCTGTAGATACGCTTTCCGTTTTTCCTTCAATTTTAATGCCATTATCTGATGAGGTTATTTTCGGTGTTTCTGGGCTTTGGATCACCTCAGTACCTTTAGCGGCATTACTTCCTTTCTCTGTGGCGGAGATTTCTGCCCCTTTGATTGCCTCACTTCCTTTGGATATATTACTGGTCTCTGTCGCTTTTATTACGTCAGTAGCTTTATTTACCGCAGAAGTGCCTTCAGATATTTCAGTTATTTTAGTTCCTTCTGCTACTTTATTAATAGCATTAGCACCTTCAGCGACTTTCCCCACTTTTAAAAAAGCAGCGGCAATAGTCGCTATTTCAAGCCCACCTCTTGTTACTATTTCGACTTTATCGCTATCACTTTTTTTCCATTTATTCTCTAATTTTTCTTTTTCTTCATCGATAAGTTTACCTAATGCACGATATTTGGCTTTAGCGTCTTCCTTAACACCTTCAATACAGTTATTCCCCAACCTCCAGTTTTCTGCTTCGATAAGTCCCTCGATGGTTTTTTTGCTCGCATTTAGAGCCACGTTTTGAACTAGATCGGTTGGATTTATGTAATAATAAGCTTCCACAGCTGACTTTGTTGTACTTTCAACAAAACCAAGACCACCACGAGTCAGGCCAGTTATTCCATCCATTGAAGTATTATATAAACTGTTCCACCATGAATAATCTGTATTAATGTGTTCAATTCGAATATTATCAATGTATTCAGTTAATTGTTTGTCAATATCATTTAGAGAATCATCTCTTTTTTTATCCGCTTGCTGTTTTTGTTGACGGAGTCGCCCAATAAAACTTTCTTGTTCTTCTCGTTGCATCTCTTGCAGTGATTCTAACAATTCTGATGTCACGGGCGGATTGTTACAGGGGATTTTATTGCTCTCAATCGGCTCAGCAGGAGGTGCAACATTAGTAATTAAAGTCCCTAATGTATTGTTATTGTTCATTGCGACTAATGAACCATCTTGTGCAGCAGGTTGACCTTCAATACGGACCGATGGGCTCCCTGTAATAATTTGACAATCTCCACCGCCTAATGAGGTTCCAGATAATACACCGGCCCCCGTGTTACTTTGCGTTCCTTTGATTATTGAACCAACATTCAAAGTACAATATCCACGTGCTTTAACACTCAAGGCATATTGCTTTTGTGCATCTAAGCTTTGAAAACTATCAAAAGGAATAGCAGAACACCCTACCTGACAAACATCAGGGGTGGTTGCAACAACTTTGAATTGGTTTTCACCGTCACCAACATGTTTATCAGCCATTACAACAAGCTCCTTTTGTTTCTGCTGGAACCCAAACGCCTATTAATGCTTCCACAATCGGATATTTTGCGGGGATAACAAGTCGTTTCACGACAGAAATAAGACGACGATCTAAGTCAATAGTCAGTGTGTCTAAATCTGGCTTCAAAGAGAAAAGCTCACCTTCGATGTCTTGTAATATGATTTTCACACGATAGTCAGGTAACGCTGTAACGACCCGCGATGATTCAGGTAATAAACCTTCCAATAATATAGGTTCATTACCCAGCAAATACCCTGGATAACGTAAAGACGGGTGCGCACTATTGAAAAAACGTTCATCAAAATCATCCGGATAAAATGGGAATTGGTTTTCTTGCCACTCTTTTCCATATGTTCCGGCATATTCAACACGTCCTGCCCACCAACGGGAGATAGGCCCCATACCTTCGCTAATTTGTCGAGTATCAATAGACAACGTATCAAGTGGTCTTTTACGAATATCTTCCATAATCTGAGGGGCTGGATAACGTTTTTGTTTATCAAGTGCTTCGACATCGGGGTAAAATCCGATCCCAATAGGATTTTCTATTACTTGTTGTTGTTCTTGCTGGGGAGACTGCCATGTTCCTCCATAAGCCAACTCATGGCGTAAAGAAACCCCATCAACAGGTATTGATTCACTCAAGCTCCATCGATCCTCTTGGTATTCCCAATAGTGAGGGCCAAACAAAGACCACGTTTTGCTAAAGTTTTCAATGCGAATACCTGCTCGCCATTGTGCCGTAGGCTGATTGCCTTTAGGGCGCGCAACCCCCAGTATATGGATATTAGTGCAAGGACGCGTCCACACTAAATCCGTTTCTTCGATTAAACTACTGGTTTCCGGTGCATGATAGTAACGATCGGCCATGTTTAAAGGGTATTGCTGTTCATTTAAATCCGAGTAATGCCCGCCAGTCTTGAGCCGAAAAGTTTGGCGCAATGCGATCACATTAAACAGCTCATCCTTTTTTCCTACTTTTTGGTATAAAAGATAAGGAAATGGGGTTGTGTTACTCACTTTCATATCACTATTCCCTTAGTTTAAATCGATATCTTTACCCGTAATTTTCACAGGACCTGTAGCTTCGAACTTAAATTCCTGACCATTAATCGTGACATGCCCACCATTATCCATTCGTAGCACACTTGCTCCACAACGTAATTCAATGACTTCACCGACATTGATAGATAATGTTTTGCCTACAGTAATTTTTTTATGTTGGCCTACCGTTTCGCTGTTATTTTTATCTATCGTTTCTGTGCGAGCGCCTTTCACCTGCATCTGTTGATTGTTTTCGATCACTTCAACATGATCGTGTAAAACATGGGTAGTGCGATCATGAAGAACACGGGTATTCATATCCTTCTGCGCATGAAGAAACACCTCTTGCTTACCGCCGGCATCTTCAAAACGCAATTCATTAAAACCTTCCCCTTTGTGGGTTTGGCTACGGAAAGTGGTTTGTGTCTTATTCTCTG